>Ga0180438_10012265_pt1 | contig 10215 bp, 4 predicted proteins | sample SS_ome_12_FD_132455 | JGI IMG/M metagenome (GOLD analysis project Ga0180438, IMG submission 132455) | Hypersaline lake sediment archaeal communities from the Salton Sea, California, USA - SS_3_D_2 metaG | ecosystem: Environmental > Aquatic > Non-marine Saline and Alkaline > Hypersaline >...
CGAATAATGATGTGGCCGTGCTTGACAGCAACGGCGACCCGGTCATCGGTTTCGGCACTGCGCCAATCGACATCCCGAACTGCGAACGCTGCCATTCGAACGGCCCCGACGGCACGGTAATCGACATTCCTGAGGCTGAAGGCGGCGGCACCTTGATCGTCGACAACAGCCCGAACAATGACGCCGCCCAGTGGGGGCTGGTGCAGCAGGAATATAATTTCTGGAGTGCGTATTACAATATAGACAAGGCCGCGGGCGACTCAGACTGGTACTCGCGCCTGAAGAGCGCCGCAATCAGTATGCTGAGCCAGCACGATACCGAGCACGGCACCGAGTTTACCGCTAATTACCCCGGGGCCGACGAGGCTGGTGAACTGCCGCAGAATACGCGCCTCGGCCACGAGTCGGTGATCTGCCAGCGCTGTCACGCGGACAACGTGATCGCTGCAGTCAAGTCGGCGACCCACGGCGGTGAGACCATCATGCCGATTACCGAGGCTATCCACAACAACCACCGCGGTCTGGCTGATGGCGGGGTAATCTCGTTCGAGGATTCGCTCGGACGCGACGGCGCCTGCCAGGGCTGCCACCCGGCTCACCGTTCTGACGGTGACATGGCCGGCTACCCGATCACGCTGGCCGGCACCAACTTCTACGCTAATGCTGACAACCGCGATGCCAGCGGCGGCTGCTTCGTAGGTCGTGACGTCCACTCGAACCCGGGCAAGGACACCGACGGCGCAGGTACGCCCGAGCACCTGAATGCGGTGGGCCAGTGGCTGTCAGACAACGTCTACAGCGACCAGGGACCCGCCGGCGACAAGGGCATCTGGTGCACCAACTGCCACAACCAGCTTGGTCAGGAAATCTGGAAGGTTGAAAACTGCCCGGATCTGGTCAATGGCGAGTGCATAACCAACCCCCGCGGGGAGCCGACGCTCGCGGCTGTAGCTGCAGCGGTAGGCGTGTCTGAAGAACAGGCCATCGCCTGGATCGATCCGACCAATACTAATCCGCTGGGTGACTTCTCCCGTGCGATCTGGGATCCGGACCCGGGCATCTGTCAGTTCCTGACCAACCCGAGCCCGGCCCATGACGGAACGGTTGCGACCATCGAGGTCGCGATTGCGAGTGAAGGCCACGCCTGCTCGACACCCGATTTCCTCGGGCCGGTCGACTGCTCGGCTGACGGCGGCCCCGTCTTCAATATCTGTGGCACCAACGATGTTGACGGCGATTTCAGCGTAAACGCGCTTGACTTCTGCACAACGCCGGACTGCGTCGCGGCTGCGCAGGCAACGCTGTCCAACTCGGCAGCGGTTGCGGTACCGTTCTCGGCAGCCACCGACGGTCGTGACCACTGGCTGGCGGCCGGTGAACCGCACTGCGCGGACTGCCACGCGGCGCCGTATGTTGAACAGAGCGGCAACATCAACGCGTACCCGCCGTTCAACTACCCGCGCAAGGCCAGCCTGATGCGCTACTCGCGCGGTCACCAGGACATCAGCTGCCAGGGCTGCCACGAGTCGATCCACGGCCTGTATCCGGTAACGCCGAACACGGACACCACATCGTACGCGCAGGCGGCCAGCCTGAACCACGACGGTTCGCACGGCCCGCTGAAGTGCGGCACCTGTCATGATGTTGGCTCGAATGACATCCCCCGGTGGGTGGATGAGCTGCGCTACAACGGCCAGCGTGTCGCCGGCAACTTCGACCGCGCGGTCAGCTGGATGCATACCTACACCGCGGAAGCGAATCCGCTGGAAGACGTGTGCCTGAACTGCCACGGCGACGAAGCCAACGAGGTCTCCTGGCGCGACGAGGGATGGACCGAGCATGCGATGGAAGGCCGTACCGCACGTCAGACCATGGACAGGGTCGAGGAAATCCTGGGTGTCACCGGTAGCACGCAGAACGCGCTCAACACGCTCTGCGAAAGCTGCCACGGCGACGAGCGTGACGAAGTGCGCTGCGACCGTGAGTGGAAGCTCCACCTGACCGAAGGTCGTTCCAGTGAGGCGGTATGGACCGACGTGTCCAACCTGCTGATCGGCAACACCTGCGGCTGGTAGTAACCCGGGGAGTTCGCTCCCCAGGCTTGCTGTAACCAACATGGAGGGGAAGGTAACTTCCCCTCCATTTTTGTATCCGCGTCTGCCGGGTGGTAGATACTGCAGGTTTTATATGCGAACCTCTGCACCTGACGACAAGATTTCAGATTCCAGATTTCATTTCAGGATGTCCTATGTTGCACAAATCACTGTACAAGTTTTCTACCGTTTTGATTTTCTCTCTTGCGCTCGCCGTGACGGCCTGCAGCGAAGGTGACAAGCCGAAGCCGAAAGCCACTGAGGCGGTGACTGAAAAGCCGGTCAACCCCGATCTGGTAGCACAAGTCGGCGACCAGGAAATCACCTGGAGCGAACTCAATACCATGCTTAACAGTTCCGCGATGGTCGGTCTGTCCGTGCCCGCACTGGGCACGCCGGAACGCAGCGAGGTGATCATTACCCTGCTGGACAAGGTCATAAGTGCCAACCTGATCTATCTCGATGCGAAGAAGAAAGGAGCCGATCGCCTGACTTCGTATACCGAGGACGTGGCGCGCTTCGAGGATGCGGTTGTCGCCGCGCTGTACGAGTCGGCGGTCCTGATCGGTGATATCCAGGTGGGCGAAACCGAAGTACTGCACTACTACAACACCGAGACCAACAAGGAGACGGAACTGACCGATGATGTCAAAACGTCGATCGAATCGATCCTTCGCAAGAGGAAACTCGACGAGCTGAAAGCGAATATGCGTGAGCGCATCCGTGAAAACGTGGACGTGGTGGTCGATGAAAAGGTACTGAGCCCTGACTATGACGACACGCGTTCCGATGCTGATGTGGTCGCTACCTATGACAGCCATCGCATCACCTGGAGCCAGGTCAAGGACCTGATGAGGGGCGCCGACCAGCGCGCGGACCGGGCGGCTTTTTATGTCGACAACGAAGAGGAAAGGCAGAAGCGGCTGGATCGCTACATCGACAACGCGATCATGGCGCTGAAGGGTTACGCGGCCGGCCTGGACAAGGATCCGACCTTCATCAAGCGAACCACCGAATACCGTAAAACGCGGTTGATCAATGAGCACCGAAAAAACCTGATGCACAGCTGGAACCCCAACGACGACGAGCTGCGCACGTACTATGTCGACCATATGGACGCCATTGCCGTCCCTGAAATGCGCAAGGTGCAGATGGTCGTGCTCGCCACGAGGGAAGAAGCCGAGGATATCAAGGCCAGGATCGACCGTGGCGACATCACCATGTTCCAGGCAGCCCAGCAGTATTCGACCGACCCCAACGCGAAATCGACGCTCGGTGAAATGGGCTGGGTTGCCCAGGGCACGGGCTTCAGGGAACTCGACGACTTTACCTTCAATCTCGAGCCCGAGGTCGTCGGCGGCCCGGTGGAATCACCCGCCGGCTGGCACCTGGTCAAGGTGCTGGATGTAACCGATGCGCAGTACGATAACATCGACGATCCGCAGACGCGCCAGCGTACGTTCAGGGCGTACATGAAGGACCAGTTCGATAACTACGTCGTCGATCTGCGCAAGAACCACTTCGAAGTGGCGGTGTACGATGACGTGCTGACCAGGAAATTCCAGGATGAAGCCAACCTGATCGCCGAGCTGAAAAAGAAAGCGCTGGAAGAGGGATCGGTTACCCAGCAGCGCACCGAAGATCTGCAGAAATACATAACGCCGCAGACGCAGCAATAACGGTTGATAGAAATTATGTAGGAGCGGCTTTAGCCGCGAAAAACGCAAAATACGCAAAAGGGCTGAGCGCTCGCAAGGAAAGCCAGATGAGGCTCAATAACTGAACCTTTTCGCGTCCTTGGCGTTTTTCGCGGCTAAAGCCGCTCCTACGGCAGATATCCGGTAAATTATTGAGCCGCCGGCTGCGCCATGATCTGCTGCAGCTCGCCGATATTCTGCTGCAAACGCATCATCGCGAGCTGGTTCCTTTCCTGCACCAGCCCCGGCAGGGAGTTGATCACTTTCTGGCCGGCGGGTGTGATGTAGAAATCATTGATGGCTTGCAGTTCTTTCTCGCTGAAGGTGCGCAGATACATCGCGGTGATGTCGCTCTTCAAGGCGCTCCAGCCGATGTGCTTTTCGAAAAACGCTCTCATCTGCTGTTCGCGGCTGGCGAGCTGTGGATTCTGGCCCAGCTGCAGCTGCATGATGGAATCGATGCTTTCATTCACCTTCTTTTCCATCTGCGTGAGCTTGAACAGGGTTTCGACCTGCTGAACGTGGGATGCGTTGTCTTCCGCGCGGGCGGCGGAGGAAATCAAAAGGAAAGCGAAAGATGTGACTACCAGTAGGGGTTTGACGTGTATCATTGATTAGCCTCGTTGGTTTCGGTGGTCGGCTTAGCAGTGTTTGCTGCTTCGGTGATGAGTTTTTCGATGGTTGCAAGCGTCTCTTCGTGCTCCCACCCGGGGTTGCCGCGAACCCGGTAGCGGACTTTCCCGCTGGCATCGATCAGGAAGCTGGTCGGCAGCGTCTGCACGCCCCAGGCTTCGAAGGTCTCGTTGCGCGTATCCAGCAGCACCGGTAATTCGAAATTGATCAGCCTGGTGAATTTCCTGACCTTGTATTTCTTCTCGCCGACGTTGATCGCGAGAATATCGAATGGCTTGTCGGTCAGCTGCTGTTGCAGCCGCGTCAGTTCGGGCATCTCGTAAATACAGGGCGGGCACCAGCTGGCCCAGAAATTGACCAGGATTACGCGGCCCCTGTAATCGGGCAGCGTGTGGGTTTTGTCTTTCAGGTCCGGCAGGGCGAAGCCGGCATCGTCCATGCTGTCAAAGGCTTCCAGTTCCCCGCCGGTGGCAGCAACCGGCAGCCAGAGGCAGCTCAGGAACAACAGGACAGGGAGGCGGGTCAGGCTGGACTTCACAATAAGCGCTTGGAAACAGGGTAGATATCGCCTATCTTGAGCCCAAATCCGCGCTTGTCAACCGGAAAAAAACAAGGGGCGACGGGATCGCCCCCCGAAACAAGGGGCTCGCGCCCCTTCCACTTACACACCATAGGGACACGTTATCGTGTCGGGTATAGAATCGTCTGGCCCGGTATCTCGGCCTGGCTCGTGGAGATCTGTATTGAGGGGTAGTCAAAAACCGGCGCTCGCGCGGTTGTCAGAAGGTATATGCCGAAGAAAACAAGCAGTGAAATGGGTATCCATTTGTTCATATTTTCTACCTCGCATTCTCTCTATTGACTGGTGCCGGGCCCGGGCGTATGGCAGCGACAGCCAACAGACGCCGGGACCAGAAAACAAAGCAAGAGCCGTGCCAGTTTGCTGATTCAGGGCGTTTTTTCGCTAAATTACAGATATATAAGATATATGCCGGATTTACATTGATTGACGTATATCAATAGCATGACAGCTCTGACAGATTAAAATGTCATATAGAATAGTTCTAATGACAGAATGTCAGTTACAATGACATCAATCGCGTACCAAAGGGGGTATGAAGCATGCTGGAGGAAGACGATTCCGTCGCCGCAGTGGAGCCGAAGACGTTTGAACCGGTCTCTTCCATCGAGCTGCAATCCATGGTCAACAGCCATGAGCAGCCATTTGTAATTATCGACCGCAATTACCGCATCGTCGCGGTCAACGACGCCTACAAGCAAACCTATTCCTATCCTGATGGCGATGCCATCGGCAAGCTGTGCTTCGAGGTCAGCCATGGCAGGAGCAATCCCTGCGCCGAGGAAGGCGAAGAGTGTCCGCACGCTCATGTTTTCGATACCGGTAAGCCCTGCGTTTGCGCGCACGTGCACGTTGACGCGAATCATCGCATGCACCAGGTCAGGGTGTCCGCCTACCCGCTTAAGGGGTCGAACGGCCAGCTGTACCTGGGCGAGTGTATCGAACAGGTCACTTCGCCCGACGACCGCCGCAGCGGCAGCGAGCGCATGGTCGGCAGCACGCCGGCCTTCCTTGCCTGCGTCAAGCAGCTCAACCTGGCGGCGGGGTCCGATGCGCCCGTGCTGCTTCAGGGCGAAACCGGCACCGGCAAGGAACTCGCGGCGGAATATATCCACCGGCACTCCACGCGCAGTGACAAGCCGTTCCAGATCGTCGACAGCACGGTGCTGACCGATAACCTGTTCGAGGCCGAAGTGTTCGGCCACGAACGCGGCGCCTACACCGGCAGTGTCGGCGAGAAAGAAGGTCTGTTCCAGATCGCCGAGGGCGGCACGGTGTTTCTCGACGAGATCGGCGACCTGCCGCCTTCGCAGCAGGCCAAGCTGCTTCGCGTGCTCGAGACCGGCGAATTCCGGCGCGTCGGTGGCGTCAAGACCGTCAAATGCGATGTGCGCATCCTGTGCGCGACGAACCGGCACCTGTGGGAGGCGGTCCAGGCGGGCACTTTCCGGGAAGACCTGTACTATCGTATCGCCTGCCTGAATATCCGGCTGCCCAGTCTTCGCGAACGCATGGATGACATCCCGACGCTGGCGCGCAACCTGATCGAAAGCATCAACCGCACCATGCGCTGCAGCTATCGTCTTACCGACGATGTGTTCGAACCGCTGCGGGCCTACGATTACCCGGGTAACGTGCGCGAGCTGCGCAATGTACTGTTCATCGCGGCCACGCACAGCCACAACCGGGAAATCAACGGCGCGCTGGTCGCAAACGTGATCAGGAACCTGCCGCAGTGCAACGAGCAGGATATGGCCAGCCGGGCCGAGCGCAACTACTCGCCGCCCGTGCACTCGACGCACGCAACTGAGCCGGCGGCTGGGGATAAAACTGCCACCAAATCGCCAGCCACGTTGAAAGACATCGAGGCCGAACATATCCGCCAGCTGCTGGATCGCTTCGGCGGCAACCGCAAGAAAGTCGCCGAAACCCTGGGCATCAGCGAGCGTACGGTCTACCGCAAGCTGAAAAAACTCGGCCTGAATTGAGATGTGAATGCCGCCGCTAATCTGATGTAGGAGCGGCTTTAGCCGCGAAAGACCTGCATGGACAGGTTCCCGCGTTACTCCAGGCTTCCTGCCTTACGCCCTGCGGGCCGCACTACGCGCGTTCAAATCCGAATGGATCGGATTTGTCGCGGGAATGGCGTTTATAGGATAGACGGAAACGGCTTTATTAATGAATTTCGTACCATACGGACTTTCCGGCGAATATGAGCCGCAATTATGGGAACAGTAAACCTCACCCCGCGAGAAATTTCCGTAATCACCACAAACAATCAACGTCATCCCCGCGAAAGCGGGGATCTCTCAATGACTGCCAAAAAGGTAAACAGAAGTATCGACCTCCCGCCCGAGACGCTATTCGCGGCTGAAGCCGCTCCTACACCTGATCGAGGCCGGCGTTCCTGCCGGGGCACAATACAGATCCCGTTCAGTATCTAAACAATAACCATTCGTAGTTATACACAGGCGCTACCCTGAACCAAAGTACATGACACAATGACGCATTGTCATACTGGCATGACAGAAACCAGGCTGAATGTCAGTTAGAAAATAAGGACTTACTCATGCTGCTGCCTGTTATCAAGGAGTTATATCCCTGCAAAATCTGGCATTAATCTTGCTCGTAATTTTGTTGCCGTATGAGATTTTTTTGCTGGACGCATTTTCATGCGTACTGACAGCAGCCGCAGGAAAGCGGCACTGGTCGAGGAGCCCCGGGACGCGTCACCTGTTCCCGGAAATATAGAAGTAAATGAAAACCAAGGGGATAGTTAAATGAGCGCAATAACGATTGCACTAAAGCGGCAGAGTTGGTTACTGACACCACTGATCGCGACTTTACTAACGGTCTTGTGTGTGCCACAGGCGTTCGCAAGGAATCAATTTTTAACCGGTTTCACCAGCGCATATCCTGGATCCGCAACAGACGACAATGCCAACTGTGCCGTTTGCCACTCCGCTACCAACACCGATAACAATGAGTTAAATGAATATGGTGCCGCGTGGATAAATAATGGCCAGAGTTTCGCAGCGATAGAAGGCTTGCCGTCGATGAACGTCAACGGCGGCACTACCATGCTGGACGAGATCACGGCCGGCACGCAGCCGGGCTGGACTACCGGGAACAACAACAATATTTACGACCTGAACGGTAACTTTTTAAACAACAACGCCACAGCACCTGCCGGCATCGCAGGCGATCTCGATCCGCAGGCTCCGCCGGTTGATCAATGTGACTTCGTTGTTGCGCCGAACAGCCTGGATTTTGGTACCGTCGAAACCAGCCTCAACGCCACGCAATCGACCACGGTGACCAACAACGGCACCGCAAACTGCTCTATTACGGCTACCGTTACTTCAGGCAGCGGCGCATTCACGCTGGTCACGAATACGACCTTCAATGTCTCCGCAAACGGCGGCAGTGCAACTGTAACGGTTGATTTCGCTCCGACGGCTGCTGGACCTGACAGCGGCAACCTGAACCTGAGCAGCGACGACGCAAACAATCCCCAGAGCGTCAATGTTGCGCTGTCGGGTACTGGTCAATTACCGCCGCCGCCTGATTCATGCAACATTGTTGCAGTCCCGTCTTCGATAGGCTTCGGCGATGTTATAGAAGGCACCACCGCCTCGTCGTTCACCACGGTGACAAACAATGGCACCGCGGCCTGTTCGATTACAGCTGTCGTCGCATCGGCAAGCGGCGAATTCACGCTGGCAACGACTTCTCCTGTCAATATTGCGGTCGGGGCTTCGGCTGACGTTTTCGTCAACTATTCACCTGCCAACCTGGGTGCCGATAGCGGCAACCTGAACCTGGTGAATGCCGATCCCAACAATAACCAGAACATCAACGTACCCCTGTCGGGTAACGGCATCGCACCGCCGCCGCCGGATGCCTGCAACATCACGGTTGCGCCGACTTCGATCGCGTTTGGTGCTGTCGAAACCGGAACCAGCGCCACGCTGTCGACAACGGTGACCAACACCGGCACCGCGGCCTGTTCGGTTGCAGCCACTGTAACCCCTGCCGGTGGTGAATTCTCGCTGGCTTCGGGCTCACCGGTGAACATCGGCGTCGGCAGTTCGGCCAATGTGTCCGTGACCTATAGCCCGGTCGACCTGGGTGCCGACAGCGGCAACCTGAATCTGGACAGTGCGGATGCCGTTAACCCGCAGAGCATCGATGTTCCGTTGTCCGGTACCGGTGTCGAGGCGCCGCCGCCAGCGGCCTGTGAAGGCCTGACCATTAACAGCGCGGAGTGGCGTGATCGCGGCAACGGGTCCCTCAGGGTATCCGGTACCGGTGAGCGCAACGGTGACTTTACACTTAGCGCTTTCGATCCGGCAGAGGTCATTGCATCTACTAATGGACGCAACGGTCGATTCAGCTTCAACATCAATGGCAGAAACCTGGACGCTGTGCCCTGCCGGGTTCGTGTAGAGCAGCCAGACCTGCTGTTGTGTGGTGAAGCGGATGTCGCCGGTGCGCCAGACGACTGTGCGCCGCTGGAGCCGCTGGTTCCGCCGGTACAGCCGGATCCGCTGACCGTACGCGGTGACGTCTACGCCACCCCGGTCGGCGACCAGCTGGCGATTACCGCCTCACGCGTATCCGGTGTGCTGTATAACGACTTCGGCGGCGTTCCGCCGTTGACAGCGCAACTTGTCAGCGGCCCGTCAGCGGGTACCCTGGATGCGTTCAACGCCGACGGCTCGTTTACGTATACGCCGGGCCCGACGATGACCGACAACCAGATCGATCAGTTCACGTACGTGGCTGTGGATTCGGACGGCACCATGTCCGATCCTGCGACGGTCGTCGTTCAAACTCTGTCCAAGCAGACCGATTTCAAGATCATGATGAACTATGAGCTGGGCATGCACTGCACCGGTTTCGAGTTCGCCTACTGCTGCGTACTGCCGCCGTACAACTCGATCCTTGCACAGGTGGTCAAGCCGTCGCAGGGCGATGCAGCCGCGAACGAGGGTGAAGACTTCGTCGACGGCTTCCCGCGCCTGCTGGAAGGCGATCCGAATGTCGGCCTCGACGGCCTGAACCGCGAAACCGTAGTGCGTGATTGGGATCACACCACCAGTGAGTTCAAGAAGTACCAGTTGCGCTATTACCACGACGCGCAGCCGCGCCAGGAAGGCAACACCAGCAAGCCGAACCTGACTACACTGATCGATGAGGTGGAAGGCAA
>Ga0180438_10012267_pt1 | contig 10214 bp, 17 predicted proteins | sample SS_ome_12_FD_132455 | JGI IMG/M metagenome (GOLD analysis project Ga0180438, IMG submission 132455) | Hypersaline lake sediment archaeal communities from the Salton Sea, California, USA - SS_3_D_2 metaG | ecosystem: Environmental > Aquatic > Non-marine Saline and Alkaline > Hypersaline >...
CTGAAATGGGCGGAAGAACGCATAGAAGCACATATAGCAGAGTAGCTCAGTTTGGACAGAGCACTCGGTTCATACCCGAGGGGTCGGCGGTTCGATCCCGCCCTCTGCTACCATATAATCGTCCCCATCCGCATCCGGAGGCCCCCTTGGGCTTTGGATCATGGTTGTTTGGTAGGAAGAGGAAAATGGTAGATCTCTGGACCCCGATGACCGACCACGACCTGATCCACGACGACCCGGCTCCCCTCTACTTGGGGTCGGATCCCGGCGACTACCTGTACGACAACATCAGGGAGTTCGGGCTCATCGTGAACCTGATGGACCGGCTCCAGACCGAGACCGCGCCCCATGCAATCGTGATGCACTACTCGATGATCGACATCGAGGACACGCCGGAGCTGATCCCCGACCGGGACCGGGTCGAGGCGTTCTTGTGGGCGGTCCACGTCTTCGCTGCCACCGAGAAAACCCTCTGGCACTGTGCTGCCGGTCTCAACCGCTCCGGCTTTATGCTGGCCGCTTACCTACATCTCTACAGGCAGATCCCCATCCGGGATGCGATTGCGCTGCTCCGCGAAAAGCGTGAGCCCACCGTGCTGAACAACAAGACCTTCGAGCGCACCCTGCTTGAGTGGTACGGGTAATAGTCCTTTTGTATCTGACGTGGGCGAGGTACCCATGAAGAAGCTTATCCGCATCGCCAACGAAATAGCCCAGCTTGAGCGTACTGCTGCGTCCTACAAGGACTACGTCAAGAAGAAGAAAAACAAGGGTGAGAAGCCTCTTTCCAAAGAGCAGTGGGAGGTCCGAGTACAGGGCAAGGGCAAGAAGGACAAGCCCAAGGGGGAGGCTGCTCCGAAGTCGGAATACACGGCAGAGCTGTCTGCATACAAGGATGCCAGCAAGGAATACAACAAGGCTAGGAAGAAGGGCGATAGAAAGCAGATGGACGCGATCAATGATCGGATGGCCGAGATCGCCGGGAAGGTCCATACGCAAGCTCATGGGTCTGCGCTCAAGAAGCTGAAGGGGCACGAGGATGAGATGGAGTCCCTTGCCAGCGATATCTTCAAGTACACCGACTACGACCCAAACTACGACAGGCTCCCGTCGTACAAGGGGGTCCTGAAAAAGCTGAAGAATTCCAAGACCTTCAAGAACCTCCCCGCTGAAACCCAAGAGGCCATCAACAGCCTGAACCTTCAGGAATTCATGGCGGTCCACTACTCGATGTTCATGGATGGGGACCTCAAGAAACTCAGTACCCCCGGCTACGGGTACAACCCTGAAGGTGGGGTCATGCCCCCCGCTGGCCAGGGCTACCTGGGGACCGTAGGCGAAAGGGGATCGAAGGCCGTCATCGAGAAACAGCAGAAGGCCCGCAAGGAAAAGGCCAATGCCGACCTGAAAAAGGTCCAAGAAGGCTTTGGGCACGGTGATGTGAAGGTCAACGATGAGTACGGGTACTACGAGATCACCCTACCGGATGGAAGCACGGGGACCGCTGGGTCTGGAGATCCAAAGAAGGTCATTAAAACCTTGAAGACCATGTGGGAGAACGCCGAAAAGAGGGCCAGGAAGAAGAGCAAAAAATAGGGTCTCACGATCCAAGCCCGAAACCCGTTATAGGGACAGCACCAAGGGAGACCCCCGATGCTGGTCATGTAATGCAGTAGCAACCCGAAAACCTACCCGCATTACACCTGTATCCTAGGGACTACCCCTTGAAAACCTACCCAACCATCCCAGGCAAGCCCGTTCCGTCCGTGGACATCATCGCGTTCGACAAGCTGGACGGGAGCAACATCAGAGCGGAGTGGAGCCGCAAGAAGGGCTTCTACAAGTTTGGAAAGCGCCACGGGCTCCTCGACGACGAGACCCCCTTCCTCACGCAAGCACAGCCCCTCTTTCTTGAGAAGTACGGGGAAGACATGGAACGCGTCTACCGCGCTCAGCGGTGGGACCGTGCCGTGTGCTTCTTCGAGTTCTGGGGGCCTAGCAGCGCCTTCGGGTGGCACGCCGATGAGGAGCACACCGTCACCCTGTTCGACGTCAACCCGCACAAGAAGGGGATCCTCCCCCCGCGTGAGTTCCTGCGCCTATTCGGCCATCTGGACCACGCCGCCGTGCTCTATGAGGGCAACGCGAATCAGGATCTCCGACGTGCTGTGAATGAGGGAACCCTCCCCGGCATGACGTTCGAAGGGGTGGTGTGCAAGGGCGCACCGCTCAAGAAGAAGCCCATCCCGGTGATGTTCAAGATCAAGAACCACGCTTGGTACCAAGCTCTACGAGACCGCGTTTGGCAGATGGCCGAAGACGAAGCCGCTGCTAACCGCCTTTTCGACCGGCTGGCCTAGCCCCAGTTCTTTTATCAAAGTCTTCTCGCGGCTTAACTCGTAACTCGTTCGCGAGTTGACAGAGGAATTTCGAAATACCACCGACAGGTCCTCCGGGGTGTCTTTGGAGTCAGAACCCCCGGAGGACCTCATGGGTGGAGGCGGAACCTACTACGACCGAGACGTACGTCCCTCACGCACGCGCGGAGCACGCGGCTATTCGTCGGATGCTGCGCGGGCCACGTCCCGGCAGTCGAACCTGCACACGGCGATGACCGCCAAGGGCCGCCCGCTGGTGTGCCCCGTGAAGAGCCCGCTGGTGTACGCCTTCGACGTGACCGGGTCCATGGGTCGCCTGCCCCGGATCCTGTGGGACAAGATGCCCATGATCGTCGGCCAGATCATCGCTCGTGGCTACCTCGAGGAGTTTCAGATGTGCTTCGCGGCCATCGGAGACCGCCACCACGATCGCGTGCCCGTCCAGATCGGCTCCTTCGACTCCCCACGCGCCGCCGACGACTGGATGCAGAAGATCTACTTCGAGAGCGGTGGTGGCGGCAACGACGTCGAGAGCTACGAGCTGGCCGCGTACTACTTCGCCAACATGGTCGACATGACCGCCGCCGAGACGCCCTTCTTCCTGTTCACGGGCGACGAAGGCTTCTTCGACGACATCCCCCCCGCAGTCATCCGCAAGCACCTCGACCCAAACTACGAGGGTGAGGTGGCCCTGAAGTCTGTGGACGTCTTCGAGACCCTCCTCGAGAAGTTCGCCGGCAACGTCTTCCGCATCCACCGGCACTACCGCAGGAACGACCAAGTGCTGAGCCAGTGGCGCGAGGCGCTGGGGGAACAGCGCGTCATCGAGCTGCCCCACGACAACGACGGCGACCTCGCCATCGGGGACATCACGCTGGGTCTGTTCGCCGTGGCCTCCGGGGCGCGCACCATCGACCAGTACATCGAGGACATGCAGACGCGGCCCGACGATCTCGCCGCCGACGAAGCGTTCGAGCCGCAGAGCGACGAGCGTGTGGCCGAGGTGCGCCACGCACTGTCCCCGCTCGAGAACTTCACGATGGGCACCACTACCGCTGGCGAGCACCACGACCGGCTCGACCTGATCATGGACTCCTGATGGACGACCTGATCGTCATCGGGCTGGGACACGGTGACGAGGGCAAGGGATCGGCCGTCGACTACTACGCCCACCAAGCCGGCCAGTCCCTTGTCGTCCGCTTCAGCGGTGGCAACCAAGCCGGCCACAACGTCGTCCGGCCCGACAGCACGTGGCACTGCTTTGCGCAGTTAGGGTCGGGGTCCTTCGAGGACTCCCACACCCATCTGTCCCGCTACATGCTGGTCAAACCCCAGGCCCTCTTGACCGAAGCCGAGGTGCTGGAGAGCAAGGGTGTGGTGTCCCCCCTGTCACGTCTGACCATCGATCCCCGCTGTACGATCATCACCCCTATGCAGGCGACCCTGAACCAGATGCGCGAGCGGTCTCGCGAAGACGACCGTCATGGTAGCTGTGGGTGCGGTGTAGGTGAAACCGTCTCGGACCGTGCCATGGGCCTGTCCATTCAAGTGGGAGACATCGGTGATCCGGGTTTCGCCAAGACCGTCGAGGACATGTGGGGCGTCAAGAAGGCCGAGGCCGATCGGCTACTAGCTGCTCATCCTACCCAGCAGATGAAGGTGGCTTGGAGCTGGTTCGAGGTGATGGCCCCTCAGCGTCTTGTCCGCGAGTACGAGGAGTTCAGGGAGCGTGTGCGGGTGGTGCGCACCGACCAGTTACAAGTGGCGGGACAAATCATCTGCGAGGGCTCGCAGGGACTACTGTTGGACCCCCTGTATGGGTGCCAGCCCTACATCACAAAGACGCCCTGTAGCAGCCGACAAGCCGCCGACACGCTGTCGGAGATGGGAAGGCACAACCACACCAGTGTAGGGGTGCTCGCGGCCTATGCGCACCGACACGGCCCAGGACCGCTGCCTACGGAGGACCCGACGCTGTACGGGGCACTGGGTGACCCCCGCAATCCCGAAAATAGGTGGCAGGGGGCGTTCCGGGTCGGCTGGTTCGATTCGGTGCTGGCGAACTACGCGCTGGATGCGAACGGTGGCGTGGACCACATCTTCCTGACCAAGATGGACCTGTTGTGGCGCAGCTACTACGACCTGCCCACCCCCCGGATCTGCACCGCTTACCTCTACGATGGGGATTTGTCCCGACTCGAGGGGGTTGCGGATTACTCGGATCTGGGGGACGGCACCGCCCGTATTACCAAGCTCCACCCGTGGGATAAACCCGGCACGCTGTTGACGAGGATCCTGAGCCGATGTCGTCCGCTCGAGTGGATCATGACGGAGAACGAGACAGCCTACATCCGGCTGATCGAGGATCTGCTGAATACACGGGTGGGGGTGGTATCGTGGGGTCCCACCTACGAGGATAAGGTCTAAAGAATCGACCGGCGTATCCGTTCTAGGGGAGCACGGAGGCCCCATGAGCCAGGAACTCGCAGACTACATCGCCGCCGAAAACGCCGAGACCCGCGCGTGGGTGGCCGAGGACCCCGAGAACCGCTGGGCGACCACGTGGGCCGAGGACCTCGAGTTCTGGGCTGGTATGGGCATCACCACGGTCGAGCAGTTCCGCCGCTCCAACGCCATCCAGGCGTACAGCGATCTCTACAAGGAGATGAACGGCATCCGCCCCCGGTGGATGGACTGGACCGGTGCCACCGCCGACGAGATCGAGACCGAGGTCGACAAGCTCTTCGCGGTAGACGCAGCGCGCCAGGAGCGCGAGCGCGCGGAGCAGGCCCGCATCGACGCGGCGTATGCTGCCACCCGCGAGGAGCCGGAGGCCCTCACCTACAACCCCTTTGCGGACCTGCTGGGCAAGAAGTAGCCCCGCTCATAGTCCTTTTGTAGCTGTGGCAGACTACTGAGGTCTCCATGCACAAGCTGTTGCAGATCGCCAACGATGTGACCGACTTGGAAAAGCAGGCTACTACGGACAAGACGGCACGATACCGTCTGACAAGGCGTGATCAGGACGCCGTTGAAAAGGCCGTCGAGGCACTGGCGAATTCCGATGTGGGCGATATGGCGTCCCACCTGGATTGGTATGGGCGGCTCAGTCCACTGGTCGAGGAGTTGCTCGAGGACTTCGCAGAGGTGGCGGAAGACACCCGCTAGTAGGGAACCTTCTCACTTTCTGCCAGCGCCCGTGGTTAAATGGAGCACCCATAGGCGGATAGCTCAATGGGAGAGCACCGGCTTTACACGCCGTAGGTTGCAGGTTCGAGTCCTGTTCCGCCTACCACTTGGAGGACCACACATATGCCCCACATCGTTGTGTTGTCTGACGGCGAGACCTGGGAACTGATCTCAGAGGAAAACGGCCCCTACATCGTCGAGGTGTCCGAGGATGAACTTGAGTCCTTGGAAACCGCCGACATCTACCCGGAAGAGATCAGCGACGTGGACGACCGCAAGGCGTCGTTGTTCGACCTGGTCTGATGCCCACCCGCGACGAGATCTTCGAGTACGCTTGCGAGCTGACCCAGCCCGATCTCATCGACTTGCTGCACGACCTACTAGGCTATGCCTACGAGGCATACGGGGTGGACGCCGAAGAGCTACGTCCCATGCCCCTGCCAGCTATCGTCCCGTTGATTGGACTACCCGGCGACATGCCCGACGTGACCACCTACTACGTCTTCGTCACGGGGGTCGACCAAAGCAAGCGTGTGCCGGTGATGAAGAAGCTCCGCGAGCTGTGTGGGCTGGATCTGCTGACCGCCAAGCACGTCATCGACAACCTCCCCTACCCCGTGCAGGAAGAGATCACGGAGGAATACGCCCAAGAACTGGCTGGGATGCTGGAGGAGGCGGGTTGCAACGTCGAGGTATCAGGCTATGGTGAGACCAAGACCTCCATTGAATTCACTATGAGAAGATGCCAGACCTGACCCGAAAACAGCTCAAACACGCCAGCAAGTTCCTGTCGCTGGTCCTGCGCCACCGCCCCCAAGCGGTAGGTATCGAACTCGATGACGCCGGCTGGGTGGGCGTCGACACGCTGCTCACCGCCTTCCACGAGAAGAAGCCGTGGTACACCCGCGAGGTGTTGGACGAGGTGGTGGCGACGAACAACAAGAAGCGGTTCGAGTTCGATGACACCGGCACCCGCATCCGCGCCCGTCAGGGCCACTCGGTCGACGTGGACCTGGGCTACAAGCCTGTAGACCCGCCCGACGTGCTGTATCACGGCACTGCCCTGAAGTACATCGACAGCATCCGCAACCAGGGTCTCCGGAAGATGAAGCGCCACCACGTCCATCTGTCGGCGGATCACGACACCGCTTCCAACGTGGGATCTCGCCACGGGACGGTCATGGTGCTCACCATCGACGCCAAGCAGATGCACGCAGATGGCCACCAGTTCTACGTGTCTAACAACGGCGTGTGGTTGGTTGATAGCGTGCCTGTAAAGTACATACTACAGGATCTAGGCTGATGCCAAAACTACCCAACGGTCATAGGTTCACAGGCACCTACGAGGACATGAAATCGCGATCCCTGAGCGAGCTGTGGGGGATCCTCACCTACTACGAGTCCGAGCTGGAGAATCCAGACAGGCAGGATCACCCGGACTGGCTCCGGGGGCGAATTGGGATGGTCGAGCGTCTGCTGGCCCAAAAAGAGGACGCCCTGATGCAGAAGCTCATTGAGGGGCGCGGGTACAAGAAGGGCGAGAAGTGGATGGAAGGCACCTACACGAGATCGCAGCCCAACGTGGTCGACGTAGGTAGGCGGGACTGATTTAGTCTTACGGTTTCGGAGTGGAATCCGTTGTCTCATGAGCAACGGAGAACCACATGGCGAGACAAGGCAAGATCCCCGAAAACCTGATCATCTACTCACGCGCCGCCGAGGACTGGACCCTCGACGCGATGTGGGACAAGACGTGGCAAACGGACGACGACGAGCTGGTCCACACCGTGACTGGCCGGAAGGCGTTTGCGGTCGACAAGGACAGCAAGAGCGCATCCAAGACCGCCGAGCGTTGGAGCAACGCCGTCAAGGTGCTGCGCAAGCAGGCCCGCTCGCGTATCGCGATGCTGTTCGACGACGTCGAGGATGCCTACGAGGAGACCCCCAACGATCCACTCAAGAACCTCCGGGTGTTCTACCTCGAGATCCGGGGCGAGGGTGGCCGCGCCTACAAGGTCATCGACGAGCGTGGCTATGTGTGGGACCTGCGCGAGGACGTGCTGGTCGAGGCCATGATCGAGTGCGGCATCAAGAAGGGCGGCATCCTGGGTGGCGAGTACGTGTGGGCGATCCTGGGCTCGCAGATCCGCCTGGTGCGGGTGGGGTCTCAGCTCCACAAGGACCTGGCCGTGTCGACCAAGCGGGGCAAGCAGAAGAAGATCGGCGTCCGCGACCTCGTGGTGGGTGGCATGTACGCCACCAAGAGCGGCGACATGGGAGTGTTCTGCGGCTTCGTCCACTCCCACGGGAACAAGAAGAAGCGGCAGCTCTGGCTGGAGATCAGCTCCTACGATCTCAACCCGACCCGGTGGACCGGCACGGAACACGTGTTGGAGCCTCGCACCCATCAGGAGGCCGTCGACTACGTCCTCAGCGAGAACAAGTTCTGGAACTACAAGGTCAAGCAGAGCCACTCCTACATCGAGAAGCTGGCGGATGTGACCGTGCCCGACAACATCGTGGCCATGTACCGCACCCTCGCCATCCAGAAGGTGCTGGACCAGCACTCGAGCGCTCGCGACCGCTACCGGGGCTACTACTACGGTCGCCGCAACAATCCGGTGTCCCTGTCGGAGCGGGTGAAGGACAACCTGAACGAGCTGACCCTGTCCCCGCACGGGCAGAACGTGGTGATCGAAGACCGCATCAGCCAGTACGTGTGAGGCCATGAACCTGTTCATTCCAAACTGCAAGACCGAGCTCATCCTCACCGAGGACTGGACCTTCCGCCTCTATTTCGAACGCCGCTGCGATAAGCTGCTGGAGACCTCTGGCATCATGGAGCGGCATGGCGGGTCGAAAGGGTATGGCGGTTGGAACTGGCGCTACCACCCCGACCCTGACGGGAACCGCCACTACGGACGTGATCTGCGTCACGAGCTGTTCACCATCCCCAAAGGCTCCGTGCTCAAGGTAGACCGTGTGTACATCCGCCAAGGCACCACGGACACCTACGACAGCTTGTCCTTCTGGCTCAAGAATACCACCCTCCTCGACCCCTCTGACCCCAAGGGCAAAAAGAAGGTGAAGGGCCGGTTTTGGGCCAAGCTGGCGGACGTGAACAAGATGGTGTGCGAGGTCTACCTGGGTCCCAAGGCGCACAACATCACGCCCGAGGAACGCAAGAGCCGTATCGAAATGTTGTTCGAGGACTGATATGGCGTGGGATGGCCGAGTACCGTTCGATAAGAAGGGCAACCTCATGCCGCTGGCGTTCGCGCCCGGTCAGATTGCGCAACAAGCCGGTACCTACCTCCCCGACTATGAGTATCGAGCAGCAGAGTGGCGGGAGAACAGAGTTTTCCGTGCGACCCTGGTCTACACCGGGTACTACAAAGGTCGCACATCCACCCGGCTCCAGTTTCGGGTGGGAGGGGAGAACCGGACCGTCGAGATGTTCATCAAGGACTTCGACACAGCCATCAAGCAGTATGGCTTCGACGGCCAACGCATCACCGGTCAATGGACTTACGTGAAGCGTGGCCAGAACTTCGGGATCGCACCGACATGAGCCAAGACCCTCTCCTGTTCTACGGGCGCAACCGCCCCTACTTCGAGTTCAGCAATTGGCACCTCGCCCCGTTCGAGCTGGACGGCAAGGAATGGAAGACCTCCGAACACTACTACATGGCGATGAAAACCACGGACAAGGAGCATCGTGAGCTGATCCGCAAGGCCCGCACACCCCGTACTGCCAAGCACCTCGCCGGCCCCAAGGGCGTCATCACACTACGCAAAGGCTGGGACGGCATGAAGTTCGACGTGATGTATCGCGCCTGTCTCGCCAAGTTCAGCCAGAACGAAGACCTGAAGGAACTTCTTCTGTCCACGGGCGATCGACCCATCCACGAGGATTGTCCCGACCCCTGGTGGGGCGGTGGCCCAAACTTCCCCAAGGGACGTGACCTGTTGGGGAGGGTACTCGTAAAGGTAAGGGAAGAACTGAGGAATGCAACCTAACTACAGGTTCCACAAGTTCGAAGTGCCTTGGAGCAACGCCTTCATCTTCATTTCCCAGACGCGGGGCCATGAATCGATCATCACGTGCTACGACTACGATCGGCCCGCCACGTTTGCCGAGCAGTTCACACGCACGTTCGTCTTGATGCAGGCGCTCGAGGTCATCCGCGTGTGGGATGATGCTTGACCACTATGGGTACTACCCGGTAGGCCAGACCTACAAGGCGGACGACGAAGATCGCCACATGGTCATCAGCCTGAGTGGAAACAACCTCTACGGCGTCCTCAAGTTCCGGTGCGGGCGCGAGCGACCACACCACTACGGGGCCTACCGGCACTGCTCCTGGTCCACAAGCGACATGCCGACCTGCCCCGAGTGCCTCGAGTGGTTCACGGAGACATATCTTCGTCAGGAGGTGTTGGAGTTCCCCAACGGATACGACTCCGATGGGTTCTGGACCTACCTCCCCGAGGAGGGCAAGCCTATCCCGAAGTGGTGGCCCCCTCCGAGATGGGCGATCTGAGAAAGTCGAAAAAACTCTCTTAAAGACACGGGTCGGTATCCGTTCAGTGGGCGAACCCGATACGGAGCCCGACATGACCAGCCTCAGCGCCCTGCTTGCCCTC
>Ga0180438_10012270_pt1 | contig 10213 bp, 9 predicted proteins | sample SS_ome_12_FD_132455 | JGI IMG/M metagenome (GOLD analysis project Ga0180438, IMG submission 132455) | Hypersaline lake sediment archaeal communities from the Salton Sea, California, USA - SS_3_D_2 metaG | ecosystem: Environmental > Aquatic > Non-marine Saline and Alkaline > Hypersaline >...
CCGGAGGTGAGCAGGCGCCGTCCTGAGCGGAGTCGAAGGAAAGGGGAAAGCGGCGCCTTTAGAGCGCCGAAGGGGAAGATATTCCCCACCTGCGAACCCCGAGAGGGTCACTGCGGGAGCGTCGGAGCGAAGGGCAATGGGGTTCACAAAGTGAAATCTAAACAAGTTTAACATTCAAAGACTTGCGAAAGTTCACCCTACTAAACTGAGGAAACTCCAGATAGAAAACCGGAAAGATCAGCGTTTTGATTTATGGCCCATCGTGATCTTGACGCTTTTCGGGTTTTGACACCCTTTGAGTGTTGACACCATCCCACGGACTGTTTGCATGATCAAGGTTTTGATAAAAGGGGTCAGCGGGACGGCCTTGCCATCGACCATGAGTGTCATATCGTTTTCGTTTTTGTGGTGAAGGAAGTTCTTTTCGATCACATCCACCACCCCGTTGACGTCATCCAGGTCGAGACAGGGGACGGCCATATCGAATGGCTGGTTGGATACCACGGCCACGACGTCATCGTCTTTCGATGTGAGAAGCTCCCGGTGCATCTCTTTCCGAAAGACCTCGATCTTCGGCTGGATATCTTTTTTGAAACCCTCGGTGATGATGATGTCCACATCATCGATGAAACGGTCGCGGAGTTCCGCGATCGTGAGATCACGATCCACAGTACGGACCAGGGCGATCTGCTTCGGAGAGGAGAGGATGACCGCGTCGGCACCGGCTTTCCGATGGCGCCAGCTGTCTTTCCCCTCCTCATCGATGTCGAATCCATGGACATCGTGTTTGATGGTGGCCACCCTGTATCCCCGCCGGGTGAGTTCGGGGATGATTTTTTCAATCAGCGTTGTTTTTCCACTATTGGACTTTCCTATAATGGAGACAATCGGAATCATTTCTTCATCCTTCTTTCACTGGATTTGCCGGATGAGAGTTCGTGGTTGACCCCCGTGAGCCTCACATGAACGTCTTCACCGGGAGGGATTTCACCGCTGTTCTCAGGGATCACAATCAGTCCATGTGTCTGCATGACCGGCATGAAAGAGCCACGGTGCGCTTTGGCCAGGGGGACCGCTTCGAGTCGGCCGCCCCTGAGCACGATCCTGGCCGGGACATATCGCCGCACCCCTCGTTTGCCCGAAAGCCTGCCTGCCAGTCTCATTCTGAGCAAAGGTCGGACCGCGTCTTCCATTTCCCCCACACCCTTGAGTCTCAGGACCGCCGGCATCACGAGTTCCTCAAAAGCGACCAGACAGGCTGTCGGGCTTCCGGGCAGACTGAACACAGGCTTTCCCTGAAGAAGACCGAACCGCGAAGACCGGCCGGGACTCATGGCGACACCATCAAATCCCCGGCCGATGCCCATATCGCGAAAAAGGCCCGTGACCCAGTCGGTCATGCCTTGCCCCGTGCCTCCGGTGGTGATCACGGCATCACCGGCCAGACCGGATCGAATTCGATTCTGAATATCCTCGCTGTCATCACCTGTGATCCCCAGTCTCATGGGGACGCAGCCTTGTTCCTCGAGTTTGGCCGCCAGAAGATAATAGGAACTTGCATAGATCTTCCCCGGCGTGAGGCCCTCTTCGAGGACAGCGAGCTCGCGTCCCGTTCCGAGGAGACCGATGCAAGGACGCCGGAAGACCTCCACCCGCTGAAAACCGAGCGAGGCCAGGGCCCCGATCCGTTCGGGTCGAAGGATCGTTCCCGTTTTCACGACAAGCTCTCCCCGTTTCACGGTTTCGCCTGCCGGTGCCATGTTCTCCATCGGCTTGACCGCCCTGTTGATCACGATAAAACCGGTCTTGTCTTCCATGGGCGACACGTCTTCTGCTCTCACGACAGCATCTGTCCCAGGCGGAAGGGGAGCGCCGGTCATGACACGGATCGACGTTCCGGGCTGAACGGTCCTTGTGACGGGCGCTCCGGCCGGAACGGTTTCGATGACCTCAAGAGCAACCTGCTTTTTTGTCGGTGATTGTGACGTGTCGTGACGATGGATGGCAAACCCGTCCATCGTGGCGTAGCTGAATCGAGGCACGTCCTGGGGCGCTGCGACATCCTCGGCCAGAACGCGATTCAATGCCTCGGTGAGCGGGACCGGTTCCGCCTCCACCCCGTGGACAGATCCAACAATGCAGTCGAGGGCCTCCTCAACGGACAGCACCTGTCAACCTCCCAAAAGCGGACAACACCACATTATCCCATGTTTCCACGGCTGTTGCCACTTCAGGGGAAACCCGAGGCGGACTCTGTGAAGTTTCCTGACTTTTTCGTGAACCCCTTTGTCAGTGAGCGACTCGCGGGAGCAGTGGGGACCCACCGGAGGTGAGCAGGAAGGGGAAAGCGGCGCCTTTAGAGCGCCGAAGGGGAAGATATTCCCCACCTGTGAACCCCGAGAGGGTCACTGCGGGAGCGTCGGAGCGAAGGGCAATGGGGTTCACCAGGTGAAATCGAAATGACTCCAATGTTCAAAGACTTGCAAGTATTCAGCCTATCAAACTGAGGAAACTCCAGACGGACTCTTCGTTGATAACCAGCCGTGGCCAGGCTATAATGACCCGACGAAGGGGGTCGTTATGGAAGAGGCGAGGTTTTACGAAAAACTGGAGGGCAAGAGGGTCCGTTGTCATCTGTGTGCGCATGAGTGCCTCATTGGGGACGGAAGGCGGGGCATCTGCGGCGTTCGGGAGAACCGGGGCGGTGTCCTTTTCAGTCTGGTCTATGGGAAGTCGATCTCCGAGGCCGTGGATCCCATCGAAAAAAAACCTCTCTTCCATTTTTTGCCGGGCACAAAGACATTCAGCATTGCCACGGTGGGATGCAATTTCACATGCCTGCACTGTCAGAACTATAGCATCTCACAGCTGCCGGGGGATGACCGTGAGATTGCCGGAGAGAGGGTGAGTCCGGAAAGGGTCGTCGCCCTGGCCCGGCAGACCGGGTGCCGGAGCATTGCGTACACCTATACGGAACCAACAATTTTTTTTGAATATGCCATGGACATCGCAAAACTGGCGAGCCTGGAAGGGCTCAAGAACGTGTTTGTGACCAACGGCTACATCACACCCGAGGCACTCCGGGCCATAGGGCCCTATCTGGACGGGGCCAACATCGATCTTAAGGCCTTCAGCGACGAATTCTACCGTACCGTCTGCGGTGCCAGGCTCCAACCGGTCCTGGATTCTATCCGACTGTACAAGGAGCTGGGGATCTGGGTTGAAGTGACAACCCTGGTCATTCCCAACCACAACGATTCCGAGGAGGAAATCAGCAAGATTGCTCGTTTTCTCGCCGATATCGACCCCGATCTTCCGTGGCATGTGACCCAGTTCTACCCGACCCATCGATTGAGGGATCAACCGCGAACGCCTGTGAAAACGCTTGAGAGGGCCAGACAGATCGGGATCGAGGCGGGATTGAAGTACGTTTATCAGGGGAACGTCCCCGGGGGCGGCGGAGAGAACACCTATTGTCCCGGTTGCGGCAAACCTGTGATTGAGAGATTTGGGTTTATGATTCAAAGGTATGCCCTGGAGCACGGACGATGCCCTGCCTGTGGTGAGCCCGTCAGCGGGGTCGGTCTGTGAGAACCTCCCATCTCGACGAGAATCCGGAATTGAGGCAGATTCTCTCGGATCGCATGCGACAGAGGGGTAAGATTCCTTTTGCGGAGTTTATGGAACTCTGTCTGTATCATCATATCCATGGCTATTATCAGACAAAAGGCGAGAAGATCGGCAAGGAGGGAGACTACTACACCAGCCCCAGTGTTCATCCGGTCTTCGGGCGGCTCCTGGTTAAGCAACTGGGGGAGATGGCCGACCTTCTCGGAGGCGATACGTTCTGGGTGCTTGAGGCAGGAGCCGGTCGGGGGACGCTGGCACGGGACATCCTCGATGCCTGTGCGCGGCGTTTTCCGTCTCTGTTCGAACGGCTGAGATATGGCATCCTTGAAAGAAGCTCCAGGTTTGTCGATGAGCAGAGGCGTCGACTCGCGTCCTACCGGGACAAGGTGGAATGGCTCGACCTCAAGGCGCTCCAAGGAAGGAACCTTGAGGGATGCATGCTTGCCAATGAGTTTTTCGATGCCCTTCCTGTCCATCGGATCGTCGTGAGGGACGGAGAGGCCCAGGAAGTTTATGTGACGGAAGCCGGCGGGTCTTTCCGTGAGACTCTCTCCGGTCTGTCTTCACCGAGTATCCATCGATACCTCGCCGATATGGCGGTTGACCTGGAGGAGGGCCAGGAGGCAGAGGTTGGTCTGGAGGCGATCCGCTGGTACGGCGAGACGGCGCCGGCACTCGCTCGGGGATTTTTTGTCATCATCGATTATGGGTTTCTGGCTCACGACCTCTACGCATCCTATCGGCGGTCGGGAACATTTCTCTGCTATTATCGACACACGTATTCTGATAACCCGTATGAGCATGTCGGATTTCAGGACATGACAGCCCATGTCAATTTCAGCGCCTTGATCGATCAGGGCGAATCCGTGGGGTTTCACCAGACCGGTTTTGTGCCTCAGTATCAGTTCCTGCTGTCTCTGGGTTTTTTGGACGAGATAGAGAGGGAGCAAAAGAAGAATCACACCCAGGGTGGATCACTCTTGGAACGGCTCACCATGAAGCATCTCATCCTGCCTGACGGGGGTATGGGAGATACCTTCAAGGTTCTGATCCAGCACAAGGGGATCGAACAGGTCCGGTTAACCGGTCTTCAGCCCTTGTGAGAGTCTTCCGGAACGGTCTTCCCGTCCCTTCCTTCCCACCGCTTGAATGGATGCTCGATGCCAAAGAGATCGAGGATTTTCCCGATGGTGTGGTTGACAATCTCGTCAAGAGACGCCGGCCGGTAATAAAAGGCCGGTGAAGGCGGGAAGATGACGGCTCCCATGTCGGAAGCCCGAAGCATCAACCCCAGGTGTCCGGAGTGGAGGGGACATTCTCGGACGACAAGGACAAGTCTTCTTCTTTCTTTCAATGTGACGTCCGCCGCTCGGGCGATCAGGTTCTCGGTGTACGAATTGGCCACGGCCGATAGGCTCTTGATGGAACACGGTACGACCACCATACCGTCCGTGCGAAAGGAGCCGCTCGAGATCGGCGCGGCCAAATCATCGACCCTGTGGACAAAGGAGGCCGTGGCTTCGACCTCCTGAATTCGATAGGATGTCTCCAGAGCGATGGTTTCTCGCGCGGCTGCCGATATGATCAGATGCGTTTCGGCATGGCCCTTGAGGGCCTCGAGCATCCGGATTCCATAGATAGCGCCTGATGCACCGGAAATGCCCACGATGATCTGTTTCATGTTCCCCCCTTACGCAGCTCGCCAATCAATTTGTCAACGAGTTCGTCACAGGCCTCCTGGACAAGTCGGATATCGTCCTCCGGCAGATGGTCCCAGTGCATTCCTGCCGATACAGCGACAACCCTGTTCAGCGTCGCCGATATTCGCTCGGAGATTCTCTTGACAATATCGTCTTCCTTATGGCCCAGTCGTGCGAGGACAGAGGCAGTCGAGCTGATGAGGGAGGGGTCCTTGAGACTGGGTCGAGGGACGGCCAAAGCCAGAGCCCCGATATGAGGTTTGGTCCCTCCCCAGATGGAAAGTGCGATGTCTTCGCCTATCTGAAGAGCCTCAGCCTCAATTCGGTACGGGCCGTTTTGGTGAGAGATCCGGATTGGTTTTGTCATGCTATGGCTGGGGGGGGCAACGAGATTCCGCCGATCGCCCCCCCGGTTTTGTCAACCGGTTTTGCCTCCGATTGTCTTTCAGATCGTGGGGCGGTGAATTCTGCCGCCCCATAATCCCTCATCATCTTCCCGGCCGTGCCTCGAGCCTGACACGGTGGTTGACATGGTCTTTTTCCCGGTCTTTGATGTTACGCTTTTCCCAGCTTTTTCTTCAATTCCTCGGTGAGTTGAGGAAGGACCTGAAAGAGATCCCCGACGATGCCAAATGTGGCAATCCTGAAGATCGGTGCATCCGGGTCCTTGTTGATCGCCACGATAATGTCGGAGGTCCTCATGCCGGCCTGATGCTGGATGGCCCCACTGATACCGCAGGCGAAATAGATTTTGGGGCGGACCGTTCTTCCGGTCTGCCCCACCTGATGTTCATAAGGGATCCATCCTGAATCGACAGCGGCCCTCGAAGCGCCGACGGCGGCTCCCAGGACGTCTGCCAGGTCCCGGACCACCTTGAACTGGTCGGGTCCACCAAGTCCCCGGCCTCCTGACACGATGATCTCGGCGTCGGCGAGATTGACGGTCTCAGCCCCCCTGAGGAATTCCACAAGCCGGGTCCGCACCTGGTCTTCGCTCATGGTCAGCGGTTCCCGGACGATCTCACCCGTTCTAGATTCGTCCTTTGGGGGCATGGGGAACACCTTGGGCCGAACCGTGGACATCTGGGGCCGATGGGCTTCACACAGAATCGTGGCCATCACGTTTCCGCCAAAGGCCGGGCGAGTTTGTTTGAGGAGCTTTTTCTCAGGGTCGATGTCGAGGCCCGTGCAGTCGGCGGTGAGTCCCGTTTCCAGCGTTGTGGCGACACAACCGGCAAAATCACGACCCTGGGTGGTCGCACCGAAGATCACCACCTCGGGCTTGTACTTCCGAATAAGGTTGATAGCGGCGGCACCATAGGGTTCGGTCCGGTAGTCTTTCAGAATAGGGCTCTCGGTCATATACACTGTCTCGGCTCCGTAGGCAAATACCTCCTTGGCAAACGGCTCCACCTCATCCCCGATGAGCATGCCGCAGACACTGCATCCGAGACTGTCCGCCAGTTTCTTGCCCTGGCCCAGAAGCTCGAAAGCCACGTTGGCCACTTTTCCTCTTTCATGTTCGATGAAGACCCAGACGTTTTTGAATTCATCAGTACTGACGTCGACCTTCTTCTCTTCCTTCTCAAGCGTGATGGCATCAACGGGACAGACATCGTCCACACAAGCCCCGCAGAATGTACATTTCTCATTCACAACCGCCACATCGTCTTCCACGGTCAGGGCATCATAGGGACACACATCTATACAGGCCCCGCATCCTGTGCAGGTTTCTTTGTCAATGATCAGTTTTGGCATTTTCCCTTCCTCCGGCCACGTCTATTTGAGCATTTTGGTTTCGAGCAGTTTGTCGACCAACTGGGAAACCACGTCGGGGATCTCTCCCTCGAGCATCTCCCCTCCACCGCGCTGTTCCGGTGTAAACACCCTCATCACCCACGTGGGTGATCCATCAAAGCCGATTTTTTTCGGCTCGACGGGCAGATCGGCGGCTGTCCACGTCGGGATGTCCGCTTTGGCAGCCTTCTTGATCCCCAACAGGGAGGGGAGCCTGGGGTCATTGATATCCTTCATGACGGTCATCACCACGGGAAGTGAGGATTCCACCACCTCACGCCCATCTTCAACCATTCGCTCAACCACAATCTTCTTGTTCTCCGGGTCGATTTCCCTCACCTTTGAGACATAGGTGAGTTGGGGAAGCCCAAGGCGGGTTGCGATTCCGGGGCCCACCTGAGCCGTATCGCCGTCGATGGCCTGTTTACCGCAGATCACCAGATCGACGTCACCGATCTTCTCAATGGCCTTGGCGAGGGTGTAGGCTGTGGCCAGTGTGTCGGCCCCGGCAAAAGCCCGGTCGGACAAAAGATAGGTTTGATTGACCCCCATGGCCATGGCATTTCGAAGCACGTCGATCGCCTGGGGCGGTCCCATGGTGATGACGTGGACCTCCCCCCCGTATTCTTCACGGGTGAGCAGGGCCTCCTCGATGGCAAATTCGTCAAAGGGGTTGGTAATACTCTCTACACCTTCACGAATCAACGTCCCGGTGTCCGGGTTGATCTTCACATCGGTCGTGTCCGGGACTTGCTTGACACAGACAACAATCTTCACCACTCTCCTCCTCGTATCTTGATCTGTATTTTGCTTGTTGGAAAACCTTCGATTCTAACCGATTGCTATTCTCCTGTAAACTCGGGTTTCCGTTTCTCGACAAAAGCGGTCATGCCTTCTTTCTGATCGGTTGTGGCAAAACAGGCTCCGAAGGTGACCGCCTCAAGGTGACAACCTGCTTTGAGGTCGAGGTCATATCCCCTGTCGATGGCACTTTTTGCGAGCTGGACGGCGAGCGGTCCATTGGCGCTGATCTTCCGGGCGACCTTCCTTGTTTCGTCCATGAGGGATCCAGCCGGGAAAACACGGTTGACCAGACCAAGATCCTTTGCCTCTTCAGCCGAGATCACGGCACCCGTGAGGATCAGTTCCTTGGCTTTGCCTTTGCCGATCAGGCGAGGGAGCCTCTGTGTCCCACCAAATCCCGGAAACACCCCCAGGGTCACCTCAGGGAAACCGAATTTGGCATTCTCGGAAGCAAAAATGAAGTCGCAGGCCAGGGCGATTTCCGTCCCTCCACCCAGAGCAAACCCGTTAACAGCCGCAATCACGGCTTTCCCGGATCCCTCGATCCGGTCGAGGGTGGCATGGCCGAACTCTGACCACCGAGTGGCCTCCAGACAGGCCATATCCTTCATCTCGACGATGTCGGCCCCTGCCACAAACGCCCGGTCCCCTGCTCCGGTCAGAATGATGACTTTGACCTCAGCGTTGCTCTCGAGTTCCCGAAAGGCCGCCTCAAATTCCTGGAGTGTCTCGCGGTTCAGCGCATTCAGGGCCTTTGGCCGATTGATAGAAATGGTTCCGATTCTTTCGCTCGTATCGATCAGAAGATTCTGATATGGCATGGCTCAGTCCTCCTATAGGGCCTCGACGACCATGGCCATCCCCTGGCCGCCTCCAATACACAGGGTGGCAAGGCCCAGATTGACCCGGCGTCTTCGCATCTCATGGATGAGGCTGACAATGATGCGTGCGCCGGTGCATCCGATAGGATGGCCCAGGGAGATCCCACTTCCGTTGACATTGGTCCTGTCCATATCCAGGTTGAGTTCTCTGATACAGGCCAATGCCTGCGAAGCAAAGGCCTCGTTCAACTCGACAAGCCCGATCTCCTCGATCGTCAGACCGGCTTTTCGCAACACCCGATCGACCGCTGGAATCGGTCCCAATCCCATGAAAGCCGGATCAATTGCCGCCGAAGCGGTCGCACGGATTTTCGCCAGTGGTTCCACACGGAGGTCCCTGGCCTTTTGGGACTCCATGAGAAGGAGGGCGGCAGCCGCGTCGTTGATTCCGGAGGCATTGCCCGCTGTCACCGTACCCTCTTTTTTGAAAACCGTGGGCAGGCGGGACATCTTGTCCAGGCTTGTGTCCATGGGTCTCTCATCCGTGTCAAAAACGAGGGGCTCTTTTTTTCGCTGGGCGATGCTGAAGGGAACGATCTCTTCGGCGAATCTGCCCTCTTTGATGGCGGCGCGGGCACGCTGATGGCTGAGAAGACCCAGTTCATCCTGTTCTTTTCGTGAGATGCCGTAGCGGTCTGCGATATTTTCGGCGGTCACCCCCATATGGTAACCGTAGAAGATTTCCCACAAGCCATCGTGCACCATCAAGTCTACCATATCGGTATTAAACATGCGGGCTCCCCACCGGGCAGCGGGGAGGCCATAGGGACTCATGCTCATGTTCTCCATACCGCCGGCGATGACAGCCTCGGCATCACCGCCGGCGATGGCCTGGTGAGCAAGGGCAACGGCTTTCATCCCCGATGCGCAGACCTTGTTGACCGTCAGGGCATAGGTCTCCTTTGGAACACCCGCATAGATCGTGGCCTGCCGTCCCGTGTTCTGCCCGTGGCCGCCCTGGAGCACGTGACCCATGATGACCTCGTCCACATGAACGGCTGTCAGGGAATCATCCCATGAGTTGTTTTTCTTCTCCAGTTCAGTCAGCTCCCGACCCTTGAGGGCCTGAGGTGTCATATCGAGAACCTCGGGAGAGGGCTTTGGCCTGAGGCCTGCCCGAGTCAGAACCTCCCTGATCACATGGGACCCCATGCGGACCACCGGGGTTTCCTGGAAGACGCCCCCAAAGGCTCCGATGGCTGTTCGTGCTCCGCTGACAATCAGTGGTTCACCCACGGATAGATCCTCCTGAGTTTGAGCAAATTTTCACAATACTTAATATCCATACCTTTCGCCTGTTTGTCAACACAAAACTCTGAACGCTGTCCTCCACGCCGACGGCACGGTCAAGGGGGAACGACTTCTTTCCTGTTTTGGGGGGATCGCGGGCGATGGGCCCGA
>Ga0180438_10012272_pt1 | contig 10212 bp, 10 predicted proteins | sample SS_ome_12_FD_132455 | JGI IMG/M metagenome (GOLD analysis project Ga0180438, IMG submission 132455) | Hypersaline lake sediment archaeal communities from the Salton Sea, California, USA - SS_3_D_2 metaG | ecosystem: Environmental > Aquatic > Non-marine Saline and Alkaline > Hypersaline >...
GAAGACGCGCGACCAGAGCATCACGCTGGCCGGTCCAGTAGGCACCGATGCCTCGTACGGCGTGACCGGCATCCTCGAGGTGGACCGCATCCTGTCCGCGTACATGGGTCCGATGAGGGCGGGGGTGGTCTAAGTGAGCATCCTGACCCGCGGTCGGCTGATCATGCGCTTCAAGGCGGAGATACACCGCCTTGACCCGAGCGCGTCCGCAGCAGTTCCGAACGGCGGCTACGACGACGTGTTCGACGAGATGGTCCCCGTACAGGACGGGACAGCCCTGGGCGGCGACTCGCGGCGCGAGCTCGACCCCATCCTGCTGCCGTGCCAGGTCGACATCGAGGCCGACCAGAAGGGCATCAACGAGCAGAAGCTCACGCGCGGCGGCTACGACGAGATGACCGACCTCGTGCTGACGCTGTTCATGCCCGACCTAGAAGCGGGGGGGTACGTCGACGCCAACGGGCACCCCGAGCTGCGCGAGGGCGACCGGGTCGCGCGCATCCTCGACCAGGGCGGCAACGTCGCGTGGGAGTTCGAGTACCCGCCGGGGCTGATGGTCCAGTGGGTCGAGCCGCGCGGGTTCGGCATCGCGCTGCGGGGGACGCCGAAGTTCAACCTGGTGTACCTCCACTGCCACGTGCCGCGGCAAGGGGGCACGACGTGAGCCAGATGGGCATCGCCCTGCGCGGCTTCGCGCGCAGCCAGCAGCGTCTCCAGCGCATGGAGGAGCGCATGCACCGCAACGCGCGCCGCCTGCTGCTGCGGGAGGCGCACGCGCTGCGGCGCGACATCATCGCAGGCATTCGCTCGCAGGCACCAGGGGGTGACCGCTTCAAGCAGCTGTCCCCGGTGACCATAGCCGCGAAGGGGTCGAGCAAGGCGCTCATCGACCGCGGTGACCTGATTCGCTCCATCAACGTGTCCGAGTTCGAGGGCGGCAAGATCATCTTCGTCGGCGTGAACCGCAACGAGCAGAACCAGGACGGCACCATGCTGGAGGACATCGCCGTAGTGCACGAGTTCGGCACCGGTCCCGGCGCGGAGGTGCCCATCCCCGCGCGGCCGTACCTGCGGCCGTCCATGCGCGAGTGGCGCAAGGTGGGGCCGCAGCGGTTCGCCCAGGCGCTCGCCAAGAGCATGGGGGTGCAGTAGATGGCCGTACCGACCATTTCGTCTGTCGCGCCCACCGAGGGGTCGACCCGCGGGACCAACGTGGTCATCGTCTCGGGGACCAACTTCCGCCTGCCCGACCCACCCGCTGCCACCGGCTACCTGGGTGGCCCGTACCCGCTCTCCGTAGCGGTAGACATCGGCGGCGAGCCCTGCCCCGAGGCGCAGGCCGCCACGGCGGGGATCATCTACGCGACCGCGCCGCTGTGGCGCGGCGACCCGGCAGACCTGCCGGCGGCGCTGGACGTCGTGGTCCGCAACGTCGACGGCAGCGGCGTCCCCATTCCCGGCGAGGAGGCTACGCTGGCGGGCGGGTACACCGTCAAGGCTCCGGAGCTACCGGCGGAGTCGTACTTCCAGCGCGTGATACGTCAGCTGATCCTCCTGTTCAGGCAGCACCTACTGGCCAACACGCACATGACGGTGAAGCGTGACTACGTGGCCGACCCGACGCAGCTCGAGCTGCTCAAGGCCGAGGCCCCGGTGGTGCACCTGGTCGGCCCGCAGACGCCGCTCAACCGGTTCGACAGCATCAACCGCGAACCCGTGGAGCAGGACCCCGCCGACGTAGACGCCTACATTCGGCGCGCCCGTCCGGTCACGCAAGACATCGCGTTCGAGGTGCAGGCGTGGGCGGAGACGACGCGCGAGCTAACGTCGCTGGGGCAGGCGTTTGTGCAGATGTTCCGCGACATTACATGGCTGCGCGTAGAGCGCGACCCGTCCCAGCCGGCGCTGGGCTACGTCGAGTACGCGGTGGGCATCCCGTTCTTCGGCTACCCGGTGTACAACACCGACCCCAACAAGGACGACCTGAACAGTATGCGCGCCCAGGTTGAGATCAAAGGCGTGCATGTGGACGACGAAGCTGGTACGATCATCGAGCGCGGCTGGAGGATTACGGCCAACGACGGCGAACCGGTCGTCGAAGTGCAGGGCCAGTAGCGAGGAGGCACGATGGACACCGTCACTTTGAAGAACCTGTCCAACAAGACCATCATCATCCGCAAGCCGCACCAAGAATTTTGCGTCAAGGTCGGCCGCTGCCACTGTGATAGCAACGGCTCGTCCGGCGTGGTCCACCTGCCGCGGAAGGGGCTGCTGCGCGGGCAACCCAGGGAGATCCTGGCGTGCACCGATCTGCAGCCGCACCTCGCCGGGCCGCGCCCCCAGGTAAAGGTCATCAAGGAGAAGGCGCCCCCGGCGCCCAAGGTGAAGGCGCATCGGGAGGACAAGCCCGAGGCACCCAAGGGCAAGGCGAAGGCGTCCCGGAAGAGGGCCGCCCCCAAGAGGACCGAAACGGACGGGCAGGACTAGCACCGCCGCCGCGGGCGGCTGACGGAGGAAAACGATGGCGAGCACCGAGCTTCTGGCCAGCAAGGTAGTCATTCTCGAGGAGGAGCCGAGCATCCCGGCCATCACGGCGCTGCCGAGCGCGGTGGCCCTGGCGCTGGGCATCACGGAGCGCGGCCCCATCGCGGAGCCGGTGTTGCTCACCTCGTTCGAGGAGTACGTACGGTACTTCGGCGGCTTCACCGCAGAGGCGGAGCTGGCGGTCGCCGCGTACGGATTCTTCTACAACCAGGGGTCGTTCATGTGGGTGGTGCGCACGTGCCACTTCACCGACCTGACCGACCCGAACACCGCCGCCGCCGCGATCGGCTCGACCATGCTGCAGAACAGTGGCACGGCCGCCACGCCCGGCGCAGTCACCAGCGGCAACGCGGAGACGTTCGCGCTAGTGGACGGCGACACGCTCGACATCACCACCGATGCCGGCGGCCCGACCACGGCGACCGTGAACGCGGCGTCGGCCAAGGTGACTGATACGACCACGTACCCGGTCACCGCTGGTACGGGTGAGCTCAAGGCGCGCATCGACCAAGGCGCCGAGCAGACCGTCACCTTCGCGGGGACCGAGACCACGGCCGCGCAGATCGCCGCCACCATGAACGCGCAGCTCTCGGGCTGCAAGGTCTACGAGAGCGGCGGCCAGGTGGTGATCGAGTCGGACACCCTGGGCACCGGCAGCTACGTCCAGGTGACGCAGAACCCGGCGGCGAACCCGCTGCTGACGTTCCCCACGTCCCTGGTGCAGGGCACCGGCAACGTGGCCGACGTGGGCGCGGTGACTGGCGCGGAGATCGAGGCCATCGTCGAGGCGGCCGTCGCGGACGTCGACGTCGTCGTCAACGGCGACGGCACGCTGACCTTCCAGACGGACACGGCCGGCGCCACCAAGTGGATCCGCATCGAGGCGTCGTCCACCATGGACGACGCGGCCAAGCTGGACCTGGACAACCTCCAGCACACCGGCGCCGACAACACGCCCGAGAACACGCTGCAGTGCAAGGGCAAGACCGCCTACGACAACAGCACCGTGCAGGTGGTCATCGCGGCCGCGACCAGCGGCGCCGCGGCCGAGTTCAACCTGCAGGTGCTCGACGACGGCGTGGTGAAGGAGGTGTTCCCGAACCTCACCATGGACGACTCCGCGACCAACTACGTCGAGACGGTCGTCAACGACGCGGGCACCGGCAGCAACCTCATCGAGGCCGTGGACCAGGGCCTGGCCTACTCGGCGCTGCTCAAGCGCCCGGCCAACGGCACCTCGTCCGCCATGGCGGGCGGCGACGACGGCCTGACCGGCCTCGCCAACTCCGACTACATCGGCAACGAGGCAGGCCCCACGGGGCTGTACTGCTTCGACCGCGTGTCGACGGGGCGTATCCTCATCGTGCCGGGCGTGAGCGCCAGTGCCGTGCACAAGGCCATGATGGACTACGCCGAGTCCCACCGGAACGGCACGATGTTCTGCATCCTCGATTGCCCCTCGGGCTACACGGCGGCGCAGATCGTCGCGTGGGTCGAGTCGGAGGGCATCGTCGAGTACTCCGAGTACGGGGCCATCTACTGGCCCTGGATCAAGGTGACCAACCCGGCGCCCGATCTGTTCACGTCGGACGCCAAGGGCAACGTCACCGTGCCGTACTCCGGCTGGGTTGCCGGCCTGTACGCGGCCAACGACAAGAAGCTCGGCGGCGTGTACGAGTCGCCGGCGGGCATCGGCGGCGGCTTCGGCATCATCCGCGGGCTGAACGGCGTGGAGGACGACCCGAGCGGCAGCGCGCAGCACGAGGTGCTGGACGAGCGCAAGCGCGACCTCGTCTACCCGAAGCGCATCAATCCGATCACGAAGCTGGAGGGCACGCCGTGGCACATCGACGGCGGGCGCACCCTCAAGTCCACGGGCAACTTCCCGAACATCGGGGAGCGCCGGGGCGTCATCTTCATCGAGACGTCCGTCAAGCAGGGGCTGGTCGTGCTGAAGCACCGGTTCAACAACCGGGAGAACCGGATGCTGGCCAAGCGCATCATCACGGCGTTCCTGCTGCGCGAGATGAACAAGGGCGCGTTCCGGTCGACCGACCCGGCCACGGCCTTCTTCGTCGACGCATCGGACCAGCTCAACCCGCTGTCCCTGACTTTCGCAGGCGAGATGCGCATCCGCATCGGCCTCGCGACCAACAAGCCGGCGGAGTTCATCGTCGTCCTGGTGACGCAGGACACGCGGGCGCTGGCGGCCGAGCTCAACGCGGCGTAAGGAGGGCTGAACGATGGCCACGCCTGTCAACTGGTACAAGAAGTTCTCGTTCATCATCGAGATCGACGGCATCGCCCGCGCGGCCTTCGTGCGGTGCTCGGAGCTTGCGGTCGAGGCGGCCAACGTCGCCTACCGCGAGGGCGGCCGGCTGCACCCGCACAACGCGCCCGGGACGGTCACGTTCCCCGAGCTCACGCTCGAGCGCGGCGTGACGGACGACTTCGATCTGTACAACTGGTTCAAGGACACGTTCGACGCCGGCGCGGGGACCGGGCTGACCACGCCCGACCTGTACCGGACGTTCGATATCGTGCAGCTGGACCGGTCCGGCAACGAGGTCGAGCGGTACACGGTGTACGATGCGTACTGCCGCCGGTATGCTGCCGGGGACTGGGACAACGACGCGGACGAGACGCGCATCGAGTCCGTCGTGATCCAGCCCGATCGGTGGGAGCGCGTCCCCGCGTAGGCGCGTAGCGTCGGGCCACCGGCGCAGGTAAAGGGTCGGTAGAGGTACAGGACAAGAGGAGGTGTGCCCGTGGAGAACGGAACCATCAGCACAGTCAAGCTAGAGTCCGGCGTGGTGCTCGCGATGCGCCAGCTCACCCTCGCGGACGAGAACTTCATGGCCGAGGCCAAGAAGCAGCGCCGCGGCAACGCGCTCACGCGCGCCATGCAGGAGGTGCTAGAGCGCTGCACGGCCGAGGTCGTCGACCCCGGCCCGTACCAGTTCCTCGATGCGCACGGCAAGGCGGACTGGCACCGCATGTGCGCGGGCGACCGCATCAAGGCCATGCTGGAGCTGCGGAAGCTGTCCTACACCGACGGCGAGGTCTACACCGTAGAGAACGTGACCTGCCCCTGCTCGTACGTGTGGGACCACGACTTCAACATCGACGAGGACCTCACGTACCAGCCGCTCTCCGAGGAGAGCGCCGAGCTGCTGCGCGAGGGCAAGCCGTTCGAGGTCAAGATCGACAACCGGCTCGTGCAGTTCCGGCTGCAGAGCGGCGAGACCGAGGAGCTGTTCGACAAGCTCAAGCGGCAGAAGCCGGGGCGCAAGATGGCCGCCGGGCTGCGGTCGCGCATCGTCGGGGTCGAAGGTCTCGAGGCGCGCGACATCATGGACTGGCTGGACGGCAACAACGGCCAGTCGGAGAAGTACCCCGGCCTGAGCTCGGACGACGCGGAGCAGCTGCGCGACGCGTTCGACGCGGCCGACTGCGGGGTGGACACGGAGGTCGAAGCGGAGTGCCCAGACTGCGGGCGCTTCGTTCGCTTCGATCTCCCTTTCGACGGAATTCTGCTCCCGGGCAAGAAGATCAGGGAGCGGAAGCGCGCGCGCCGTGGGATGGTATCCTCGGGGCGCTAACGGCGGAGGACGTAGCAACATTGCGGCGCGAGTTGGCGCTCCAACCCCTGTTCGGCGGGGGCCTCCGGGGCGTCGACTACTGGAGCGTGCTACACCTCTCCGTCGCGGAGGCAGTCGAACTGCTCGAGTGGGTGTGCAACCGACACGAGCGCGAGGTGAAGGCAGCCTTCGGTCGCAAGGGGACGTAGGATGGCGCTCAACCAGTTCGGCCTTGGCTTCACGTTCAACGCCACCGATCGCGCGTCCCCCGTGTTCGGACGCATCCGGCGCAACCTGCGCGGGGTGAGCGGCGAGGCGGAGCAGCAGAACCGCCAGATGCAGGCCATGGGCCGCGCGGTCATCGGCTTCGCGGCCACCCGGATCATTCAGCCTTTCCGCGCTGCCATGCGCGAGTCCCGCGAGTTCGGGAAGGCCATCTCCGAGGTGTCGACCCTCGTCGACCAGGCCGCGTTCCCCATGGAGCGCATGGGCGAGCTCACCCAGGACCTCGCCGCGACCTACGGGTTGGACGCCAAGGAGCAGGCGGCCGCGCTGTACCAGACGATTTCGGCCGGAATCACGGACGCGGCGCGCGCAACCGACTTCCTCAATACAGCCAACAAGTTGGCCATCGGCGGCGTCACGGATGTCAAGACTGCCGTTGACGGCTTGACCACCGTTGTCAACGCATATGCTGCGGATAACGTCACCGCCGCCCAGGCCGCGGACTCGTTCTTCGTCGCCATCCGGGCGGGCAAGACCAACGCAGAGGAGCTGTCCGGAGCCATCGGCCGCCTGGCGCCGATCGCATCGTCCGCGAAGATCAGCATGGACGAAATGCTCGCTTCGGTGGCCGCGGTCACGACCCAGGGCATCTCGACGCGCGAGTCCGTGTCCGGCCTCAAGGCGGCGATCAGCAATATCCTCAAGCCAAGCTCGGATGCCGAGAAGGAGGCGAAGCGGCTGGGGGTCGCCTTCGACGCGCAGGCGCTCCGCGCGAAGGGCCTGGTGGGGCTTCTGGGCGAGGTGATGCAGTCGTCCGAGTTCACCGAGGACTCGTTCACCCGGCTGTTCGGCAGCATCGAGGGGCTGAACGCCGCCCTGGCGTTGACGGCGAATGAGGGCGCCAAGGTCAACGAGGTCATGGACGCCATGGCCAACAAGACCGGCGCCACCGACGCAGCGTTCGAGAAGATGTCCGAGACGTTCGACTTCCAGATGAAGCGCTTCCGCGAGCTGCGGCGCAACATGCAGCGCATGTTCGGGGAGTCGCTGGAGCGCCTGCTAGCGCCGGTGCTGCGCGTGCTGGTCAAGATCGCGGAGGGCATCGAGCGCGCCTTCAGCGCCATGTCGCCGGAGCAGCGGGACGCCATCGTGGGCGTGGTCAGCGCGCTCGCCGGCCTGGTCGCGTTGGGCGGCGGCATCATGCTCATCTCGGGCGCGATCAGCCAGCTAGGCGTCACCCTGGGCGGTATGGCGACCACGCTGGCGCTGCTGCCGCTCATCGACGGCCCGGTGCTGCTGCTGCTGACCGGCATGGTGACCGGCTTTATCGCCGTCAAGAAGGCGTTCGACAAGAACGTGGGCGGCATGGGCGACGCCTGGTGGAAGCAGACCGACAAGATCAAGCTCGCCATCCAGGGCGTGTCCGAGGTGCTGCGCACCGGGCAGCTGTCCGAGGATCTGGAGCGGCAGCTGGGCGGCGACGAGAACCGCGGTGTGATGGGCTTCGTCCAGTTCGTCGAGCGCGTCTCCAAGCGGTTCAAGGAGTTCTGGGCGGGGCTGAAGCGGGGCTTCGACGAGGGGGTGCGCGCGCTATCCGAGTCGTCCGCCTTCGGATCACTCATGGAGAAGATGCAGGGCCTGTTCTCCATCTTCACCGGCGAGGGTCGCGACTCCGAGCGCGCCTTGCGGGAGTGGGGCGAGAACGGAGCCAGCGCGGGGCGCAAGCTCGCGTCCACCGGCGAGCAGGCCTTAGCGGTCATGAACAAGCTCGTCGACGCCGGAGCCGGGTTGCTCGACATCATGACCAGCCTCAAGGACGCCGACATCGGCGGGGGCATCGAGACGATGGTGTCAGGCTTCCAGCAGCTCTGGGACGTCCTGAGCGCAATTGGGTCGACGCTGCGCACGATCTGGAACGTCATCTCGCTGGTCATCAAGTCGCTGCGCGGCCTGCTCGAGGGTGGGCTGACCATCTCGGGTAGCTTCTTCGAGGCGCTGGGGAGCCTGCTGGTGGGCAAGCCCGGCGAGGCGCTGGCCGACCTGGGGCAGATCAGGGACTTCGCCCAGGGAGGGTTCCGTGGCGGAGAGAACGACCCGTTCGCCGGCGTGCGCGAGGACATGGACGACATCGCCGCCGCGTGGGGCGGGCAGACCAACTTCGCCGTCGAGCAACAGCAACCGGGGACGCGGTCCCGTGCGAACCAGCTCGAGGTGGCGCGCGAGGAGATCGCAAGCATCGCGGCGTCACGCATGGGCGCAGTCAACGAGCACCTCGACCGGGCGCTGCGGCAGCGGCAGCAGACGCTAGCGCGCATCGAGCACGCTCGCGAGAAGGGCAGCGAGGGCGACGTCGCCAAGCTTGAAGGCATCATGGAGATGCTGGCCGAGCGCATCGAGAAGCTACAGGCTGCCAAGCAAGACCTGCGGGTATACATCGACGGCGAGGACCTGCAGCAGCGCATCGCGCGCGCCGACGAGGCGGACGCGACGCGGAACCTGGACGAGGTGCCCGTCGCCGGCATCGTGTAGGAGGGGAACGTGGGATCGCCAACCAGGGAGCCGACTGGCACCAACCTCGCGGGGATGGCGGCGCGCGACCCCGTAGGGGATACGCGGGGGTGGCTGAGCAACACGGCCACGGACGAGGACATGTTCTTCTGGTTCCGCCCCGCGCCCATCCGGGTCAGCGGCCGCGCCGTGTACGACACGATGGACGTCATCGGCATGTCGCACGGCTACCAGACGTACCGCAACACGCAGAACGTGCGCGTGTCGTTCGAGCTCTACGTCAACCGGCTCATGCTCGTGAAGCTGGGCGCGCAGCAGCTCGAGGCCACCAACCGGACGCCGGAGGGCAACCCCGAGGCCGGGCTGGACGATCTGCGCGCTTACTCCGACCTCATTGAGCAGGACCGCCGCTTCCTAGAAGCGCTGCAGTACCCGCCGCAGCCGGTGCCCGGCGTGCTCGGGTCGTCGCCGCCCGTGTGCCACCTGTACATTCCGGGCGTTTGTACGCTACGATGCCGCCTGGAGGAGCTGGATCAGACCTTCGTCGACTGCGACCTGGAGGGCAACATCAAGGAGTATCGCGCGCGCTGCACCTTCGTCGAGGCGCCGATGGCGCGCATCAACATGGAGGACGTGCGTGAGAACGGCGCGTTCCGCCTCTGGGGAGGGCCGTGATGTTCCCGTTCAGTCGCTACCAGTACTGCACGGAGCTCGAGGACGACGACGGCAACCGTTACCTCGACGAGCGCGAGCCGTTTCGCTACCAAGAGCTGGCCGACAACCGGCTGCACACGGTCAAGGATGGCGACACGCTGTGGGGCCTGGCCCACCTGTACTTTGCGGGTTTCCCGCGGCCGTGCGGCCTGTGGTGGCTGATTGCCGAGTTCCAGCCCGAGCCGATCGTGGACCCGACCCTGCGGCTGCAGGCCGGCGCGCTGATGGTCATCCCATCGCTGCGCACGGTCCGCATGTCCGTCTTCAACGCGCAGCGCCGCCGGTACCACTAGCATGCCGTACGGCCACGCCACCATCGCCATGGAGGTCATCGACTTCGACGAGGGCGACGACACCTGGAACGGTGCCGACTGGGACGAGGTGTCCGCGTTCCTGAACGACCGCCTCGTCGCATTCAAGGTGGAGGACGGCAAGGGCCGGATCGACAAGCTCGAGCTCACGTACCGTAACGGCGACTTCGCCATGTTCGAGATGCCCGCGTTTGCCAAGGGGCAGAAGCTCCTGCTCTCCTGGGGCTGGCCGGGCCAGCACGGGGCGCCGCGCCGCTTCATTGTCGAGAAGGTCCACGGGTCGGACGTGGTCACGGTCAACGCCAAAGGCACGGTGGTGCTCCTCAACA
>Ga0180438_10012273_pt1 | contig 10211 bp, 5 predicted proteins | sample SS_ome_12_FD_132455 | JGI IMG/M metagenome (GOLD analysis project Ga0180438, IMG submission 132455) | Hypersaline lake sediment archaeal communities from the Salton Sea, California, USA - SS_3_D_2 metaG | ecosystem: Environmental > Aquatic > Non-marine Saline and Alkaline > Hypersaline >...
ACCGCAGAAGACATAGCCAGGTGGCCGGGCTGGGCGCGGTGGCTGGCCAACACCGTCGGGCTGGAGACGGTAAAGCGCTGGCATCCGACCGGCTGGGTCAATCAAAACTGGCTGACTCATGTCAACTTTTACTGGCTCACGCACAAATCGCCCTTTGCCGACGCGAAGAGCTATTCATTCAATAGTCTGGTTTACTGGAAGTTCGGCCTTTACATCCTGTCGGTTATCTGCGTTTATTACACGGCGCGCGTACTCGGTGTTAATCCGGCGCTTGCGGCTGCGTTTGCGTGCTTCTCGATGTTCGTGGGTCGTTCTTTTTTCGACATCCGGCCGGCCGGCTATTCCAATCTGCTCGTGGCGGTCTTCCTGCTAATTCTTGTTCTGGCAACCTACAGAAACATCCTCTACATCTGGCTGATAGTGCCTGTCATTGTCTTCTGGTGCAACGTTCACGGCGGCTACGTTTATGCCTTTATCGTGCTGGTGCCTTTCGTGGCGTTGAATTTCTTAACAAGCTTCTCAAAGAAATGGTTTGTATCCATAGGTCTTAAGGGAGTTTACCATGCCATTGCGGCCGGGGCGGTCGCTTTTCTGGCGATGATCATATTTAATCCGTTCCATTTGACCAATCTGACGCATACCTTCGAAATCAGCGTGAGCAGGCATGCCGAGAGGTGGCGCACAGTCAACGAATGGCATCCCGGCTTCGAATGGAGTAATCCCGTCGGCACCGGCTTTCCGTTTCTGGTGATGTTCATTTTATGCATCGGCCTGACGCTGTTCTGGCTTTACAGTCGGCTGCTAAAGCCGCGTTTGCTCAAGGCCCCCAAGAACGAACTGGACCGGCAGCGAAGACTGTTTGATGTTATGTCGAGGATTTTCGGCTGGACGATGGCAGTGTTTGCCGGCTGGGTCGTGTTCATCAGTTTCTCCTTTATGAATCTCGATGCCGCCAGCTTTCTTGTTTGCGCGCTGTTCGTTATCATCCTGCTGCTGAGCGTTGACAGGAGCATACACTTTATTTACCTGCAGATACCTCTGATTCTGGTGGCACTGTGGGTGACCGACAGCGATCGCGGTCATCTGGGCACTTATATCTATCCGTTTGTTTTGCTGCCGGCTTATGTCATCACGCATCTGCTGGCCTCGAGGCTCTCCAAAGGGGTCACAGTCAGACCGCTGAACATTATCTTTCCTGCGGCAACGGCCGCGGCGGCGTTTCTGTTAATGGTTGCGATATTTAATCCCTTCCGGTTCGGACGCCTCTTCAGTGTTGGTGCCGAGCTGCAAAGCTCTCTGGACAGTGGCATCGTACCTCAGAAGGTGCGGAAGGGCTTTGAGGATGACGGGATTTCGCTGCCGCAGGAGGTGACCGTACAGGTCGAAGAGCCGGGCAGCGAATGGCTGATAATCGTTGACCGCAATCGGTATCCGGTTCGCAGCGAGCAGGGCAAGCTGTACATTTACAAACCCGGCTCTGCCGTATGGCAAATCAAAGAGGCGCTGCATATTCGGCGCATGTGGAGTCCGCGGTACGAAGGCCAGTATAAGCCGCATTACGGCCGATTGTTCGATGTGCTGTATTTGACTAACCTGGCGGCGATTCTTGTCTGGCTGGGGGTTTGTTTGTTACCTCGTGTGCTCGGGGAACTCATTGCTCGGCCGGCGTCCGAAGAGCAGGAGGCAGAAACCGAGCCGTACCAGGCGGCCAAGATAGATTTGTCTCTGATTGCCATTGCGGCCCTTACGGTGTATATGGCCTATCGCTCGAGGCGCTTCATCCCAATCGCTGCTATCGCCGCCTGCCCGGTCCTTGCCATGTTCATCGACCAGATGGCTCGGACGATTTCGGCAGCCTACGACTTTCATAAGCGGCTGCGCGGCAAAGGGGCGGGGCATTCGAGGTCGGGCAGGAAAAACCAACTCGAGGTTCCAAGTATGCCGAGGTGGCTGCAGGGGTTGTTTATTGTCGTCGGCGCCGCAGTCGTCGTGGGTCTGGGCACCTGGTGGGCACTTAAGTTCAAGTGTGTTTACCTTGACCCCTGGCCGACCGATCCGAAGCTCAGTTCCATGTTCATGCGAACGACCGCGTCGGACGCGAAACCGTTCTATGCGCTGGATTTCATAAGAGAGAACAAGCTAAAAGGCAAGATGTTCAACTACTGGACCGAGGGCGGCTTTATCGCGTATGGACAGGACCCGGACCCGAATACAGGCCGGACCCCGACGCAGTTGTTCATGGATGGACGGGCCCAGGCCGCGTATATGATTCGCGCTTATGACCGGTGGTCGGAAATCATGTCCGGCGGACTAATTACGGCCCGTCTCGAGAAAAATGCCCAGCTTCGGGGTCGTGGCCTGAACGCGGATGAGTATAGACAGATTGGCGAGTGGATTACCGGCCAGTTAAGGTCGGAGGATGTGTGGGTGGTTCTGATGCCCTCCAACCAGTTCAGCACGCCTTTCGTGAGAGGTCTGGAGCACGACCCGAATTGGAAGCTGGTCTTCATCAACAACAAACAGAAGCTGTTTGTCCACATGGATGAGCCGCAGGCCCAGGCGCTTTACAAGGGCATATTTGACGGCAGCACCATATATCAGCACGATTTTTCAAAGTATCTCGTTAAGGCTCACCACTTGCTGCGCGGCAACGAGGCCCGGCGTCGAGAGGGCTTCGAACTTGCGGTCAAGGCATTCGAGCTGAATCCCTCGCAGGCACCGATGAGCGAGATTCTTTACGCCGCCCGCTTCGGCGAGCTGCGCGGTGAAGTCATCCGACTTTGCGAGGATTATCTGAAACGTTTTGACGAAAACGGCTCCGAGTGGAAAAAGCAGGACGGCTATCACCACAAGGTCGTAGCGGCACTTAACGCCGCCAGTTACCTGCGACAGCTGGCCAGCCGCGCCAGAAAGACGGAGCTCGTGCTATCTTACACTGAGAGAATCAGCGGGTTCAATGCCGAGCGAAACAACCTGCTGAATACGAAAAGGTGGTAATACGTGACACCCGAAGACTCGCCGGAGACAGCGAAGGGCGCCGACCGCGCCGGTGCGGTCTCAATAAGCGTCTTTTTCCCGTGCTACAACGAGCAGGACAATGTCGGCCGCACGACCGAGCAGGCCCATTCGGTACTGGAAAACCTCGGTGCGGATTTTGAGATAATTATAGTCGATGACGGAAGCCGCGACGCCACGGGCCGGATTGCGGATGAAATCGCCGCGCGTCAGAAAAGAATAAGAGTTGTCCACCATCCGGTTAATCTCGGCTATGGTGCGGCGCTGCAGTCGGGGTTCAAGAGCTCGACCAAAAAGTTGGTTTTCTATACCGACGGCGACGGGCAGTTCGATATCGGCGAAATGCCGGCGCTGCTGCCCCTTATGGAGAGGTATGACATCGTAAGCTGCTATCGAATCAACCGGCAGGACAACCTTATTCGCAAGATAAATGCGTGGTGCTGGACAAAACTGGTGTGCCTGCTGTTCAATATGAAGGTTCGCGATATAGACTGCGCGTTCAAGCTTTACAAGCGAGAGATATTTGACAACATCGAGCTTGTCAGCTCTGGCGCACTGATAGACGCTGAGATTCTCGCGCGTGCGGTTCGCCGAGGCTACACCATCACGCAGCAGGGTGTTCATCACTACCCGCGACAGGCCGGCAAACAAACGGGAGCCAACATAAGGGTAATCCTTCGCGCGTTCAGGGAGCTGTTCAAGCTCTACCAGCGCATTCGCAGAGAAGCCGCTCATCGGCGCAACCCGTGACCGGTGGCGCCGCCGTTCAACAAGCCTCGCTGACTACAGGCGCACTCTATTGCCCGCAGCTCTGAGAATTGATATTATTGACTGTATGGACAAAGAGAAATTCAATTTATTTGTTTACGGCTCTCTGCGAGATCCCGAAGTCTTCAAGTCGGTAAGCGGGCTGGGTTTTACGTTCTCGGCGGGCAGTACCAATAAAGAGACACTCCCGGCCGAGCCGGCGTTTTTGGCCGCGCACCGAAGGGTCAGTCCGGACAACGTTTACTTTTACGCCGTTCCCGACCGCGCACACAGAATCGAAGGCTACGTTATTTACAACCTGCCCGCTCAGGCGCTGGCGGACATCGATATGTACGAAGGAAAACGATACAACAGGGAAATCGTGAGCGTCAACACCGCCGCGGGACCTGTTGAGGCCCACGCATACCTTACCACTCGTGAATCGATGACCAAGCACTTCGGCGACCGCTTCCACGTCAACCTGATACACGAGCTGTGGCTGAGAAAACGAATTCAGGAATTCATAGAAAGGCACACGCGGCCCGGCGAGCACACGCCCGACGCCGATATCGAGCGGCGCGCCGACAGGGAGCTGCTGGCGATGACCGAACGTGATTTGGTTATGAGCCACTATCGCAGCGACGCTGTAAGCGACTATTACCTCGAACACGAGCTTGACCGACCGCGGCCGAGCATCGCACACCTCTACGAAGACCTTGAGGCCCGTCCCTATGTTGAAAACTATCTCGGTTTGGTAATTAAGCAGGTGCTGCTCAACCAGCTCGAAGAGCGGATTCATTCCCGATTCCGATTTGACCTGGCGCACATGCGCATCTCGGAAAGATATTACAGTCGCTCGGTGAGCCTGCTGGCGGCGCTGCAAATGATAAATGCAAGCAGCCTGGCCGTCGATGTCATAACCGAGCAGTGCCTCGCGTCCATCCCCTATCGCAAACATGACCTTATCGATTACATCAAGTATGCGGTCCGTGCCGCCGATACAATTTACGATGAACGGGTCGCGCGTGACTACCTCGAGAGAATGCGCTCCAATTTCCAGCCCGGGGTTGTGCCCCTCGGAGCCGAGATTGAATTGAGCAATGTCGGGCCCGCCGCGGTTGAGCCCCAAAGAAGTGCGCGTCGGGCCTACGACCCCGTCTATGACGGGTTCAAGTACTTCTATGATTTTCAGCTCGATGTCCTCTCCTGGAAACTCGGCGGCTACGTCGACGACCACACGGGCTCGACCGACCAGTCGCGGCGTTCGGGCTTTCTCGAACTTGCCCCGGGCAGGCTGAACGTCGCCGGCGAACTCTCGAGGCCCGCTACCGCCGATCCCTGGCTGCTCAATCAGTTGATACACGAGATCGTGCTATTCTATGAGGTGCAGCCGCACAGCCTGCATCTGTCGTTCCAGCTCCGCAAGCACCAGATTGAACATCAGAAGGTGCTGCCCATAGGGTACGTCAAGTGTCTGCTCGTGCTGGGCGGCGGACCCGAATTCAAACACACCGGAAGACTGTGGGTCTCAAGAATGGCTTATGACGAGATAACCCAGTACCAGCACGGCGAGGAGCTGGTGTTTGCCAGGACGAGCAAACGAAGGTGGTATCTGGGCGGGGACGGCATCGGGGAAAAGACCCCTGCGCAGGCGACCACCTACGTGCAGCAGTACAAGTTTATCCGTCTGCAGGCAAGGGCAAACTACGAGGCGTTAATCCTGTGCCTCAAAGGGTTGCAGCTTGCCTACAACCCGGGTGACTACCTGACCGCCGACCAGCTTAAGAACAGTCCGCGGCTGCGTCACGAATATGAGCGGTTAAAACAATGGGCGGCCGAGCCAACCCAAATCAGCACAGCAACAATAAAACGATTCCTGCAGGCCGTGCAGTCCGGGCTGATGGACGAAATGCACCACCGACCCGCACACAAGCTGCACTATATCGACTGGGCAATCAGCGCGTTGGATGTGCAGTTGAGAATGTTCAACAAGCAGCTCAAGAGGTCGCAGAGCCCTTCTTAGGCGGGCTTATCTTTCGTCTTTTTTCTCTGGCGGCGATATGCGCTTTTGCTCTTTAGCTTCGCTATGGCAAACTGCGCCACCTCGTTGTGGTCGAAAGCCAAATTCTCCGGCAGCCTCTCGATATCGAACCATCGCGCTTCGCTCGCATCGTCGCCGGCCTTAATGCTGGGGCGTCGGCTCTCGGCAATACCAATGAAAGCGACGGTAATTTGTCTGCCCCGCGGGTCTCTGCCGCACTTTCCGAACGTGTGCATCTGTTCCAGCCGCACGCCCTCGAGCCCGGTTTCTTCCGCCAGCTCGCGCGCCGCCGCATTCTCCAGCTCCTCGTCAATTCCTACAAACCCGCCCGGCAGCGCCCACCTGCCTTTGTACGGCTCATTCCTGCGTCTGATGAGAAGAAGCCTGGCCTTGCCCGCGAAAAACGCGAACACTATCGCGTCCGCCGTGACCATCGGCCTGGGCCAGTTATAAACGTACCTGCCGTTCCCGGCCATTGTACAAAACCCTCTATCTGCTATAGAGAACCTACACACCACATTACGTTCTCTGTCAGAATCAAGTATAGGCTGCATATCTCCGCTTGTCGAAGCAAAAACCGCTCGATGTTCGCGGATTTCATACTGTAAGGCTTTGATGGCAAAGCCGATTGCTTCCAATCACATCTTACGGTACAATTGCGCCCCGATGCCGGGACAACCGAAAAACATCTTAATAATAAAGCCCAGCTCACTCGGTGACATCGTGCTGGCCCTTCCCGCTCTGACCGCCCTGCGAGAGAGCTTCGGCCAGGCAAAACTCACCTGGCTGATTCGTCCAGAGTTCGCGCCGCTTCTCGAAAACCAGCCCGATTTGAACGAGATCATCCTTTTCGACCGCAGGGTTCTCGGCAAGATGTGGTACAACCCTTACGCATTTGGCTCTCTAATTTCACTTATTAAAAGCCTGCGGCGTCGAAACTTCGACGCTGTATTCGATTTTCAGGGCTTGTTTCGGACCGCCTCTCTCGCCTGGCTCACCGGCTGCAAGAGACGCTTCGGAATGAAGAACGCCAGAGAGCTCGCGCACCTGTTCTACAGCCACAAAGTCAAGCGCGACGCTGACTGCATTCACGTGGTTGATTATTACCTGAAGATAACCCGCGCCGCCGGAGCGGCGGAAACAAACGCCCGTTTCGTCCTGTCCGTTGACCCTGCTGCCGCCGAGTCCGTCAATAAGCTATTAGCCGGCGAGGGCGCAGACGTTGACAACTATGCGGTTCTTATCCCCGGCGCCGCCCGCAGCTACAAGCACTGGCCGGTCGACCGCTTTGCCGCCGTTGCCGAGAAGCTCGCCTCACAATTCCACTTGTCAATCATAGCCACCGGCTCAGCTCATGAAGCCGGACTGATAGAGACTCTGAAATCTCTCGCCGATGTGCCCATAACAAGCCTTGCCGGCCGCACGAGCCTGCATCAGCTTGCCGCGTTATTGAAGAATGCGAAGATAGCGATAAGTAATGACACCGGTCCCGGCCACATTGCCGCGGCCTTTGGCAGGCCGCTGGTGATGATATTCGGCCGGTCCAACCCGGTGAGGCTGTACCCCTACGGCCGGCCGGAGTGCGTCGCCGCGGTAGAACCTTTTGAAAGAGGAACCGCCATCAACAACTATGAGCCCAAATACGACATTAAGGCCGTCAGCATCGACGAGGTCTTCAATAAAGCCTGCCAACAACTCAACCCGCCCGCGCTAAAATAATACTTTACTCCTGATACTGCACCAGGTTCGCAACCGTACCATAAGCCACGACGTCAAACACATATCCGATAGGCCCAAGAAAGACCGGCTGGTTTGAGAATTGCCAGCATCCGGGCTTACAGAGGGTCGCTAACAGCCTTGCTTCAGCCGACGTTGGCTCCGGGATTTGGGCCGGATGCGCCGCGTCGGAGCATCTTGCGATAACGCACTGAACACAAATGCACGATCTGCAGGAAGCTGCTTGCCAAGAACGTGAATGTCTTTTCTGTTTTTTTTCGGGACACGCGTCAGACAGAATTCATCCTCATGCCCCGACAACTTCTCAGCAAACCACCTAGCTGCGTCCTCACCGAGGGCCCTGCTGTAGAGAGCTAAAGCAGAATCCTTATCGGTAGGGGGCTCCGTCTCTGCCAACCTGACCAGCGGGATATCAGGATACATCTCCGCAAGAGACATCGGAACCCACCACGCCTGGCCTTGCCCTTGCGACCACCATCCAACAAGAAGGGTGCCCTGGCCGTTCGCGAGCCGATTCTCGACAGTCTGCCAGTCCAACAGCCGGCCCTGGCGCTTCAAGGCCCTGCTCAGACGAAGCTCGCCCAACTGCTCCCAGCAAAATGCAAACGGCCAGAAGATAAGAAACAGAAGAAGCCCGACAATGAAGACCGCGACTGTAGAGACAAAAACCACCGGCGCCAAGAGTGCACCAATCCAGGACTTCACGACTTGCGTCCACTTGTTGCCGGAACTGCCCATTCCAATTCCTCTTAAAGCACTGTTTGCACCGGCTTGTATGGCCTATGCGCCTTCTCATACGGCGGTAAGCTTCGGTGTTCACCACGTATTTGGAGCCACGACTCACGAGCCGCGAGTCACAACAGTAACACACCTCTGACATAAATCCGGATGGTCGCTGTTTTGTCCGACGCTCGGCCAATAATTCCAGCACCGCTGACACTTGGCGTGACTGCTTTTTTGTGCCGCGACGGCCGTTTGGCCCGAACCCCTGAGCAGCTTCACCTCGCTGACTATGCACAACGCGGCAAACTGCTCCAGACCGAACTCGTTCAAGAGTGCTGTCAATTCCTCGTCATCGCTGTAAATGGTGACCGATGCCTCCTGATTGCTGCCTATTTTTTGCTCGCGGCGCAGGCCTTCCAGCACCCGCAGCGCCTCGTCGCGCAGCCCCATCAGCTTGCCCCACTTGGCCTGCTCGGCCTGCCAGTCGATGGTCTCATCAACATCCGGCATCAACGCTGTGTGCACGCTGTCTGCGTCCTGCGAGGCGAACTTCATAGCGGCCCATGCTTCCTCTGCGGTATGTACGAGTATCGGCGCCAACATCCGCACGAGGGCATCCAGTATTCTGTACATGGCCGTCTGGCCGCTTCGTCGAGAAAGGCCGTCCGCGCCGTCGCAATACATCCGGTCCTTGAGCACGTCCATATAGACGCTGCTCATCTCGACGGTACAGAAGTTATACAGCAGGGAAAAGACCCGATGAAACAGGAAACTATCGTAAGCCTGCCGCACATCCGCAATCAGCTTTTGCAATTGCTGCAGGGCCCACTTATCCATCTGTCGCATGTCGCCGTAAGGGACGCTGTTTTCGTTCGGGTCGAAATCATCAAGATTACCCAAAAGGTACCGCAGAGTATTGCGGATTTTCCGATATGCATCCTGCGTTCGCCCGATCAGCTCATCGTTGCATCGGATGTCCTCCTGATAATTCGCGCTTGCCACCCACAGCCGAAGAATATCCGCCCCGTATTTGCCCACCTCCTGCTGCGCGTTGACATAGTTGCGCAGAGACTTCGACTGTTTCATACCCTTTTCATCTACGACGAATCCATGAGTCAGGACGCTCTTGAATGGTTCATTGCCTGTCGCCCCCAGCGCCGGCAAAAGTGAAAGCTGAAACCAACCGCGGTGCTGGTCCGACCCCTCCAGATACAAATCGACCGGCACCTCCCAGCCCCCCTTGAAAGCCGCACTGTACCAACTGCAGCCGGACTCGAACCAAACGTCGAAAATGTTTTCTTCCTTCTGCAACTCTTCAAAGTCGAACCCCTGCGGCAGCGGAAAGTCCTCACCGAGAATCTGTCGCGGCGAGTCCGTGAACCAGCTATCGGAGCCTTTCCGGCCGATATGCCGCGCAACCGCCAGCACGGATTCCTTTGTCATCAGGCTCCCGCCTGCGGAGTTTGTGAATGCGGGTATGGGCAGGCCCCAACTCCTTTGCCGGCTGATGCACCAGTCAGGCCGGGACTCCAACATCCCCTCAATGCGCTTCTGACCCCACGCCGGTATCCATGTCACCGCGCCAATGCGCTCCAGCGCCAAATCACGAAGACTCCTGCCCACATCGGGCAGCTCCTTATCGACACTTATAAACCACTGCTCGGTAGCCCTGAAGATAACCGGCCCTTTGCTCCGCCAGCAGTGCGGATAACTGTGCACCATTTCGCCTTCGGCAAACAGCCAGCCGTTCTCGCGCAGATTCGCATTCACGATTTTGTCCACATCCAGAACGCACTTGCCGCGCAGCCACTGCGGCACCGTGTCGTCGTATCGCCCGTCGTCCATGACCGGCGAATAAACCGCAAGGCCGTACTTCTGCCCCGATATATAATCTTCCAGACCGTGGCCGGGCGCAATGTGCACCAGCCCGGTGCCGTCCTCGGTCGTG
>Ga0180438_10012275_pt1 | contig 10211 bp, 9 predicted proteins | sample SS_ome_12_FD_132455 | JGI IMG/M metagenome (GOLD analysis project Ga0180438, IMG submission 132455) | Hypersaline lake sediment archaeal communities from the Salton Sea, California, USA - SS_3_D_2 metaG | ecosystem: Environmental > Aquatic > Non-marine Saline and Alkaline > Hypersaline >...
ACGAGGCCAATGTATCCAGTGCATCCAGGTGCCGGGCATGCGCGAGCCCCGTGTCGAATGCATCCTCCATCATGAGCAACTCCTTCACCGCAGGCATCCGGGCTTCCCGGATCGTCCGGTCCGGCCCTCGAGCCAGTCTAAGCCTCCCCTGCCTGCGGCTTCAAGGGAGGGGAAATTCGGAAGGCCAATCCAAGTGCCGTCTCAGGGCGGAGGGTTCGGATGGTTCTCAGCGAGCCAATGGCGGACGGCGTCGGAGATCCCCGGCGCCGGTGTTCTTGTCTCGGCAGCAAGTGCATCGGATGTCTCGCCGATACGGACGTAGTCGTCCGTGTCCCGCCTCTTCTGGATGACCCCAACTTGGAGAGCCGGGGAAGGGTCAAGTCTGGCGGTGTACCGAAGTGGCCGAATCACGAGGTGACGATGCCTGCTGGTGCTCTTGGGGGCGCGATGACCGAGGCGCGAAGTGCGCCCGGGCCGCGGAGGGACTGCGCCGTGCAGTCAGCCCAGCCGAGTCACTGGGGCTAAGTCATGACCCGCGGTGTCTCGCTGTGACGCCGTGGGGATAGTCCGGCGCGTACTGACGTCTCACCTCCGTTCAGGGATGTGCTCCTCGATCTTGTGGCGTGGCCGGGTTTCGAAACTCTCCTTGCCGATGCCTGTGATGCGAGGATTCTCGACGAGATGATTCCCCTGATCGTCAGGGGCGCGCCGAAGAGGTCGGTGAGGTCTTGAGGATGCAACGCGCCGCAAGCCGCGCTATCGACAGGAGGCCGCTGCATCGGGGAAGCCCCTGCAGCGAAGACCTGATCCCGGGCTGTTCTCCCGTGCGAAGGGAGGCCCGGCAGGGAACATCCGACGCATGGCTGATTCGGGTTGCTTTCGATGAACCGGGTGGGGTAGGATCACTCGGAGCCGTATTGGGTGAGGCTCAAAGGAGAACCGAGATACACGATAGCCTAGCCCGCAGGATGGTTTGCCTATGCTCCCTGGTTTCAGGCGTGGTCTTCCTTGGTTCCGTGGCGCTGACTGATTCGCCGTCCGCGTCGATGTCCCTGGGCGATGTCGTTGAATCTTCCATCGGCATGATCGTTGCCGCAAACCCAGAAGCTGCAGCTGCCGGCGCTCATGTGCTTCTTGAAGGTGGAAACGCGGTTGATGCCGCCGTGGCGACGGCATTCGCTCTCGCGGTCGTCGAGCCCGAGGCTTCCGGCCTTGGAGGTGGGGGATTTCTACTCCTGTACGACGCGGAAACCGCGTCGTGCACTTCGTTGGACTACCGCGAGACGGCACCTCACCTGGCGACGGACACGATGTACGCAATCGACGGACCGGGAATGCCTGGACACTGGGAGGCGCCTCGGACGGAGCAGGCGTGCGTCGCTCTGCGGAGAGTCGGGGGTCAGGCCGTCGGTGTACCGAGGATGGTCGCCGGATTGCTTCGTGCGCATGAGCTTCACGGAAAGCTGCCGCTCTCACTTGTTCTCGAACCCGCGATCCGCCTGGCCGCCGATGGATTCGCTGTCACGGATGCGCTGTACCGTGCAGTGCTCAACGTCTACGACGCGCTGATCGCGGACGACGCGATGGCGGCTGCGTTCCTGAACGACTACCTCCCCTACGAACCTGGACAGACGGCGCGCCGGCCGGATCTGGCCGCGACGCTGCGCTTGATTGCGGCACAGGGTGTGGATGCCTTCTATCGAGGCGAAATCGCTGCCGACCTGGTCCGCGCTGTGCAGCGCGAAGGCGGAATCCTCGACGCGATGGACCTGGCATCCGTGCACGTCGAGTTCTCTGCACCGCTCGAAACGGTCTATCGTGGAATGGAACTCAGAGCCCCCCCACCCCCTGGGGGAGGGCTGATGGTCTTCGAGGCACTTGCGATTCTGGAAGGGTTTGATCTGGGATCCACCGCGGTCACTAGCACGGACACGATGCACCTGATCGCGGAGGCGACCAAGCGGACGTTCGCCGATCGAGCTGCGTATGTCGGGGATCCTGCGTTTGTCGACGTTCCGATCGCCGGGCTCTTGTCAGCGGGATGGAGCTCGGCGCGGCGCGCGACGATCGACCCGAATCAGGCGGCGGCATTCCCCGAGCCGGGGGCCTTCGAACCGTCGAGCACGACGCACGTGTCGGTCGTCGATGCGGAGGGCAACGCGGTTTCGTTGACGCAGTCGATCAACCTGTTCTTCGGCTCCCGCGTGTTCGTTCCGGAGTGGGGAATCCTGATGAACAACACAATGGGCGACTTCAACCCCGAACCGGGAGGGCCGAACAGCATCGCTCCGGGGAAGGCCCCCGCAAGCAGCATGTGCCCGCTTCTGTTGTTGGATCCCGACGGCCTGCGGGCGGTGCTTGGCACACCGGGCGGCATGCGGATCTTGAGCACGCTGGTTGAATTGGTCGTGCGGTTCGTCGATCGCGGCTCAAGCCTGTCGGATGCGGTTCTTGCTCCTCGCTTCCATGCTGAAGCAGACACACTCTATGTCGAGTCACGTGTCTCCGATGACGTGCTCGCGGCGCTTGCGGGGCGCGGCCACCCGATCGAGGTGAAGGGCGCGTACGACCTGTTCTTTGGGGGGACGCACGTGATCGAGATCAGGAGGGATGAAACACACGAGTGGTACGTTGGCGTGGCCGACCCGCGTCGTGCGGGGCAGGCCGCCGGCCTCTAGCGAAGGAGGTGCAGTGAGCGAATGCCCTCAAGCACGAAGGATCCGGACGTAAGAATGCCGTCTCGGCATCGGTAGGGGAAGGAAGGCAGGGAGGAGGAAGAATGGAAAGACTCAACAAGAGGAGCCGTATCCTCGCGGTGTGCTTGGCGCTTGGCGCTGTGTTCGCCTTGTCAATCGCTGCGAGGCAAGTGGAAACTGGTACGGAAGGCATGGTGGCGACGGCGCACCAGCTGGCATCGGACGCCGGCGCTGAGATTCTCGCTGCTGGAGGAAATGCAGTCGACGCGGCAGTGGCTGCGGCGTTCGCGATCACGGTGGTCGAGCCGAACGCGTCGAGCCTTGGCGGAGAGGGAATGATGGTGATCAGCCTTGCCGGCGGGCGCGACATCGCGATCGACTATCGCTCCGTCGCACCGGGCCACATCACGCACGAGGACGACAATGACGAGCCGCGATACGGCCCGGAGTCGACTTGCGTGCCGGGCGTGGTCGCTGGATTGACGCTTGCGCTGGAGGAGTACGGCACGATGACGCTCGCGGAGGTGATGGCTCCGGCGATCAGGTTGGCGCGCAACGGGTTCCCACTCGACGAGATGCTCAAGACGAGGATCTCGGATGCCTACGACTGGATGTCGGTCGACCCGGTGGCGAGCGAGATCTACCTGCCGGATGGACTGATCCCCGACGCGGGCACGACCCTCGTCCAGTCGGATCTCGCCAAGTCTCTCGAGTTGATCGCCGAGAATGGGGCGAAAGCGTTCTACCGAGGCGAGATCGCACTGGCGATCGAAACGGCGACAGAACGGTTCCTGCGGTATTCGGATTTGCAGCGCTATGCAGCCGTGATCCGCACGCCCGTACTCAGCGAGTATCGCGGGTACGAGGTGATCGGGGCACCACCGAACGTCGCCGGCGTTACCGTGGCTGAAGCCCTCAACATCCTCGACAACTTCGACCTGTCGGGCTACGCGTGGAGCGATCCGCAGGCGATTCACATCATCGCCGAGGCACTGAAGCTGGCATCGGCCGATCGCTTGCCTTATGACGGCGATCCCGACTTCTTCGACGTCCCTCTTGCGGGGCTGCTGTCGGAGGAGTATGCCGCGGCACGAGCAACGTTGATCGATCCCGACGCGGCGATATTCCCGACCAAGTCGACGCCGAGCGGTGACCCATACTTGTACATGTCGGTTGGGGAGCCGGTGGCGGTCACTGACGAGATCTACTCGCGGTCCACGACACAGTTGTCGATTCTCGATAAGGACGGAAACGCGGTGAGCATCACCCAGACGCTCTCCAGCTTCTGGGGATCGCGGGTGATGGTTCCCGGCTACGGATTCTTCATCAACGACGAACTCCACAACTTCAACGACTTCAACCCGGACAACCTCGCGGACATCAATGTCCACGAGCCGTTCAAGCGGCCGCGGACCGTCATCGCACCGACGATCGTTCGCGATCCGGACGGCGAGGTATTCCTGGTCGTCGGCACGCCGGGCGCCGGCTACATCCCGTCCACGGTCGTCGAGATGATCGTCAACGTGGTCGACTTCGGAATGACGCTTGAGGACGCGATCCTTGCGCCGAAGTTCTGCAGCCGCGTTTCGTACAAGGAACTGCGGATGGAAGGCGGCTATCCTCAGGACACGTTGGATGCACTGACGGCACTCGGGCACACTGTGAAAGCAGACTACGGCGAACTCGTCTCGACGTTTGGCGGTATCAACGCCATTCTGGTTGAGGACGGCATAATGACGGGCGTCGGTTCGTTCCGCCGCGACGGCGGAGCGGCGACTCCCTAGCGAGGACTGAGGGCGCGGCTGCCGGAGTCTTGCTTCGGCGGCCGCGTTCGTTCGAAAGGGGATCTGGATGAAACGAAACGGCATGAGATGGGCGAGCGTACTCCTGCTCGTCGCAGCGTTTGGATTGCCGGCCATGGCGCAGGAAGAAGCCACGCAAGCGGAGCCAGTGGTGTTTGGCCAACCGGGCCTGATTACGTCGATCGGCCAGAGCGCCGGCGCAGCGCAGGCACGAGTGGTCGCGATCAAGGCAGGTGTCGACGCGACGTATTCACAGCGGGCGACGATCGAAGAGCTGGAAGGATTCGCCACGCTGATTGTCGTTCTCGGTGCAAGCAGCAAGGGATTGGGCGCGGCCGGCGTCGATGTTGACGGTGAGATCGCCTGGGGGATCGGACTTGTCGAAAAGGCGCGGGAATTGGGCATCCACGTGATTGCGATGCATATCGAAGGTGGCGCGCGGCGCGGTCCGTCGAGTGACCTCGTCGTGAAGACGTTTTCCCCGTTGGCTGATTACTTGATCGTGAAGGGCTCGGAGCCGGACGTTGAGTGGACGGCCGACGAGGCGGCCGACGGAAACGCCGACGGGCTGTTTACGACGATTGCAGCTGAGAACGAGATTCCGATTGCGTATGTCCAGACCACGCTGGGCGCGGTGGATGTGTTCATCGAACTGTTCGCAGTCCAGCCGGCCGAGGGGTAGGAAGAGAGGAATCCGGTGAATAGACAAGCCCAAATGCCGCTTGCTTCCATCGGCGTCGGCCTGCTGGTTGTGTTCGCCACGATCGCCACGGCGTGTGCCGCCACACCGACGTCGCACGACATCCGCCCCGGGTACGGTGTCAGCGAGATCCGCTGGCTGAGTGATTACCTCCCCGCACTGAGGGACACTCCTGGGGACACGCCGATCTACGTCATGCGGGGTCAAGAGCCCGGCGGCGCATTCCTCCTGCTCGGGGGGACGCACCCCAACGAGATCGCCGGCGTGATGGCAGCGGCGTTGTTCGTCGAGCGGGCGACGGTCGCCCGCGGGACCGTGTACGTAATCCCGCACGCCAACAACAGCGCGTCACGCTACAACAGCGGCGTGTTCAACAGAACGTCGCCTCAGTGGTTTGAGCTGACCAATGACGCAGGCGAGGTCCGCCGGTTTCACTACGGGGATCGAAGAACGCAGCCCGAGGACCAGGAGGCGGACCCTGAGGTGTTCGTGCACGAGCCTTCCGGCCTCGAACTCGAGGGGGCCGAGGCACGCAACCTGAACCGGAATCATCCGGGCAAGGCGGACGGCACGCTCACCCAGCAGATCAGCTACGCGCTGTTCTCTTTGGTGGAGCGCGAACAGGTTGGCATTCTTGTTGACATGCACGAGTCGTCGCTGACTGGTAGGCTTGCGAATACCGTCGTCAGCCATCCTCGTGCGATTGACATCGCGGCGTTTGCGATCCTCGACCTCGAGATGGAGGGGCTGGCGCTGAAACAGGAGGTGTCGAGCGAGGAGTTCTTCGGGCTGAGCCACCGCGAGTTCGGCGATCGAACGAACGCGCTCGCGTTCCTGATTGAATCGGCCAATCCCGGCCAGGAGGCCTCGATCGAGAACCCTGACGTCGTGAACGACCCCGAAGCCCCGCTTTGCGATCGCGTCTACCTCCAGCTTCGTACGATCGAGGCGATCCTCGCCAATCACGCGCTTCTCGAGGGGTCGGCGAACGCGGTCGAGTTCATCTTCCCGTTCGCGTCAACTGAGTTGCGCGGCGGGGACCTGGGGACGTTCTTGCGGTGAGCGCGCCGGCCGCGGAGATGTGGCCGATCCTGTCGATGGTCGTCGCGTTCGCGGCGATGACGTTCGCGTTTAGGCTTCCAGTGTCCGTCTCGCTCGTCGGAGCCGCGATCCTCGGCGCGTTGGTCGGTGGCGCAGGCATCCCGTTGCGTCACCTTGTCGAAGGAACGCTCGGATACCTCGACACGCTGCTGATCATCGCCACCGCGATGATCTTCATGCGGATGATTCAAGCATCGGGGCTTCTGGATACGATTGCCCACCATCTGATCACCGGGTTCGAGCGGCGTCCGGCGTCGTTGCTGGTCCTGATGATGCTGTTCGCGATGTCGGCGGGCATGATTACCGGTTCGTCGACCGCGGCGGTTCTGACTACGGGTGCGATCGTGGCGCCGGCGTTCATCGCGCTCGGGATCCCGAAGAACAGGACCGGCGCGATCATCGCCATGGCCGGGATCCTCGGGATGATCGCTCCGCCGGTGAACATCCCGGTGATGATCATCGGCGGCGGCGTGGACATGCCCTACATCGGATTCGGATTGCCGCTCCTGGTCCTGACGATCCCGCTTGCGGTGGCGATCGTGTTGCTTCTGGGGCTGAGGTCCGTCCGCGCGATGACGATCGACCGATCGCTCCTCCCGCCGACGTACCATCGGCAATACGGCTGGAAGCTGTACGCTCCGCTCGTCCTGCTGGTGGGGCTCATCGTGCTCGAACGGGCGCTGCCCCGGGTCGTGCCGTCGTTCGGGATGCCACTGGTGTTCACGACTTGCGCGTTGGTCGCGCCGTTCACCGGGCGGCGGATGAAGCCGCTTGTGGTGGCGCGCGACGCGGTCCGCGCGGCACTGCCGGTGATGGGAATCCTCGCCGGCGTAGGAATGTTCCTCCAGATCATGGCGTTGACCGGCGGGAGGGGGTTCATTGTATCGCTGCTCGTCGGGCTGCCGCTGGGGCTCCTGTACCTGAGCATCGCGGTGAGCATGCCGCTCTTCGGTGCCGTGTCCGCGTACGGCTCAGCGTCGATCCTTGGCGTGCCGTTCGTCCTCGCGCTGCTTGGGACCAACGAGATCATCGTCGCCTCGGCCCTATCGCTCGTCGCGGCGATGGGGGATCTGATGCCTCCGACGGCGCTGGCGGGACTGTTCGCGGCCAAGGTCGTGGCCCAGCCGAACTACGTGCGCGTGCTCAAGCACTGCCTGGTCCCCGCTGCGTTGACCGTCGGCGTGAGCCTGGGGTACATCGCGACGGCGCGGTTCTGGGGCCGCGTCCTGTTTTGGGAGAACCGGGTCGCCCTGTATGGGGTTCTCGCCGGTGTTATCGGAGTCGTCGTGGCTGTCATTCTGATCCTGGACCGCCGAGTGATCCGCCGCCGCGCGACACTGGAAGGAGCCGAGGCATGACGATCCTCTACCAGATCATCACCGTCGGCGTGATCGCGCTGGTCGGCTGGAACCTGCTCCGCGAGAAACGCTTGGTGGAGCAGATGGCGGCGGCGTTGGTGCTGATCCCGCTGATCCTTCGGGTGTTGATGATCAAGTGAAGCGGCGAGAAGAGGGATACGGACGGTGGTGGACGGCAGTCGCGCTGCTCGTCGCGGCCGCCGCGGTGTTGCTCGTGGCCGGCCGAAGTTTCCTTGCGATGCGGGTGGATCTGCCGATCTATCCGGGGCCGGGCGTCACGCAGATCGGCGCGCTGAGCGACTACTTCGACGGCCTCATCGGGACGCCGGCCGACACCGCGGTGTACGTGCTCGAGGGCGACGAGCCGGGGGGAACCGCACTGGTTCTGGGTGGGACACACCCGAACGAGCCGGCCTCGTCGCTGACGGCGATCGCGCTGATCGAGAGCGTGACGATTGTCCGCGGCCGATTGATCGTGATCCCGCGCGCCAATCGCAGCGCGTTCACGTGCACCGAGCCGCAGGAGGGGTATCCGCAGACGTACACGATCGAGACGCCGGAGGGGCCGCGCGAGTTCCGCTACGGAAGTCGGGGGACGAACCCGGTGCACCAGTGGCCGGATCCGGTGATCTACATCAACGCCGCCGGACAGTCGCTCGCCGGTGCCGAAGTCCGGAACCTGAACCGGTCCTACCCAGGAACACCGAGTGGGAATCTGACGGAGCGGCTCGCCTACGCGATGGTCGAGCTGATCCGCAGAGAGGGCGTCGACATCGCGATCGATCTTCACGAGGCGTCGCCGGAGTACCCGGTGATCAACGCGATCGTGGCTCACGAGCGCGCGCTGAACATCGCCGCGGAAGCGGCGCTCTTCCTCGAGTTCGAGGGGGTCCAGATCGGCGTCGAACGTTCGCCGGAGAACCTTCGCGGGCTGAGCCACCGTGAGTGGGGGGATTTCACCGACACGCTGGCCCTGCTCGTCGAGGCACCGAACCCGGCGCAAGGACGGCTGCGAGGCCGAACGAGCGCCGAGCTGATCGTCGAAGGGGTCGACCCGTACTACGTTCGCGCCGCAGAGCGGGGTCTGCTGTACGTGCCGTTCTCTGCGGAAGGACACCCGATCGACGAGCGCGTCGGGCGACATCTGCAGACCGTGGCGGTGCTGCTCGACGTCTACAACACGTACTCGGCAGACGACATCGTGATGGCAGGGGTTCCGACGTTGGCCGATGTGCTCGATCGGGGGATTGGCGCCTACCTCGCGCCGCCAGGCGGAGGAATCGAATCACCAACATGAATGGCCGAACACTCCTAGCGATCTGAGGTTCACAGGGGTGCAACCATTGTCGCCCTTGGCTCGCCATCGGTCATCCTCGCGCTGCTGGTCGTTGAGCGGGCAGTCTTGCGCCGCCTGCACAGGAAGGTCCTCGTCCGCATTACCGTGCTCGGAACCCGAGGCAAGTCGAGAGTTGCACGGCTGGTTGCCTTCGAACTTCGTGCAGACGGCCGCCGCGTCGCGGACAAGACGACGGGTCACCTCCGGGTCTTGGGGACGTGATTGAGGCGGAACAAGTGTTGAAGCGGAGAGGGCTTCCGACGCCGCTGGAACGGCGCCGCGCCGTGAGTTGTGCGGCGCGGCAAGGAGCGGACGTGGCCGTCATCGAGGTGATGATCAGCATCCGCACCGAGAGCCTTGGCGTGGAAGTGCAACAGATCCTCTCGCCTGGGATCGTCGTTGTCACCAATGTCGGAAGGGACCCTATCGTTGGCGTCGAAGACCCATGCACCGCGTTTTCCGCCGCGGCCCGCTCAGGGGGTCTTGCCATCGTCTCGAGGTCGGCCCTTCGGAGTTGCCGAACGGCTGGTCTCCCGGAGCATCCGCGCGCGTGAAGTCGAGGCGCTGCCAGCGGGAGAAAGTGCGTCATTCGCGGGTCATGAGGAGTGGGAAGACAACGTGCAGCCGGCGCTCGCTGCGTGCGTCGCCGCCGGCGTTCCCCCGGACATCGCACGAAGGGGAATGGACTACATCCTTGCCGGCTTCGGCGCTCTGACCGCGTGGAGCGTTCGGGCAGGATGTACCACTTGGATTGCTGTCAACGGATCCGCCGCCAACGATCCTGACGCGACATGCCCTCTCCTGCAGAGGGCGGCGGCACGGTGGAACATTGCTGACCGCACGCCTCTTGTCGGCCTCCTGAATCTGCGCGCGATCGGGGCGATCGAACGCTGCAGTGGGAGATCAGTGGACGCACACCGAATCTCCCGGCGCGAGCTCCGGTCCCGGCGGCTCCTGTCGGCTCGTCCTCCTACCAGTCACGATTCCGCGTTGCCGGGCGGTGCTTGATCGTGAGCGGTGGAGAAGGTACGTTCTCTCTCACGGGAATAACGTTAGGGAGGGCATAGGATGCGGATCGTGGTTCGATGGCTTGGGCTGTCGTGTGTGTTGGCGGTCGTTGTTGCTGCCGGCTGCAGCGGCGGGGGCGGGCAGCAACAGGCGTTGGACGCGGCGGGCGAGTTTGTCGCTGCGACCTCTGCCATCGGCTTGATCGGATCG
>Ga0180438_10012278_pt1 | contig 10210 bp, 6 predicted proteins | sample SS_ome_12_FD_132455 | JGI IMG/M metagenome (GOLD analysis project Ga0180438, IMG submission 132455) | Hypersaline lake sediment archaeal communities from the Salton Sea, California, USA - SS_3_D_2 metaG | ecosystem: Environmental > Aquatic > Non-marine Saline and Alkaline > Hypersaline >...
TCAGGCCTGGCGCAGGTATCAACCGAAAATCTATTCCGGCGCAATAACCCTGTTTCGCACGCAAGATTATCTCAAGGAAGGCTACAAAGGACCGGATCTGGATTGGAGTGAATTCGTGGAAGGTGAAATCCGGATTCTGGATGTGCCGGGTGATCATATTACAATGCTGGACGAGCCGCACGTACAGACGTTAGCGGATTATATTAAGGCGGGTGTGAAAAATAAAAATGAATATCATTGTTGATTTAATCGGATTTACCCTTGCGAAGGTTTGAAATTAATCTATATAATGTGTGCAAAGCTAATTGGATGTCAATATAAATGATTGACAATATTAAACAATCTTTTTTTCAGAAAGGAGTTCTATTATGTTAAAACCAGTCAAATTACTCGCACTTATGCTGATTATACTAAATGGCCCTTTTCTTTTTGCGCAGGGAAATGTGCAGGAAGACTGGGTCCGTCATTACAGCTCAGGTCGGGCAAAAGCGGTTGAACTGAGTACCGCCGTTGCTGTTGATTCCTTCGGTAATGTTTACGTTGCCGGTGAAAGTTTGGGTTCCGGTACCGGATTTGATTACGTTGTCATAAAATATGACCAGTCTGGCAATGAACAGTGGATCGCCCGGTACAATGGTCCCGGTAATGAAGAAGATGAAATCGTGGCCATTGTTGTCGACCAGACTGGTAATGTTTATGTTACCGGTGAAAGCGTGGGTAAAAACGAGATGTGTGATTTTGCCACCATCAAATATGATTCAGACGGCAACCAACTGTGGGTGGCACGTTTTGATGGTCGGGCTCACCTTGAAGATCATGCCACCGCAATCGCTGTGGATGCTGCCGGTAATGTTTATGTAACCGGTGCCAGCATGAATTCCGGTGGCTGGTTTCCCAATCCCGATTACACCACCATTAAATATAATAGTCAGGGTGTGCTCCAGTGGACGGCGTTCTACAATGGCCCTGGCAATTCTTTTGATGAACCCATGGCAATTGCCCTCGATCCCGAGGGGAATGTGTACATAACCGGCGCCAGTTGGGGCAGCTGCAGCAATTTCTGTTTGCGCAGCACCTTCATGGATTACGCCACCATAAAATATGATAATAAGGGTATTGAACAGTGGGTCGCCCGCTACGACGGGCCGGCCAGCAAAATGGATATTGCCGTGGCACTGGCACTTGATTCCTCAAAAAATGTCTATGTCAGCGGAATGAGTGAGGGTATTGGTACCAAAATTGACTTTGCCACAATTAAATATGATCCGGCCGGTACGGAGCAATGGGTCGCCCGCTATAATAATCCGGCGAATACCCAGGATGATGTCGCTGATATGGTCGTGGACGATCAGGGGAATGTTTATGTGACCGGCACGATTGGTGCCGAAATCCATAATCCGAATAGCAATTATGCCACCATAAAATATGCCACGGACGGCACTGAGGAATGGGTCTCGATTTTTGATGGCGCCGGTCACCAATGGGATCGGGCCAGTGCCCTTGCCCTCGATCAGCAGGGGAATGTTTATGTAACCGGTCAAAGTGTCGGTGTCAATAAAGTAGCCGATTTTGCGACGGTAAAATATAATCCCGGCGGGAAGCTGCAGTGGGTGATTTCATATAGCCACACCACGAATTCCTCGGACCAGGCCAGCGATATTGTGCTTGATCCGCGCGGGAATGTTTACGTGACCGGAACCTCGGCCATTGACCTGACTGACAGCAAACAGACTACGATTAAGTACCGCCAACAAAATCTTCCCAATCAATCTATGGTCGCACTGACTGGCAAAGATTTTGCCGAATACCGGCTGAGCCAAAATTTCCCCAATCCATTTAATGCCACCACCACAATTGAATTTCAGGTGCCAAAAACGGATCGGGTGGCTTTAACCATCTATAATGCTTTAGGCCAGCAGATTGCCGTTTTATTGCAGCAGGAATTACCCACGGGACGCTATCAGGTAAAGTGGGAGGCCTCACAGGCAGAAAGTGGGATTTATTACTACCGATTTCAAGTCGGATCGTTCATTGAAACCCGGAAACTTGTTTTAATCCGTTAGCCAGCTCCGCTTAATACAAAGGTTGAAGTGGTTTTGAGATTCTTAGATTTTAAAACTCACCTAAGTCCTCTCCGTCAACCGACGGAGAGGACTTAAAGGTTGAATCTCAAAACCACTTTGTTAGTAATAAAAACTTAAGGAAGGATCAATGGATCAACCAACCAAATTGATGAATCGGAATTTCTTTCTGATCTGGCAGGGGCAGGCCGTCAGTCGGCTGGGCTCTCAACTTTACGCGATGGCGATGATCCTCTGGATCGTCGAAGCCACCAATTCCGCCACGTTAATGGGCCTCATTGCAATGGTGGGCAGCATCCCGGCCCTCATTCTGAGCCCCATTGGGGGGACCTTTGCCGATCGACATTCCCGGCGCGCGATTATTATTACAAGTGATATTTTAAATGGAATTGTCATGATAATTCTGGCGACATTGGTTTTTGTCTTCTCAACTCGAACGGACTTAATCGTTGTCAGTTTATTTATTGTCTCTATTCTTTCGGCCATTATTAATTCGTTTTTCTATCCGGCCATTTCGGCGGCGATTCCAGATTTAGTTCCTAAAAATAAAATTTCCGGTGCGAACACGCTGAGTCAACTTTCAATGCAAATTTCAATGCTAATTGGTCAGGGACTTGGTGGCGGGCTTTTTCGAATACTGGGCGGGCCGTTGATTTTTTTATTTGATGGATTAACTTATCTTTTTTCAGCCGGCAGTGAAGCTTTTATTACGATTCCCCAAAAAATTATTAAAACGCCCGCGAATCTGTCAGAACAGTTCCGTGCGTTTAAAACCGATTTGATAGATGGGCTACAATATATCTGGCAACGGGTTGGGTTGAGAAATCTGATTCTGGTTTCTACTTTTTTAAGCTTTTTTGTCACGCCGATTATTATTTTATTTCCTTTTTTTGTGGAGAAATATCTTAACCTTGGCGAACGCTGGGGGGAATGGCTTGGCTTCCTGCTGGCCATTTACGGCGCCAGTAATTTGCTCGGTTATATTGTGGCGGGTTTTTTTCAGTTTTCAGGAAAAACCAGAACTCGAATTATGATTTCATTTTTTATTATTGAGTCCGGTTTATACGGCTTACTCGGTCTGGCGAATCAACCCTTGACAGTAATTATCCTGGCGGTTATTGCCGGATTTATGAGTGGGTATGTCTCGGTGATTATTATTACGATTTTACAAACAACCACTCCCAGTGAAATTCGGGGGCGGGTTTTTGGTTTAATGGGGACGCTAGCGGGGGCGCTTACGCCATTGGCAATGGGATTATCCGGGACCCTGGCCGACCTGGTGGACCAGAATATTCCGCTGATTTATTTCGTCTGTGGAGCAATGATGGCGCTATTATCCGTTCTCGTCGCGTTCAGTAAAGATTTTCGGGAGTACATCGCTTATAAGGTTCCCACGGAAGAAATCGAAATTAAGCCAGAAGAAACCAATGTATTATCTCAAGAATTGGTGGATTAACAAATTACCAATTGATATTTAGAATTAACAGGAACGCTCAATCATAAATGAATAAGGAGTAAGTCCCATGTCTACTTATTGCAAAGCTTACAGCCTCGCCAAATTACGCCAGTTCCCTGACTGGACAGAAAACGGTGAAAACGCCCGCAAGGAAGTGAAAGATGAAAATGGTAAACCGGTTGAAATTACCAGAAAATTAACTGATGATGATTTTCTTTATATTCATGACAGTTTGGTGGTTACCGATGGTATTTTTGAAGATCAAAACATTATTTTTAATAATATCACCCCTGAATGGGAAACGTTTTGCCAGGAAACTTTAAAATTTCAGATCCCTGATTATGCCCGCAATGAGAACGCCGAAAAGAAATAAATGAATTTTTTGAATTAAGCCGAATCGAATTGAAAGCTAAATTTTAATAAATCATCATAAAAATAAATTATTAAGGAGGTCAAATGAGCAGTTGGGATGAAAAAGAAGATACCACCATTTACAAAGTCGTGGTCAATCATGAAGAACAATATTCAATCTGGCCGGCTGATCGGGAGAATCCACTCGGCTGGCGAGACGTTGGCAAAAGTGGTCCGAAAGCTGATTGCCTGGCTTACATTAAAGAAGTCTGGACCGATATGCGACCACTGAGCTTGAGGAAAAAAATGGAAGCTGATAAAAATAAAACTCAGAGCTAGCCAGTCACATAAAGGATGTGGATATTCGGTTGAAGAGGTCCAACGGATGAGGAGCCAACGGATTTTCGCGATTGCTTGATTTCTTTTATCTGGAGGATTGATTTGCCAAAAATAACAAAAAATCCAATCATCCGTTGGCCCCTCATCCGTTGGAATTTTTTTGGTTTTATTCTGAGATACCGGTTGAACAATTACAATATGTCTTTCTTTGTGTGAAAAAGCTTTGGTACTCTGATTGGTTACGAAACATCTACCAGGGTGCAGACTAATAATTTCAATAAAAATTCGCATCAAATATAAATGTGTAAATTCCTTCTTGTGGCAGAATAATTAATGGCAGAATAATTTTTATTGACCATCGCTTTAATTTCTACAAGGAGAAAGCGGAGAGAACTGAGGTTTACGGAGCTGGTATTTATTTAATTATTCTGCCAATCATCATTCTGCCAGATTGGAAATAATTTTGATTTTAATGATCTTGACCTTAATAATTTTGACTTAGAAATAAATTCTTGAACGAATTGCACCGTTTTTTGTTACCGAAATTATTGGCTTACACCCCCTTGACGAATGCCGCTTTAAACGACCCAAGTAATTCTTTTCTTTAACTTCACCCCTAAGCTTAAAATTATTTCTAAACTTAACCCTGCCTGGCGGAGTATAATAACTGTTAAAATTTTCAGAATCAGTCTATCTTAAGGAGTCGAGATTAAATAACTTTCTCATTTACTAGAATGGTGTCAAATAAAAATAACACTTTATCGGCTTAGGATGAGTAAGTTATATTATCTCACCTCCTAAACTGAACGACTTCAAAATGGATTTGCCTCAATTGAACGTCCTTTAAAACAATATAATCCGATAAATTAACAGTTGACGTATTTTAAAAACGATTATGAAAGAAAAACTAAATCGATGGGATTGGGTCCTGTTCATGCTGGCGATTGCCGGCGCGGTTGTTTTTGGGCGCTTATATCACCAGGTTTATCCGCAAGCGGCAATTGAACTTCCCCTTTCATCAAAGGAAATTACCGCAACCGGGCAGGATTTTATCAAGAAGCTGGGCTACAGTTATCAGGGATACGAACAGGAAATTCATTGTTCTCAGGATCAAAATCAGGTGACCTATCTGGGCCAGGAATACGGTCTGCCAACGGCTTTTCGGTTGATGCAAGATTCAATTCCGGCGACTTACTGGCGAATCCGTTGGAAAAAACCGGCTGAACTCAATTCGATCACAATCACTGCCTCAAATAACGAACCCCCTCAAGCCACTGTCGATCAGAAAGTTCATGAAAGCTTTTCAATTGATTTATCGGTTACGGGTCAAATATTGGCATTCAATTTAAACGTGGCTGACTCTGTTCAGGGGGCGAATTTAGCGGATTCAGTTGCGTTCGGATTGGCTAAAAAATTCCTGGAAGAAACCGCCGGAATCAATTTGGTCGGCTTTGAAGAAGCACCACCTACCAGTAAAAAATTACCAGGCCGCACTGATTATACTTTTAAATGGCGCAGTCAACAGCCCCTGGCCGGTGAATATGTGGAACATGTTGTGTCTTTATACGGTGAACGAATCGCCGGCTACAAGATTAACTTTCAAATCCCGGAAAAATTCTTTTCCGGAAAAGATAATTCAAGTGATATTCGCGCCATTTTTTCCGTCTCAATTTTTCTCATTTACGCCGTATTAATCATTGTGCTCTTAATTAAAAAATTAAAAGGCGATCGGCTGGATTTACAGGTAGGTCTGATTTTCGGAATTGTGGTTGCAATTGCTTTAATCATTATTATTGGGACCGGGAGAAGCAATGAAAACTGGTTGGAGCAGATTCTAGCGCTGGTTTTGCCGCCACTGTTATTGGGATTTGTTATTGTTGTCATTTTCGCCGTGGCCGATGCAGTTACCCGCGAAGTGTGGCCCGAGAAATTATATACCTATGATGCTTTCAGAAAAAGATATATTTTATTCCCCCGTTTTGGGAACGCCCTTCTGAGAGGGATTGCGGTGGGCTTGTTTTTTTTAGGACTTCTCACCGGCTTTTATTTTTTAGGAAATAAATTCTTTGGAATTGTCCCGCGCCTGGATGAAACGCGAATATCTCAACTGACCGCTTTTTCTCCGTTTCTTTTTGTACTGGGAAATATTTTGATTGGGGTGCTTTTCAGGGAAGTTACCTTCCGTCTGTTAACCATCTCCTATTTGAGAAAGCATTTGAAAAAATTATGGGCAATTGTAATTATCTCAGGCGCATTGTCCGCTTTAAGTATTGAAGTTTTATATTCAGTTCATTCAAATTCAGATCTTTTCGATCTGGGATTACTGTTTCTGTTCGCAATGGGCTTGGCACTGGTTTTAATTCGTTTTGATTTGATCACCGTTTTGGTTACGAACTTCACGATGCAGGTATTGTTCGAAGGTTACACTTTCCTCCAATTTCAGCAGACTGAATTTACACCGGACGCCCTGTTCGCCGGCTTCGTACCGGCTTCATTGTTAATGATTGCCCTCGTTGGGAAAGTTCGAAAAATAAAACGAGAAGTTGATTTAACCCAATTGGCTCCCCCGTACGTGGCGAAAATGACCGAGCAGGAACGTTTAAAACGCGAGTTAGAAATTGCTCGCCATGTTCAATTAAGTTTTTTGCCAAAACGGAATCCCCAAATGGCCGGCGTGGACGTGGCAACCATCTGTATCCCCGCGCGAGAAGTTGGCGGCGATTATTATGATTTTGTCCAGCTCAATCAACACCGATTGGGCATTGTGATTGGAGATGTTTCCGGTAAAGGTATTTCCGCTGCGTTTTATATGACCTTAATGAAAGGTCTCCTCAAATCGCAGGCCCGCGATGGCATTTCGCCGCGCCAGGTTTTGATTCAATTAAATCAACTTTTTTATGAAAATGTCGAGCGGGGCACGTTTATCAGTATGATTTATGGCGTCTTCGATCTCCGCGAACAAACATTTACCTTTGCGCGTGCCGGGCATAATCCAATTATTATTCGGCACGGACCTGATAAAACGGCGGAAAGCTTGTTGCCGAAAGGGCTGGCGCTGGGACTCGAAGCGGGCTTGGTTTTTGAACAGGTGATTGAAGAATGGAAAATTGGTATTAAGGAAAATGATTTGTTTATTTTCTATACCGATGGCTTTAGTGAAGCTATGAATAAACAAAAAGAAGAATTTGGTGAGCAACAACTGGCTGACATCGTGAATAACCATTATGAACTGAGCGCAGAATTATTGTTAGGGGTTATTCGGCGCGAGGTGGAGCAGTTTGTGGGGCGAGCGCCTCAACATGATGATATGACAATGGTTATTTTGAAAATAAGAGGTGAATAAAACTTGCGGCCTTGATTTCTGCTTCAATAACGATCCGGAATATATACTCGTTAAGGTTATTTTGTAACATTTAAATCTCAGATGCCTCGAAAGATTTTTGCCCTCACCCCAACCCTCTCCCAAAGGGAGAGGGAGCCAGCCGCCCTCTCTCTTTGGGAGAGGGTTGGGGTGAGGGCAAAAAATGATTTGAATCCAGATGAGCCGTCCTTTTTATTTAGATTAGTCGAATGTTACATTTTAACCGATACAATAAGCATATTTTTTTCTGATGCTTCAGGTTTCAGAGGTGTTCATCAATGAATCGATTGAGATTCACATTTATCCTTTCGTTGGGCATTCATGTCCTGATTATTTTTTCCCTGGCGTTCATCATTCGCTTTGATCGCGCATTAGAAATGTATCGACTTGACGTGGTGCTTGAATTCGCTGAACCCACCGAAACGACGGTAACCGCCGAGGTTTCTCAACCAGACAATGTGCCGTCAGAGCAGCCCTTCTCGCCGGCGCCTCCGCTGGAAGAAAAGCCCCTTGAGTTTCCGGCGCTGGCGGATTCACTACTCGCTCAATCGGATAGCCGCCAGGATAGTGTCATTCAACCAAGTGCGTTTGCGATTTTGAGTGGGAATACGGCGGATTTGCAGGAGCAAGCGGTGCGCAGGAGTCTGCTTTATCATCAATTAAAAGAGGAGATTCAACATAAAGCCGATTCAATTCGTTATCAGCGGGAAGTGGTGAATTACAATTTATCCCAGATGTTACTGAAGCCCGATGAAATTCGGCGGGGAGGGTCGAAAGATCGCATTGGCGAGGCCCAACGGGCAAAAAATTTAGGGTCTAATCCGGGCCTGTTTAGTCTGAGTGGCTTGGCGGCCACGGTGGCGCAGCAGGTTTCCAATTTTCTGAATTCAGGAAATCCCAAAATCAAACGGGAAATGATTCAGAATCCCCCGACACTCTTAGAAATTAGTATCCTGAAGCAATTATGGAAAACCAACCGGGAACGTGATTTCGAATTGTATTCCCGGCTGGATACCACGCTTCGTGTAACACACCCGCAATTCAATCTTGTTTTAGAAGCCATGACCCAAAAAGGCTGGCTAAAACGGGAAAAGGTTTCTCCTCAAAATTTATTTACTTTGATGACCCCTTTGGGTGCGAAACAGATTGAAGTAAGTCCCCTCAATCGAAAAAATCCGGTATTTGAATATCAACCATTGGTTAGCAAAGCAGATGTCCTTACTGCGCTGGACATTGTATTGCATAATATACAAGATCCCAACCGCACTCCCTCCGATTCACTGACCGCGAACCAATCCAAAGCCAGGCAATTATTAAAAAAGCGAATTCATAAATTATTGGAAGAATAATTAAAAAAATACCAACTCCGCGAACCTCAGTTCTCTCCGCCTCTCCTTGTGGAAATAAAAGGGTCGGTCAAAAAAAATTATTCTGCCACCAGAAGGAATTTACACATTTATATTTAATGCGAATTTTTACTGAAATTATTGGTCTGCCCCATCTCAAACTACAATCTAAAAGCGCTAATTACCAAACAATTTTTTCCTTGACATTCTCCTCTGATTAATTTATCTATTAACTCACCTAAAACCCCCAAAATCAACCTAATCCAAAGGAGGAAACTTGATGAAAAGCATTATGATACGGATTTTAATTATGGTTGCATTATTAAACAGCAGCACTTTACTTTTAGCCCAGCAAACCGGCTACACCGACACCTTTGACGGTGAAATGAAGGTTTCCGGTCCGCCGTCATTTAGTTTTTCCCAGGAAAATGGCGTGCTCCGGATTATGGTGGACAAAGAGGCGAGTAAAAGTTGGCAGGGTGTCATGTATGAAATCGGCAGCATCATCGATTTGACCACCCAGCCATTGATGAATTTACGCCTGAAAACCGATGCCCCGTTTGTACTCACGGCCTATATTATGGATGTCGCCGGAGAATACCAGACCCGCAATCTGAAAATTTACCCCACTGAAAACTGGGTGGATTATTATATTGATTTTAGCAATTCTTCCGGCGTTGATGTGACCCAGATTAACCGTCTGATTTTCACGCCCAACGGGAATTCCATTGACGGGCTAATTGCGGACGTTTACCTGGATGAACTGAAACTGGGTACGGAAGCCGAAAAGCTGGCTGGTATTGGCGGAATTCCGAACCAGGCTGTTTTTAAGAATGCCACCGGTAAGGTCATTACTGTGTTGGATTTGATGAATACCGACCGTATTACCGCCACCGCCCCCACGACAGCGGTCGCCAATATTGCGGTCAGCGAAATTTCACAGGGACGGGCCACCATTACTTATGATTGCGTGGCTGACTTTGTGGGAACGGTGACACTGACGGTGCAAGCCATCGGGACCAGCGGTTATTTGAATAATTCAATCCAGGTGCCGCTCGAAATCGAAGGAAATTATCCGCCGGCAATGGACGCCGTTCCGAATCAGGAAGTGATGGTCGGCGACACTGTTACTGTTCCACTAACTGGTCTCACTGATGGTAATTCCACGATTGAACAGCCCATTTTAATCACGGCCGCCTCGAATAACCAGAACGCCTTGCCCGATAGTAATATTTCCATCTATTATATTAGCGGACAAACTGTGGCTGACCTGACA
>Ga0180438_10012281_pt1 | contig 10209 bp, 19 predicted proteins | sample SS_ome_12_FD_132455 | JGI IMG/M metagenome (GOLD analysis project Ga0180438, IMG submission 132455) | Hypersaline lake sediment archaeal communities from the Salton Sea, California, USA - SS_3_D_2 metaG | ecosystem: Environmental > Aquatic > Non-marine Saline and Alkaline > Hypersaline >...
CGAAGAATCCTCAAGTCCTTGATGATATTGCGGCGCACAAATTGATTGACAACTTACAAACAATGCAGCGCACTGATTTTAGCACTGCAAATTGTTACGGGTTAGCACTGCATCAGTTTGGTTTGGCTATCGAAACCCGATATGCGGATAGCGATGGTAGTCCCTGTAAAATTTGCGGCGCACCCTGCGATTTATTGGTCTGTTTGGCTGTAAATGAACGAAATCCCGTAGTTGAAACCAAACGTCAGGCGATACATAGATTGGCGCAAGAGGAGCAAAAAAAGCAACCAAAGAAAGAACAAAAAGAAGAAAAACCCAAACTAGTCGTAAAGAAGTCACCAGTTAGTTCAGTTGAGAATGCTGATGAGGGAATTTTCGCAAGTACTTATGATGACGACTTTTACGATGACGAAGAAGAACTGGTTGGTGAGATTGAAGACTCGATTGGGTTTGACGATGACGAGGACAACTTCTAGTAGTGTGCGTATTTTTTCTGTAAAAGGGTTGACAATGCTATTTGAATAGTTATGCTGGATGATACAGCAATCGAGCTGTTCAAATAAGCTTCCAAGCATAAGGATGGGTCCAAAGGAAAGAGTTTTCCTTTGACTTATCCTTATTTTTTGAGATTGTCGCAGTGAGTGGAAGTTAGGACGAGATTCTTTCATGAGTCTCGTCCTTTCTTAGTTCGGTTATCTTTATCCAAATGAGTGGAGGGCACGTCCTTTGTCGAGCAGCTTATTTCCCAGCAGCTCTGAGTTCCGTCATACCTGTGCCCCTGTCATTTGGTACGACATGCATTGGCCTGCGTTTCGATGAAACAGACTGGCCAGTCTAAAGTAAAAGGGCGTAGCATGTCGGGGTGGTTCGAATCTGCCCAGGGGCACCAACCCTTTTTATGAGGTTGTTATGAAAGTCATCAGAGATCCCGACAACTTCGAAATTGATTGCCCGCGCTGTAAAGCTCGTCTTGAAATCGAGGAGCATGACATCCGTGATGATGATGTCAAGCCCTTTTGGGTTGTTTGCGAGGTTTGCAAGAGAGAGATAAGCATTCCCAGTAATCAGGTACCACATCGCTGGAAACAGAAGTTGGCTGACCCTCATTAAAGGAAGCACTGTCATGTATAGCACTGTAAAAGAGTATAAAGGCCCCAAATCCATTTGTGCCTGTGGTCATACGGGAAATGGACCTGACTCGGACCACGGCAATCCCAAGGGCGAGTGGGGCGAGCTAGCCCCAGGGCATGGCTGTTGCTCTGTGCCTGGGTGCACCTGTACGCAATTTACCTGGGTGGGGTGGACTCCTGAATTTGAGGCATTTCTCAAGCAAAAGCAAAGGTAAAGCCGTCCTTCAAATACCCTTCGAATTTTCCTTTTAGGGATTGACATTGCGATTGGTAACTCTCATAATGTAGGTGCGGTAGTTCTGTTTGCTCCTACAATTATCGGAGTCTTTTTGATGGCATTCCCAAAAGGTGGAGGTACTCTCCAAGCCCAGATCCAGAAACTCGAACATGAGCTGCAACCAAAAGAGATTGAGCAGGCCAAGAAAATGGCAACTCAAAATCCAACAATGGTGAGATTGGCGTTCAAGTATCTGGACAAACCGCATCGCAAGGAAGGGCTCAGCAAGAGTCAGATGGCCACTTTTGAACAGATACGCAAGATTGATGCAGTATCTGCTGACAAGTGGAAAGCTGCTCGCCAGGCTGAGAAATCGGCTAAATAACTAACGGAGTCCAAGTCGAGTGCCGCGATTCGGCACGGCAAGAAGCGGGAGGAATTTCCTCCCGCTTCTTGAATTTTCGTTTCATTTTATCCAAATGAGTGGAGGTTTTGATGAGCGTGATAGAAATGAATGTTGAGTATTTTTATGGATTCGTAATGATGTATTGTATAATAAGTTTATCTTTTGGATTTATGCTTGGTTACAAATTTGCCAAGGGGAGATTTTTGAATGACCAAAGAACAAATGGAGCAATTCCTGAAAAGCAGTCTACATCTTAACAATCCTGAATTGAAAGAAGCTGTTATCAGACATGTGCTTGATGAGGGGTTTAAAGAAAATTATAAAGGGTGGGAGCAATTGCGTTTCATAAAGCGTCAGTTTGACATTCTATGGGGGGCGTTGAAGAAATGTTCGGAGCAAGAAATTGTTCGCGAGCGCATAGAACAACTCATCAGTTCTTTTCCGCGACCGACCGTAAAATAATCATTTTAGCAATTCTTGCGACTCTGTTGCTTTGGTAGAAATTCCTTCCCAGCAGGCGGCGTATCGGGTATACTGTATGCGTCGAGCGGGTTTGGGAGGCTGCCCCGCACCTGACCTTCGGGCGGGTTGAGAGTGCTTCCAGGCATGAAATGGCCTCTACTGGATAGTCTAGGGTTAGCGGCTCTGCCCATGAGCGGACTACGATGACGGCCAAAAAACGCGGTCGTTGCTCAAATGAGAGCCGCCCTGGGAATCTGACCGCATCAACGGTCGTACGATCGCTCTGCGATTGTTGTACGACGGTCAGATTCCCAGGATTTCACGGATTAGGCGGGTTTTTGGATGTTTGTCTCGCAAGGCATAGCCAAGCAATAAAAAACAAACTCCAACATAGGGACGCAGTAGAAGCTAATGATGGTCGTTATGTGGCGCTGAAAACCTAAAGGGACGGCGATCATCGGCGGCAGGCTACCAAACACGGATATACCAACCGTGCCCCGAAAGGGGGAAAGGTCTGCGAGTTGTCAAGTAATAGCGGGTCGCGCCCGCTTCTTAAAGGCTGGACAAGGTTCGAGTCCTCGGCGTCCCATTCTGAGCATGGGGGCTATAGACCCCAAATCAAACGGATGAGCTGGGAGCACACCAGCGGCTCCTCGACCTACCGCCGTAGCCAGTCGGCACTGGGAAACCCCAAAAGTCTCAGCGGCAAGGAAAGTACACCCTTGCGAAAAGTCGGTAGTGTAGCCTAGGTGGGAGACGCTGAAGCCTCTTCTTGCAGAAACTCGATGACCCCTGGGATTTGGCTCTAGGGTAATTCCAGGGGTAGAGAATGAAGCGAGAGGAATCGTGGATGTCGCCCCTGAAAAACCACCCGCCGATTCGCTGATTCGATATGGTCAATGCATTTGCATACCAGAAAATGAGCCCCCTGTTAGCCGTAGCAGGGTTTGACGACCTGGACCATGGCAGGTTTGGAACTAAGGCTACGGTAAGACTCCGTATTACGGCCTTTTTTGTCAAAGAGATTGCGGTTGAGGACGGTTTCATGAGAAAATGCGTTGGACTTTTTGGTACATGTGGGGGATCGATGTGGCGTCAAGCCTTCAAGGAACGTCTTGATGCGCTTGGCATACCTTGGTATGACCCCCAAGTCATGCCCGAAACTCATGGCAGGCAATCGCAAGAATCGGATATGGTGTTGGAGAAAGACCATTTCCAAAACGATGCTGTCCTGCTAATCAAGATCACCGGCGAAACCACAGGGACAACCTCTCTGCTTGAAGTCATTGCTGTGACCAATCAGCCGAATCAGTTCGTGGTTGTACAAATCGATGATTTGGTTGTGGATCAGGCAGCAGATTTCTCTGAGAGCCCTTCCGTCAAAGACTTTGTCGCGAAGATCGAAGAAATTCTTGGCAAGAAGGGGTTCAAGTTCGGCAATCCCATCGAAGATGCGACTCGTTGCCGATGTTGGGTCCGTAAGACTATCGAGCAACATCCGTCTCCGTTGGTCGTCTGTGCCAGGAACGACGACGAAGCAATGTCCCTGATTGAAAAGGGATGGACATTCATACATGGGGTCAGGCTGATCCACTTAAGCCGTTGACAATCTGGTATACCCACATGCCAGGGTTTGGAACATGGCTACGGCAAGACTCCGTATTACGGCCTTTCTTCCCAGCTTCCCGTTTTTTTTACATAGATAGAAAGGATACTGCCGATGCCCAATCATTGTACAAATCGCGTTACCGTCGAAGGCCCGCAAGAAGTCATCGACTGGATGAAAGCTGCTGTCCGAGAAGAAAAAGAAGATGGTACCGTTGAGCCCTTCTCTGCTAACAAAGTCATTCCTATGCCTGCGGTTTTAGTAGGCACTGTAAAATCATCAAAACCAAATCCCGAGGAGCAGGCAAAGAATGATGCGGCACTGAAGGCATGTGGTTACGACAACTGGTATGATTGGTGTTGCCAAAACTGGGGGACGAAATGGGGTCATTACGATTTCTGGTCCGAGGAATGGGATGGCAACGTCATTGGTTTCAGCACTGCCTGGATTCCATCAACACCTGTTGTTGCAGCACTGGCACAGAAGTTTCCGCAACTAAAGATTACCCACGACTACTCTGACGAGGGGTATGATTTTGCTGGTCGCACTGTATATGAGGACGGCGAACAAACAGCAGGAATCTTCTACGAATACGATACTCCTGAATGGGAGGAGTTTATGGCTGACCTTCATGGGGATGGCTGGTTAGAGCAATGGGAGGAGCAGAAAGCGGAAATGGAAGCTGAAGATGCTGCCTAAAAAAGTTAAATGTCCCGGGGCAAACAAGGTTTGGGATGTTTTCCTTGATTCTGTCGAGGAATTAGATGAGTCAATGAAAAAGGAAGAGATTTCAGAGGATCTCGCTGAAGCAGCCGAGTTGATTGGCGTTGGTCAGGAATGCTTTGACCAAATCGACCAAATGGCTATCGAGAAAGCCGAGATGAAAGCAGAGGCTCTGAAGTATCCTGGCCGCCATTATTCCGACTTCGGCTTCAAGGCTCCTCTGCACGCCTATTTCAGCCCCTGTGATGCCGAGAAAGCGGGCACAGCGACCTGGATAACAGTCGTTGGTAAGGAAGTAGAAGTTACCTGCGTTCGTCCAGGCTATTCCATAACTGCTTGTCCTACTGAGATTTATGTTGGCGATGTTATTGCCTGTATTCGGAATTTTGATGAAAACAAGGGCTAGCGAGCGCTGGATGTTTCTTTTTTGACTCTAGCGCCCTTTATCCAAATGAGTGGAGAGGTACCGCCGATCGCGTGCTTGATCCTTGATTTCAAATCAAATTCAAATTCGAACTTCTTCCAGCGCGGCAAGTGCCGGGCTTGCGAGCAATGCCCATGCTTTATCCAAATGAGTGACGGCGGCCTTCGAGCTGCTCGCGAGTTTTGTCTGACATCAGTGGAATCGCGGATTTGCAGTCCCGAAAAATTTCCCGCCATTCTAGTAAAAAAGCTCCCAGCAAATAGCTAATCTGCGATATAATATGAACGGAGAGGTCGTCTCTCCGACCCGTCTAACTCCTTCTCCAGAAAGGAGATAAGCTCCAATGTCTCACGAAGTCATGGAGTATGACAAACCTGCCTACAGTAAGAAACCTGCATGGCATGGTTTGGGCGTCGTGATACCAGAGGGCGACCTTTGGAAGCTCGATGCTGAGCATGTCCTCGGGACCAGCGGCATGGATTACGAGGTCGAGAAGGTTCCTACCTACCGCCGATGGGTTGATGAAAACGGTGATGAGCATTTCTTCAAAGTTCCCACTTTCTATATGACTGTTCGCATGGACCTCGAACCGACCAACCCTGTTGCCTATCTCGGGCAGGTTGGCGAGCAGTACAACGAGATCCAGAATTCAGATCTTCGCGATTTCGCTGCTGCGTTATCCGCAGAAGAGGAGTTGGTTTTCGAGACGGCTGGGACTCTTCGTAACGGGAAGATGGCTTGGATGCTTGCGAAGCGTCCGCAGGCACTGAAAGTCATGGATGACAAACTGATTGATTACCTGCTGCTCTCAACTTCTCATGATGGGACGCAGGCATTCATCGCGGCACTGACTCGCATCCGCGTTGTTTGTTGGAATACGCTTTCAGCGGCCATTAATGCCGAATGTACGCCTCGCTACGTCGTCCGTCATACTGAAGGGGCCAACTGGAAGATTGCGGAAGCAAAGGCTGCTCTCCAGCAGACGACTCGCTACGGCGACGAGATGACTAACTGGCTTACGTCCTTCGCCAAGCAAGCTGTCGATAAGCGTTTCGTCGATGGCTTCTTGCAGGCCATGATTCCTGGCGAGAAGTGGCGGAAAAACAAGTCGGGCAAGTCTACGCTGTCGCAGGCCGAGAAGAAGCGGAATCGCATCCGCGAGTTGGTTTGGGGTGACCAGCTTGGCTTCGACGCTGATGCGGTCTTCGACCGCAAAAAGGCCCAGCCCACGGCCTACGGGCTTTTCAATGCTTTTACTCAATGGGGCGAGACTGACCGCGTCATCCGCTGTCGGACGCAGGCCGATGGCGAGAAGCGGGATGAGGCCGAAGCTCGGATGGATTCGGTCCTGTTTGGCTCTTTTGCTCGCGATCGCGAAGTCGCCTTCCAGGCCATAGGTCGGGGCATCGGACTGACGGGCGAGCAGCCCATTTGGGAGAAGGCAGAAGCGTTGATGGCTGGCTCATGGAATTGAACTACGTCCAACTGATGTAAGCCCCTGGAGGAGTTGGATTTACAAACCGAAGGGCAGTCCGTATCGGGCTGCCCTTTTTCTGTTCAATCGCTGTTTGCGGCACTGAGAACAACTTTTATCCAAATGAGTGGTACGCACTGCCGGTGTGCTCCCCAGCTCCTTTGGAAATTTGGTTTGGGGGTTGACAGGTTGGTGCTTTTTTTTTATAAAGGGACTCGAAATGGGAAGAAATCTTTCCCAGCAAATGAAAAGACGGACATAGATAATGTCGCTGGCAACGGTTGCCAGGGCAAGACTCGTAAACAGGAGATAAAATAATGGGTAGCAAGAAGGGCAAGGGTACTCTTGCCGATCAGATCGCCCGTCTCGAAGGCGAGGTTGGCGATGAAGGGATCAAGCGGGCCAAGAAGTTGGCCGAGACGGACTCCGATGTCGTGAAGCTGGCCTTCAAGTACATCGACCGCCCGTACCGCCAGCCCCAGGGGCTTCGCAAGAGCGAGCGTCGGGTTTACTTCCAGTTGATTCAAGATGCGGGTCAGGCTGCGGCTGACAAGTATCGCAATGCTCGACTGGCCGAGCGGGATATCAACCCGAAGAATGTCGGTCCCGAGCCCCCGCCGACCGACGCGGAAAAGGGCAGCGAGCAAGAGCCCGCTGCGGTGGCCAAGTAGGTCGAGTTGTTGCCCGCGACGGAGGGCGGGAGTCCCAGGACTCCCGTCCTTTTTTTCTTCCGCGCATCTTTTATCCAAATGAGTGGTTAAGTACGAGACCGATCATCAGGGTCTCCTCCCAGCATCACGCTCATGAGACATATCAACTATGAGCCAACAAAACCAAATCAATGTAGATGGTCTGGAGCTTTACGCAGTCCGAAATCAAGATGGCCAATGGTTTCGTCGTCGTGGTTATGGCGGCTACGGTGAGTCATGGACCGATGACATCAGGAAAGCAACCATCTATCAGAAAATCGGACAAGCTCGTTCCCGCGTGACGTTTTGGGCGACCAACTATCCTGACTACGGCGTACCGCAACTCGTCAAATTTACCGTCTCAGGAGCGGTTGTCCTCGATGAAGAGGAGCGGGTAAAAAAGGCGGACGAAAAGAAGAAAATCGCCAAAGCCAGACACGAAGCTCGCTGGGCCAAAGCTCAACTAGAACAAGCTCAGCAGCAACTCCAAACGGCTCAGGCCAAAATGAAAAAACTATCCCAGGGAGCGAAGAAATCGTCATAACTGATACGAGCCGTCAAACCTGCGGCTAGTCTAGGATGCTACCCTAGATGATGAAGCGGCGTTGGTACCCGCAAGAGAGCAAAAAGGAATCGGTGTTAGTGGCATAGTTTGCTTTCTAAAGCCCGAAGTCTGGGACAGGACTCGGCTACTAAGCAGGGAAGCCGTTAGCGGGCTCCGTGGAGCGACCCGAAGCCTCTCTAAAAGCCTCTCGGGAAGCGTTGAGCCGTCCCGTTTCCTGCTGACCATTTTGGAGCTGTCATGGAAAAACCTCTGTGTCTAGGGCCGTATCGTAGGCATGCTTTCTATTCTCAAAAGGCAGCGGAGTTGTATGGCTCCTTAGTTTATCGGACGATTTTCGGCGTGGACATCAGAGTAACCGCCGTTTCTGTGCGGATTGATTCTCCCTACGGTTGGGAAGATAAAGAATACCTTGGAATTGTAACTACTTCAATTCCAGGTAACTTCGTACCAGTAGAGGAATAAACGCGATAGCATTCAAACGGCCTTGCACAAAGGCGACATCAATTTCGAGGAGTAACCAATGCTCGATGAAAAGGCGATTGAAGCCCTACGCAATCTGCTCTCCGCTGTCGATGATATGATGATGTCGGAAGACGATACAGGTTGTGATGGCGGGCTGACCGTTGCTGACAAAGCATCAATGGAGCAAGTCGAGCAATGGGCCGAAAGAATCAAACGAGCCATCGCATTACAGGATTACGTTGACAGGGGTGGCGTCAACTGTCCTGCCTGTAATGACCATAACATCGAAATGGTCGGGACAATGGACGAAAACTCGGATGGTAAATGGCAATCATGCGTTTGCCACAACTGCGAAGCTCGCTGGACCGATTATTACAAACTCGTCGCGGCGACGTTCGATGAGGACCCGAAATGATTCTGTCATGGGATAAGCCAGAGCAGATTATGAGCCCAGAAGCATGGAAAGGCATCTCGGCTGATGGCGCGCCGCCAGGAGTCTACGTTCCTAACATGAGCGAAGTTGACTGCAAGAAATGGAAAGCGAAACTCATCAAAGGAAAGCATCCGAGAGTTGAAATCCGCAAGTCAACCCATTGCTCAGGCAAATCCCTCAATCCCAAATTCCCTTGGGGCGGAGGATGCTCCGCTGAAATCCTTATCATCGTTGGACTCAAGGGCGTCAAGCATAGACAAACCCTTCACGACTGCAATATCAAAATGAGTCAGAATGGGGCGTCATCCTTTAGCTTCGACGAGTTCCAGCAGCTCCAGCAGGCCGTCAAAGAAGCCCGAGCAGTCCTACAGGCACTATAGCACTCATTTGGATAATAGAGGCACTACTTTCCTCGATTTCCTCCCAGCAAGTAAAAAACGGAGCATAAAGAGTATGGACTACGCAGCAGAAGCATCGGATTTAGGATTCCCCCCAGGACAATGGCCGAAAACCGTTGTCTATAAAGGACAAACCTTCACGAAGGGCGACCCGAAGTTTGATGCAGAAGGCGACCTACAATTGGTTGTCTATCGCAACGGAGCGGCAGTCCTAAAGGTCTTCAACGACTAGGAGCAGAAGAATGAAACTCCAACTCTCGAATGTCGAGTCCATCGAGGCCAAGAAGGAAGGTCCGAAATCCGTAGGCATCAAGCTCGCGCGGACGGACAAAGACGCCTTTTCGATGTCTTTCCACCTGGATAAGACCGAATTGGCTGCCTTTATCGCAGGCCTCCAGCAAATCCACAAGGATATGAAATGAAGCAGCCCATGCAGCCAGTCATCATTGATGACAACGGGACTCCGCGTTTTCATAAAAACGCGATTGTCGAAATGCTGTTGGACGCTGGTCTTTTCGACATGAATCAGATAGCAAAGCTGCCTTTCAGCCCAGAAGACAGGACGCAGTTTGCTCAACTCATTGGTTACTCTGTCGGGGGTTTCGGCGAATTGTCCTATGTCCCTGATCAAGAATGCGCTGTTGCAGAAGAAATGGCATCGAGTTTGATGGAGTCGCAAAATGAGAAAGGTTGAATTCCTACTGGCTCGCGAGGACAGGACATGGGATACCGCTGTCCATGAAGTCCCCGAAGACCGTTGCTATACGCTCATGGACATGGTAAATTGGGCCAACGAAAACCTGATGACGTTGGCTCAATACCGCGATGTCGTGTTGGTTGCGGTCTACAATGAAAACTTTGAGCCCGATGTCGAAGACGAGCCCGAAGACAGCACGGAAGCTCACATGGCTCGATGGGATGAAGCGAAAGCAGGAGGGGACGAGCAGGGCTGAGGACGGTGAAGGCCGCGCGGTTTTCCTTCTCAGCCCTCTAAGCTCTCTTTCACTCATTTGGATAGACACATGAAAGCAAAAATCATCATCTACGGTTTGACCTATCTCGTGTTTTTTCTGATAGGTCTTCTGATTGTTTTTTAGTCCCAGCAAGTAAAAAAACAGTCATAGAAAGCATGAGCAACGAAATCGTCCATACCGAGCAATGTCTTGCCAATACAAAAGCTGAAGACGAATGGCGAGCCAAATGGCCCAACCATTGTAAAA
>Ga0180438_10012284_pt1 | contig 10208 bp, 6 predicted proteins | sample SS_ome_12_FD_132455 | JGI IMG/M metagenome (GOLD analysis project Ga0180438, IMG submission 132455) | Hypersaline lake sediment archaeal communities from the Salton Sea, California, USA - SS_3_D_2 metaG | ecosystem: Environmental > Aquatic > Non-marine Saline and Alkaline > Hypersaline >...
CCTCCAGCTCGCGGCGGAAGAACTCCGCGAACTGGCTCGGGGAAATGACCGCCAGGAGGTCGAGCTGGATGACGTTGGAGCGCCCGGGCGACCAGGTATTGAGCCAGGCAGTCGTGTGGCCGCGCTGCCCGCTCGCCTCTATCAGCGGCCAGAAGGCCTCGTGGAACTGGACGACGGCCGTCTCGAGCTTGCTCATCGCGGCCTTGATGGCCTCGGGGTGATCGTAGAGATCGAGGCAGAGGTTGCTGCCGCCCCTCATCGCAAGCAGGGCGTCGCCGCCCGAGTGGCAGTCCAGCGCGGCGACGAAGTACTTCCCCGATGCGCGCTCGGCGGCCATGCGGTACATCTCGTGATTCCACTTCCAGGCGAAGGAGTCGGGATCGATCTCGAAGCAGGGAGGGGCCTCCCAATCGGCGATGATCTGCTTCGCCCAGGTGGTGTGCTCCGTGTACTCGAGCGGCGCGCCGAGGCAGGCGGAGAAGGTGTCGGCTCCGAGGTCGGGCTGGAAGACGGGGATGGCATCGCCGGCGAAGTAGGTCGCCTCCATCGAGGCCTCCGCCGAATCGAAGAGGTAGTCGGGATCGCTTCGCTGCTCGAACGCGGTGGCGGGGCGAGACACCTCGCGGAGGGGCTTTCCGTTGGGCGCGAGGACGGCGATGCAGACTCGGTCGAGCAGCTCGCCGCGCCACCAGGCCTCCATGCGGGGAATGATGTCGTCGAGGTCAGGCTTGTAGAGCATAGGTGTTGCCTCGTCGCGCGGGTCCGGTCTGGCAGCGAGTGTTCGATGCCGCCAGCCCAGACCCCTGCGGCCGTCTCTCGCACGCGGGCTGGCGCGCCAACGCGCGGCGGCGGACCTTCCGGCGGCATTGCTCGGAAGGACTTGGCCGCCGGGGCGGGGTATGTGGACACGTCGTCGCCCCACCCGTTGACCCCGGCGGAGGTGGATGGACCAGAGACAAGGCAACAACGCGGCTCCGAGCAATGACTTCACCGAGCACACGCGGTGGAACTTCGCGGCCATCGTCAGCGAGTCCGCGTCGTTTCAGACGGGGCGGGCGTGGTCGGACCCCTCCGCCGTGCTGCCGCTGTTCATCGCTGCCCTCACCCCCTCCACCGTGGTCATCGGCCTCATCCCGGTGCTCCAGCGACTGGGCTTCCTGCTGCCGCAGCTCCCGATGGCCTCCGTGGTGGGACACCGGCCGCGGCGCGCGCCTTACCTGCGCTGGGGGGTCTTGGTCGGCCGCTTTCCCTTTCTGCTGTTCGTCGCGTATTTCTGGATGCGCGGGCTGAGCAGTCCCGGGACGGTGCTCTGGTTCCTGCTGCTGTCTTACTTCTCCGTGGCACTGGGGAATGGATTCGTGGCCATACCGTGGCAGGACATCATCGCGAAGTCGATCCCGCCTCGGCTGCGGGGGCGGTTCTGGGGCACGCTCATGTTCACTCACGCGATTGCGGCATTCGGGGTCGGCTTCGTGGTTCGGCATCTGCTCGGGCCGCACGGGCCCGGCTTCCCGCGCAGCTATCTCATCCTGTTCACGCTCTCTGCGGTGTTCTACACCATGTCGACCATCGGGTGTGCGCTCATTCGAGAGCCGATCCGGCCCGTGCTGAAGCGGCGCGAGCCACTGCGGAAGGTGATCGCCGCAGCAAGGCCCCTGCTCGCGCGGCGCCCCGAGTTCCGGTCTCTGGTCTCGATCGGCGTGGTGGCCTTCGGGGTGGTGTTCACCATGCCGTTCTACATCGTGTATGCCACCGGGGAACTCGGGATCGAGCCGGAGATGGCCGGAGTCTACATCTGGGCGGCCATGCTGGGCGGGGCCTTCTTCAGCCTCCTGTGGGGGAGGCTGAACGACCGGCGGGGGCCGCGTGCGGTGCTGCGCGCGGGCTGTCTCTTCGCCATGCTCGCCCCACTCCTCGCGGTCTCGATCCCGATTGCGACGCGCGCCGCCGCCCGCGCGCTTCCCCCGGTCGAGGAGGCGCTGCCGTATCTGTTCGGCCTGGTGTTCGTGGTCGGCCAATCAGCGATGGGCGCTCTGTTTATGGGCACGATCAACTACGTGTTTGGGCTGGCGACCGATGAGGAGCGGCCGCGCTACATCGGCCTGTTCAACACGCTCTCTGCCCCGGGCGCCGCGTTTCCGCTCGCCGTGGGATGGCTGCTGAACTCGCTGCCCTTCCCGGCCGTGCTGGCGATGCTTGCAGCCTGCGGGGCCGGGGTGGTGGTGCTGAGCCAGCGCATGCCGCAGCCGAAGACAGAGCGCGCGTTCGGCCCGGATCTTGCTTGACACCGGGCCGGCCGGCCAATAGAATCCGGATGTCCAGGCGCGAGGGCGCCTGCAATCATAGCAAAGGGGGTTGATGCGATGGTCCGTGTTGGACTCGCTGGACTGGGATTCATGGGCGGGACGCACGCTCAATGTCACGCGGCGCTGCCGAACGCCGAGCTGGCGGCCGTGTGTGATCTGGAGAAGGATCGGCGAGACAAGTTCGCGGAGACGTACGACGCGAAGCCGTGTGCCACGCTCGAGGAGCTACTGGCCACCGATGTGGACATGGTGGACATCTGCCTCCCCACCTACCTCCACCGGGAAGCCGTGGAGGCGGCCGCGGCGGCGAAGAAGCACATCCTCTGCGAGAAGCCCATGGCGCTCGCGCCGGCCGACTGCGACGCGATGATGGGCGCAGTCAAGCAGGCTGGGGTCCACTTCATGGTCGCACACGTCATCCGGTTCTGGCCCGAGTATCAGGTCGTCAAGGAGATCCTCGACTCGGGACGGCTGGGGCGGATCCAGTGGATGAGCGCGACCCGTCTGTCCCCGCCGCCCACGTGGTCGTGGAAGGAGTGGATCTTCGACCCGAAGCTCAGCGGCGGTGCGGTTCTGGACCTCCACATCCACGACCTGGACTTCATTGCGTGGGTGCTCGGCAAGCCGAAGGCAGTTTCGGCCGGGGGCGTCAAGACCAAGCGCGGCGCGCTGGACTCCGTGTTCACCATGACGTCCGGCCACCCGAACGGCGCAGTCGGCATGGCCGAGGGATGTCTCGACATGGCCGCCGAGTTCCCCTTCACCATGGGGCTGAAGATCAACCTGGAGGGCGGCTCTCTGGAGATCAACTCGCGGCTGAGCCCGTCCGTGGTTGTCGCTCCGAAGGACGGCGGAGTCGAGAATCCAGAGGTGCCCCAGCCGGAGGTCCCGGCGGCGGCTTCGGCCGGGAGCGCCGGCAACATCGAGGCGCTCGGCGGCTACTTCGTCGAGGTGCAGTACTTCGTTGACTGCCTCGACAGCGGCAAGAGGCCCGACTTGGTGACCCCGGAGGAGGCCAAGTTCGCGGTGGAGATCTGCCTGGCCGCAACCAAGTCGGCCGACACCGGCAAGCCGGTCTCGCTCTAGACGCCATTTCACAGGCCCTGTGCGGCTGAGCCATGCGTCAGAGCATGGCGCTCTCGGGCCGCGTGCATCTGCCCGCGAGAGGGTGTGCAATGGCCTCCGGGGCGGCGGCCCCGCCCGGTTCCCGACAGCGCGCGCGGCCCGGCGCAATGCGGCGGGCCGCGCTCCCTGCTGCCCTCGATCCCATGGCTGCTGCTGCTCAGATGACAGAGCGCGCGCCGCGACCTGACCGCGCCGCGCGCTCCGCCTTCACGCCCTCCCCTGCTCGGTCCTCGTCAACTGATCGAGCGCGGCCTCCAACGCATCGAGCTTCGCCGGTGTGTCCTTCGACTGCTCCTCTGCTGCGCGCTGGAGCTGCTCCACGGCGTCCCGAAGCCGCATCACCTCGTTGCGCTTGCCCTCGGGAGCCACCTCCACCATGAAGGCGACGCACTCCCGGACTTCTGAGAGAACCATCTGCGCGCTGCCCCAGTTATTGCTGTGGAGCGCGAGCCGGGCCTGCCGCAGCTCGTCCATCGCCTTGCCGGCCGCGAACCGCACCGCGATCTCCAGCTTCGATTCCGCGACCACCCGAGTCTGCTCGGCCTGCTTGATCCGCCGGCTTCCGATCGACATGGTGACCCAGCCGAGGAGCACGGCCACGAGCAGGCCGATGACCGCGACCATCCAGCCTGTGGCGACCGGGCTGCGCTTTGCGCTGCGGGCACCCGCTCGGCGCGCGCGCTGCTGCCAATCACGAATACGATCTCCCGGAATGCCGGAGGCCATCGCCAGGGCCTCCGGGTCGGCGTCGGTCAGCTCCTGCAGGGTGTGTACACCGGCGCGGGCGAGAGAGTCCGCGGCGCTCGGGTCGATTCCCAGCGCGTCGGAGAGACTCTTTTGGCTCATGCTAACGCCTCCCTTGCGGCGTATCGGGCGCCTCATTCCGTCCCTGGTGCGGGATGGCTTCGCCGGGGCGGGCTCGCTCCCTGCTCTCTCGGCGCGAGACGATTGGCCAGATTGTCGTCAGGTGTTGGCACAGCGCCTCAACCAGGGTCGGCTGCCACTGCACGCCGGCGCCGCCGCGCAGCACGTCGAGCGCCGCCTCCGGTGAGAGCCGTGACCGATACGGTCGATCGCTGGTGAGGGCGTCGAATGCATCGGCCACCGCGAGCACCCGCGCCCCGAGCGGGATGGCCGACCCCCGCAGGCCGTCCGGGTAGCCGCCGCCGGCGTAATGCTCGTGGTGGTGCCGCACCATGCGCACCGTGTCCGCATCCAGCAGCACGGGCGCAAGGATGTGCTCGCCCACCACGGGGTGCGTCTGGACCTGCCGGTACTCCTCCTCCGTGAGCGCCCCCGATTTCGACAGGATGCCCTCCCGCACGCCGATCTTGCCGATGTCGTGCAGCCGCGCGGCCAGCCGCACCCGACGCAGCTCCCGCGGCACCACCGCGAGGCCCCTGGCGAGGGCCCCGGCGATGTGGCTCACCCGCTCCGAATGGCCGCGCGTGTAGTCGTCCTTCGCCTCCAGCGCAGACGACAGCGACTCGATCGCCCCGAGGAAGACCCGCCGCGCGGCGCGAGTCTCCCGGCGCACTCGCGCCTCCAACTGCTCGCGATGGCGGCGGCTCTCCAGCAGCAGCCGCCGCCTTTCCAGGGCGCGCTCGACCCGGATGACGACGTCCTCCACATCGAAGGGCTTGGTGATGTAGTCGTAGGCCCCCGAACGCATGCAGCCTACGGCCGTCGCCGCGTCGTTGACGCCCGTCGCGATGATCACAGCAGTGCTCGGCCACCGCTCCGCTACGGCCGCCGCGAGCTCGGAGCCGCTCATCCCCGGCAGCCGCAGGTCGATCATGGCAACCGCGTAGCCGGACTGACCGCACGCATCCAAAGCGGCGAACGCGTCCGGCGCGCAGTCGGCGGCGTGGCCCGAGTCCGTGAGCACCTGCGAGAGCAGGGTGCGCACAGACGGGTCGTCGTCTACGATGAGGATGCGGGCGCGCGCGGCCTCACTCATCCGCGCTTCCTTCACGCGAGAGGTGCTGAGCGACGACGCGCCTCAGCTCCTCGGGCATCAGCGGTTTCTCCAGCCACGGCCCCGGACGCGCGCTCAAGAACTCCGACGTATCCGCCCCAAGCGTGTCCCCCGTCAAGAACAGGAAGCGGCCGCGCAGGTCCGGTCGCAGCCCCGTGGCGCGCTCGTAGAGCCGAGGGCCGCCCATGTCCGGGAGCTTGAGGTCGCAGATCACCAGATCGCAGGGGCCCTCGGCGAGCCTTGCGAGCGCCTCCTCTCCCTGTCGGGCGACGGCGACGCGGTGGCCGTCTTCGGCGAGCGTCCGGCCCACGAAGTCCGCGACCACGGGCTCGTCGTCCACGACCAGGATGCGGCCGGGCGCCGCGGCCGGCGCGCGTACAGGATCGTGCTGCGCGTCCGCCCCCGCGCCCGCCGCATCGCAAACCGGCAGCTCGATGGTCAAGACCGCGCCCCCGTCCGGATTCCCCGACGCGGCGATTGTCCCGCCGTGGCCGCGGATGATCCCGTAGCACACCGACAGCCCGAGTCCCGTCCCTCGGCCGGACTCCTTGGTGGTGAAGAACGGGTCGAAGATGCGGTCGCGCAGCTCGTCCGGCAGGCCCGGTCCGGTGTCGCGGAACTCCAGCCCGATCGCGCCGTTCTCCCTGCGGAAGCCGCGGAGGGTGAGCCGTTTGGGGGACTTCTGCCCGGCCATGGCCTGCTCCGCGTTGTTGATGAGATTGAGAAACACTTGCTGGAGCTCGTCGGGGTCGGCGGCCGTACGCGGGAGATCATCGGCGACCTGAACCTCGACCTCGATCCCTTGCACGCGAAGCTGATAGGCACGCAGCTCGATGGTCTTGCCCAGGATCGCGCCGACGTCCACAGACCGACGCACCAGACCGGGATGGGCCGGCCGGCGAGCGAAGGCGGAGAGATTCCTGACGATGCGCGCCGCGCGACGGGCCTCGTTGGCGATCTTCTCCAGATCCTCCCGCACGTGCGCATCGGGGCCCTTGCGCAGAAGCAAGTGCGAGAACCCGAGGATGCCCGTCAGCGGGTTGTTCAGCTCGTGCGCGACCCCTGCCACCAGCTCGCCGAGGGCCGAGAGCTTCTGCGCCTGGAGCATCTGCTGTCGCAGCTCCCGCTCCTCCGTGACGTCTCGGAGCACGTGCACCACGCCGACGCCGCGCCCCTGCCGGCCCTGGAACGGGAATGCGGAGAAGCAGAACCAGCGTTTCAGGTGCGGAATATAGCGGTCGGTCGAGACGGGCACCCCGCGCACCAGTGCATCGTGCCACGGACACGGCTGGTCGCTGCCCAGCAAGGCCTTGTGGCAGATCCGGCCCGCTGCCCGCCGCAGAGGCAGATCGAGCACGCGCGCCGCCGCGCGGTTGATGCGGAGCACGCGATACCGGTCGTCGCTGATCAGTATCGGGTCGGCGATCGAGTCGAAGGTACCCTCCCAGTGGGCCTTGGCCCGCTCGAGGGACGCGAACAGCTCGGCGTTGCGCAGCGCGCTGGCGGCGTGGCCCGCCAGCGCGCTCAGCAGCTCCTGGTGGTGAGCGCCGAAGCGTCCCGCGGGCTTCGCTCCCGCGCAGAGGAACCCCGGCCGCTCCTGCTCCCGCACTGCGACCGGGGCCGAGACGCGGCTCCGGAACCCCGCCTGCGGGTTGCGCGCGGCCTCCGGCGAGAGGCCGCGGCTGCCGACCAACTCCAGAGCCTCCCCCGAGTTCGGGAGCAAGAGCCAAGCCCCATCCGCGTCGAGCAGAGCCATCACTCCGTCGAGCGCGGCATCCACAGCCGCGTCGAACTCGAGAGAGCGGGCCAGCGACTGCGACGCCGTCTTGAGCTGGACCAGCTCGCGCTGGCGCCGCTCGTGGCTATCGACCGCGCGCAGCACCGCCGCCGGCAGCGCGCGCAGGTAATCGCCCTCCTTGGGCAGGTAGTCGGCCGCCCCCGCTTTGATCGCCTCCGCCGCCGCGCTCTCGCTGCCTTGCCCGGTGACGACGACAACGGGCGCGTCCACGCGCGTGCGGATCTCGGCCAGCGCGCTCCACCCTTCAGCATCGGGCAGCCGGTAGTCCAGCACCACGACATCGGGGGCGCCGCGCGCGAGCTGCTCCAGCGCATCCTGCGCGCACGACGCAGTGGAGGCGATGGCGCCCAGCTCCTCCCGCAGCGCGCTGCCCATCAGCAGAGCGTGGTCAGCGTTGTCGTCGACGACCAGTGCTCGCAGCCGTGCTCGTCCCATACCTGCACCTCAAGAAGATGGGTGGTCCTCCGAGCCGTCGCCCTCCGGGCGCGCGCTCGGCACGGTGAAGCTGAAGGTGCTCCCCTGCCCCGGGTCGCTCTCCACCCAGACCCGCCCCCCGTACGACTCGACGATCCGCCGCACAATGGCGAGCCCGATCCCGCTGCCGGGGGCCCTCGTTTCGCGCCCCCGCGTGAATAGACCGAAGACTCGCTCTCTGTCGTCGGGGTCCACTCCCGCGCCGTTGTCCCGCACCCACAGCCGATGGCCCTGGGAGAGGGCCTGCGAGCCTATGGCGATGCAGGGCACCGGCTGGTCGCCCATGAACTTGATCGCATTCTCGATCAGGTTCCGGAACACGCGCGCCAGCAGCCGCGGAGAGGCGGAGACAGACGGCAGGCGCTCGGCGACTTCCACGCGAACGCCGCGCCCGACGATCTCCGGCTCCAGGTCTCGCAGCACCGAACCGACGATGTCGCCCGAGTCCACCCACTCGACGGCCTCCTGCACCCGCCCCACGCGAGAGACCTCGAGCAGGTCCCTGAGGAGCAGGTCCATCGCCTCCGCGTTGCTCCTGATGCGGGCCAGGTGCTCGCTGGAGTCGCCGTCCAGGCGTCGGCGCAGATTGCGCTCCAGCAGCGTAGCGAAGCCCTGAATGCTCAATACCGGGGCGCGAAGGTCGTGGGAGGCGGTGTACAGGAACGACTCCAGCTCCCGGCTGCGCTCCTCGGCCTCGGCCGTGCGCTGGCGGAGCTGCTTCTCCAGGGATCGAGCGAGCTTCTGCAGCCGCCGACGGTCCTCGGCGGCGCTCGCCAGCATCTCGTTGAATGCCTGGGCGAGCGAGGCGACTTCGCTGCCGGAGCGCGGGGTGTGGTGAGGCCGCAAGTCCCCGGAGGCGGCGAGGTGGACGGCGCGGGCGAGCTCGCGCAGCGCGCCCGCGAGCCGCGTCGAGACCGCGATGGCGACCACCATACTGACGAACGCGGCCGCCAAGCCGAACGCGAGCGCGGTGGCGCCGTCCGCTTGCAGGCATCTCTGGGCCGCCCACGTGGCGACAGCCCCGGCGACCGCGCTGCCCCCGCAGAGAAACGCCGCGTAGGCCGACAGTGACAGCGGCGCCCGCGACCGCCGCGCCGCGCGCTGAAGACTCAGGTGGACCTGATGCGTACCCATTACCCCCGGACTCCCACCGCCACAAGGCCACTGAAAGACCCCTCTCGGCTCGGTGCCTCCGATCGTGAGAGGGGCCGCTCGTGACGAATCAAGCTCGCGGGGAGGATACCACGCGCTCCGGCGTTTGTCCACCCGACGCGCGCGTCGAGACGGTGAACAATCACGGCAACTTGTGCAATTCGCCGCGCATGATGCGCCGACCTCCGCCCTCCCTTTCGGAGCCTGCTCTCGCGCAGGTTGACACACGCTCGGCCTCTGTGCTAGATTGCCCCCTGGTCCACCGGGCGAGGTCGAGCGATCGCCCGGTTGCGCATGGCCCCAACATAGAGAGATGGAGCGAGAACTTATGGCGAGCACCGTGCAGTTCGCGTCGTGTGAGGTGAAGGCCCTGAGGCCGGATGCCACTCTTCCCGCGAAGTTCCAGCAGATGCTGAAGCGGCTCGATCTGAAGTCCATGTTCGAGGACCGGCGAGTTGCAGTGAAGATGCATGTGGGCAACCGGATCGGCTACACAACCATACACCCGCTGTTCGTGCGCTTCCTGGTGTCGGCGATCAAGGAAGCCGGCGGACGGCCGTTCATCACCGATGGGTCCTTCTCAATTCCGGGGGGGCTCGTCAGGGGCTACACAGAGGAGGTCCTGGGCGCGCCGAACTATCCTGTCGCCGGCGCGCAGGACAAGTACTTCTACGAGAAAGCCGTCGGCTACCGCTCCCTGGAAAAGGTCCAGGTGGCGGGGAACATCGCCGACGTGGACGCGATGGTGGTCTTCAGCCACGGCAAGGGCCACGGGCAGTGCGGATTCGGTGGAGCGATCAAGAACATCGCCATGGGCTGTGTCACAGAGCGAACCAGGGGCTGGATTCACGCCCTCATGGACACCGAGTTCAAGTGGGACCGCGACAAGTGCGAGCACTGCTACATCTGCCAGGAGAACTGCCCGGGCGGGGCGATCTCCTTCGACGACCAGGGCGAGATAACCATCTTCTCCCACCACTGCCGCTACTGCATGCACTGTGTTGACTCGTGCCCGGCCGAGGCCATCCAGATCAGCCTGGAGGGCATCCGCTACTTCCAGGAGGGGATGGCGCGGACAGTGGAGACGGTCTTGGACACGTTCGAGCCCAATCGCGTGCTCCACGTCACGGTGCTGACGAGCATCACGCCCCTGTGCGACTGCTGGGGGTTCAGCACACACCCGCTGGTGCCCGACATCGGCATCATGGCCTCCAAGGACATCGTAGCCGTCGAGCAGGCCGCCCTCGACTCAATCGATGCGAAGAACTTCATCCCGAACTCACTGCCCGCGCAGCTCGAGCTGGCAGAGGGCGACGGCCATCTCTTCGAGCGCATTTGGCGCAAAGATCCCTACCTCCAGGTCGAGACCGCAGCC
>Ga0180438_10012285_pt1 | contig 10208 bp, 6 predicted proteins | sample SS_ome_12_FD_132455 | JGI IMG/M metagenome (GOLD analysis project Ga0180438, IMG submission 132455) | Hypersaline lake sediment archaeal communities from the Salton Sea, California, USA - SS_3_D_2 metaG | ecosystem: Environmental > Aquatic > Non-marine Saline and Alkaline > Hypersaline >...
GGCCATAATGTTCTCATAGCCTTCGATGTTCCAGACGTATTCCAGGTCGGGGGCTGAGGTCAGGGCAGCCAGGTCGTCTTTGAGCGAGAAGACAAGCTCTTCGTACTCACGGTGGAGCTGGTCAAGGAACTCGTCTGCCGGAACCGGCGCGTACTGGGTGGAATCGCCTTTACGCAGTGTCATCGCTGCGCCACGCGCGGTGAGCTTGCCCAGAACCTCGTAGATCATGGAGCGGGGAACCCCCGACTGCTTGGAGAGTTGATAGCCCGTGACAGGGCTTTCCCTGAGCAGGGCTACGTAGGCCTTGGCCTCGTACTCTGAGAAGCCGATTTTCACCAATTTGTCAATAGGATCGCCATTCATTTTCTTTGGCCCCCTTGGGCATTCATACGATAACATAGGAGTTAGCTCTATAACTACGAAAAATTATACACCAGTTTACCCGGTTTGTCAAGTGCCAGAACCTTAAAAAATCCAGAAGACACTACAGCGAATTGAGAATGGAACGAATTCCTGCGCTTTCCATTCGTTTTCGCTCAGGGCAGGTTGCTCGGAATGACGGTGGCTGAGCAGTAACCTTTGCCGTTTGACTTGTTGTATAGTATAATGTAACACACCATCAACGTAAGAGGTGAATAGAGAGGAAGGCAGAGATGAAATTCAAAGTGGTTTTGGAACCCAGTGATGAGGGCGGATACACTGTCTACGTTCCTTCACTTCCCGGTTGCATCAGTGAAGGCGACACACTCGAAGGGGCGCTGGAAAACATCCGAGAAGCGATAGAACTCTACCTTGAGCCTGTAGAGGATGACTGGATTGTCGAAGAAGGCGCGCTGGTGCAGGAGTTGGTGTTGTGAGCAAGGTGAGGTAGGAGCATGAGAAATCGAGGGCCAATCTTCTCCGTAGATCAGGAGGGGGTTGGCTTTTGTTGTTTTTGCATGAAGCGGCTCGCATCTGACAGGCTGGACGGTTTCACAGATTTCTTCGTTCAGTTGGCCGTCAATCTCGATGCCTTGCTCGACGAGTTCACGCATCCTGGCCTGGTGTTCGGCGACTTCTCCAGGTGAGGCACGGTCGGGGGCCTGGGTATGCGCACGATGGCTAATTCGGCCTTGGGGAACAGGGACTGGAAGGCAGAGTTGTCAAAGTTGAGGGCGGGGGTTCCCTCTCCTTTGACGTCCGGTAGGGGCTGGCCGGTGGTCAGGTTGTAGATGGGGATTTTGTGTCGCTGCCTGTCGGCGCGGGTGAGGAGGACGTCGCCGCTGATGGACACAGGATCATCCGCGGCTCCTTACAGGCGGAAGCGGCACTGTTGCGCCACAGGCAGCCGCGCTCGGGGACGTGGACGCCACGTTCCAAAATGGTGAAGTTCGAGGGTGGCCAATCCACCCGCACGGCGATGGGTTCGTCTTGCTCCCCTGGGGTGAGGTCTACGGTGGTCTCTTCGAGGCGTTCACCCTCCAGGGAGTAGACCACGACGCGGGTCGGGATGGTATCCTGTTCCGCGTCGGGACGACCATCGCCGTAGGCTATGCCTGTTTGACGGATAAGAAGCCTGGGTCCAAGTGAGTGAAGCATCGAAACCCCTCGCTGACACTGTGAAGCCGTCAAAAACGGGCTAAGATGATTTCAACCCAGAACGCTGAGGGTAGCGACTTGTTGAATTTTTCAAAAACCTATTGACACCAAATATTAGTTGTGATAAAATAGAAACAGAAAAGCCTACAATCCCCATCGTAGCAGCTAATTATTCTTGTTTGGGATACGGGATAGTTTCTGTCCAAGGGTCTAATTGCTTTGGGGGAGGGGTGTATCATGCAAAGCAAGATGATCTTGGGAATAGCGATTCCAGCTCTAGAAACGCAGATTCAGTGGTTCAGTGTTCAAATGCAGCCACAGGCAAAGTAATGCTGTTACTCTGTTTATCAGGGGGGTCACGTGCCTGATCTCAACAGAATCAAGGAATTTGAGCAGAGGTTAGCTGCCCTGAAAACCCAACGCGAGGCTGGCGAAATCTCGACGGATGAGTATGTAGACCAGGCCGGAGCCTTGCACTTTGTGGATGAAACCGACGGTCAGGAATGGTGGCTGGACCCAGAAACCGCACAATGGTATGTGGCCCCGGCCGGGGCAGAGAATTTTGAGTTGGCCTCGCCCCAGCCGGGGGAGATGCCTGAGCCTCCACTCACTCACCCACAAGAAGAGCCTCTCAAACCAGAAGAAAAGAAAACGAAAGAACCTGAAGGGGAGGTTACTATTCAAGCCCCTACTCAAGAGCCTCCTACAACACCTCCTCCGGTCTCTCAAGAGGGCTCTCTGGACCAAGAATCGTCTCCCTCGCCAGATGCTGATGACACTTCTTTACCTTCCCGTTCCCTTTCCAAACTCGTTCTAGGGGTAGTAGGTGGCCTCGTTGTCTTGATCTTCCTACTTGCTGCCGGCTTGTATTTAAAGCGCACTTTTCCTACTATCACCACCCAGGCAGCCACGGTGACTGCTACGCCTACACCTGTTCCTACCCTTATACCCACACTCGCGCCTACTTCCACATCTACCCTAACGGCTGGAACATCTCAACTGGGAGATACACTGACACCTACATCCACCTCTACTCCTTTACCAACTTCAATTTCAAGCTCAACACCAACATCGACACCCTCTCCTACAGACACAGCTACCGCAACTGCCACACCCACCCCCGAACCCGAGCCCCACCTTCCTCCAGCCAAGCTGACTACGTTTTCAGGCAAGCTGGCCTATTCTTTTTACGATCCTGACCAGGAAACATTTGTGATCCAAGTCGTGGATCTGGCTTCTGGTCAGACCATCCTTACCCTGTCCCAGGCCAGCCAACCTGCCCTTACGTCTGACGGTCAGCAATTGGCCTATCATTCCTGGGACCCGCAAGGCATAGGTCTCTTCGCCGTTTCTCTAACCAATCAGCTGACTCCTCGCGTCATCAGCCGTTTTCAGGAATCTCAACGCCCGCAGTGGGGGCCGGATAATCACTCCGTGGCCTTCTCTTTTTTGCAGGCGCAGGATGGCAACGAAATGAAAACCATCCAATTTAGCGATAAAGATCGCTTGCCCATAAAGGGGTTCGCCCAAACCGCCGCCTGGACCCCAGATGGCCGTCTGGTGTTCAATGCCTGTCAGGGCTCTAAGTGTGGACTGGCCATTGCCCACACGAATGGCACGGGCTTTGCCTTCCTGACTGGCAGACCTCAGGACATTTCACCTGCTGTTTCCTATCCTGACGGGCAGTGGATCACTTACATTTCGGCACAAGACAGCAATTGGGACGTGTACCGGATTAGCATCACGGGCGGGCAACCCACTCGCCTCACCAGTCAGCCTGGCAAGGATGGTATTCCTATCTGGTCCCCTGATGGAACTCAAATTGCCTACGTCTCTGAACAAAACGGGAGTTGGGCTATCTGGGTTATGACGTTGGACGGCGGAAATAAGGAGAAAGTCTTGAATTTACCTGGCCCGCTGGAAGGTAGAATCAGGGCCTTCCCCGACGATGCGCAACGAGGGTGGCAATTGGAAAGCATCAGTTGGTCACGTTAAACGGAGTGTAACGATGACAGAAAACACGGAACTTAGCTCCAAATTCAATATCAAAATCACCCGCTATGGGCCAGTGTCATTTCGGGTAGAGGTTGACTCGCCCGCCGGAAAAGGCAAGGGAAGCTTCACTCTGCCTTTTGACAAACCGACACTGGATGCGACCCTGGATAGCTTTCGGCGAGACATCAAAAACACCCGTGATGTCTCAGAGGAAGAAATCCCCAAGGTGCTCTCCGCCCAAGCCCTCACCCCTCAGCAGTTGGGAGGGGGGTTATTTGGTGCGGTTTTTCAAGATGAGATCAAGGATCTCTATGTGACAAGCCTTGAACAATCGCGGCGAGAACGCAAACCGCTCCCTTTCACTTTTGAAATTCACCCAAATGTTGAGCAATTAATCAACCTGCCTTGGGAGTACCTATTTGACGCGAGCCAGGGTTGGCGCGGCGCATTTTTCGCTTTTAATGCCGCAACTCCGATTATCCGCCAATGGCCTGGTCAGGACCCTCGTCCTTTCAGTTATGACCCACCCTTGCGAGTCCTCCTGGTCTCTGCTATACCCAGAGGTTACTACGCAGGTCTGGGCAACCTACAACGCGAAGTAAAAGCTGTCAAGAGTCAATTAAGTGCACTGAATCAAGGGGAGGAATTTGAAAGGGTCAGAGTTGATCATCTCGAGGCAGCCAGCCTCCCCGAACTGGGGATTATTGTGCGCGACCCGGAACGCACCCCCCACATTATCCACTTCATCGGCCACGGCGACGTGGGTAGCCTCCTGTTTGAGGAAGAACATACAGGGGAAAAGAAGCCAGTCTCCGAAGAGACTTTGTTGATTATGCTTGGCAATGCCCCTTCCTTGCGTCTGGTTGTGCTCAATGCCTGCCGAACGGCCCAATCGAATATGCTGGAAACGCAGCTAGGCGTAGCCCAATGCCTGGCCGACACCGGCATCCCGGCGGTGGTGGCTATGCAGTTCGCCATCTCCGACGACGCGGCCGAAATTTTTGCTGGTGAGTTCTACGAAGTCATTGCCGAAGGGCGATCCATAGATCAAGCTGTTACCTGGGGGCGGATTGCCATTCACCGAAAATTCCAGGAGTCTGCCATCAAGGAATGGGGGACGCCGGTCCTTTACCTGCAGACTGAAGATGGTCACATTTTCAGTGACTTGATACAAAAACAAGGATTCCTTGGTCCTCAGGCAACCTTACCCAAAACAAGCGCGTATGCTACAGTCATCACGCGAGATCGTCGGCAAGCCGACGAGACGGCCCGACAAATTGCCTATTTTCGAAAACTTCTCAAGCAACGCACAGAGAACCTCCGACAACTAAGAGAACAAGAAGCCCTGTTCGGCAGCATTGACGTGCCGCTCCATATTCTCAACAATATCGAAAAACAAGAGGAAGAAATCGCGCGAATCAAGGAACAATTACAAAAACTTGATCCTGAAGCCCCGCCGGATATAGTCACCGTTCATTCTGGACAGGCACAGCCCCTAAGCATTCGGGATCAGGTGACACGAATGTACGATATAGGACACAGCGCCCTGCAAGCTGAGGATTGGGGCGAAGCCGCAAGATTACTGAGCCGGGCTCAAAAACTATCGCCGGAGCTGCCAAACATTGATGAGATGGCCGAACAAGCCCGCCAAAACTGGCGGAAGACCCCTGAAGGCCACAGCAGCTACCTGACCCTGGACGCTCAATATGATCGCGCCCGAACTCATATCGATCAGAAAGCTTGGGAAGATGCTGCTATACTCTTGGAAGCCATTGTCAACACCGATGCTGGCTATAAAGATGCCTATGAGCTCTCCCTGGAAACCCGCGAAAAGGCGGAACGGGAAAAGGCGGAACGGGAGAAACAACAAAGGTTAGCAGAACTGTATCAAAAAGCCGAGGCAAGTCTGGCGGCAGAGGGCTGGACCGGGGCCATTGACTACCTGACTCAAATTGTCGAAATTGAAGAGACTTACCAGGACGCAGCAGAGTTGCTCAAAGAAGCGACCCGCCAACGCGATATGCAGGAGGCATATAGGCAAGGCAGAACCTTCCATAAGCAAAAAGAGTGGGCCAAAGCGGTCGCTGCTTTTGGAAAGGTGGAGTCTGTCGCCAAGGAAGATGAGTATCCCGATGTGCTGGACCTGCTGCGCGAAAGCCGTCGCCAGAAGCAACTCGATGCCTGGATTCAAGAGGCAGAAGATCATATCAGTCAAGGCAACTGGGAGGCGGCCATCAAAATCCTGGAAGCCAACAACGTGGCCGCCGAGCGCGGTGACGGTGAGGTGGCCCTGCACTACGCCCACGCCCGCCGTCACCTGGATCAAGGAGATTGGGATCAGGCTGCCAAAAACCTCCAGGCCGTCATCAAACAACGACCTAACTACCACCCCGACCTGGAACCGATGTATCAAGAAGCAGCCCGGAAAGCTCGCTTGGCCAGGTTGGACCGAGAAGCGGTGAGTTTCATTAACCAGGGGAATTGGTCTATGGCCAAAACTCGGCTCGACCAGATCATTGCCGATGAGTCTGATTATCCGAGCGCACGGCAGAAACTCGACGAGGTGGAAAGGGAAATCCACCTTGCTAACCGGTATGAGCAAGCAAGGCAAATGATGGCCCTCGGACAATGGGCGCAGGCCATCCCTCTGTGGAAAGAAATCCTGAGTCGCCGTCCCAAGGGCTACCGGGATGCCCAAGCCAAGCTGGGTGAGGCCGAAGAACAACTCGAATTGGCTACTTCTTACAAGGAGGGGGTCGACGCTGCCGGCCGGGCGGAGTGGACCCAAGCCCGAGATGCTTTCGCCAAGGTCGCTGACAAGGATCCCAACTACCGAGATGTCCAGACTCAACTAAAAAACGCCCAGGATAAAATCACCTTGACCCAGGCTTTCGAACAGGGCATCGTTGCCCTGGAAAGAGGCAAAGCTCCTTACTACAATTTGGGCGAACTGGAACGGGCCGTGACTCTCTTGCAACAGGCATATGATATTCATCCACGCTATCAAGACGCGGACGACCGACTGCGCGAAGCAAGACGGGAATACACCTCACTCGGACATTATCTCGACGGGCAAAAGGCCTTTGACCAAGGAGATTGGGAAAAATCTGTTGAGCACTGGAAAAAGTTGGTTGAGGAAGAGAACCAACCTGACTACCACGGCGACGCAGCCCAAAAACTGGCCAAAGCTGAACGGCAGGCCCACCTGCACACTTTGTACCAGCAGGCCCAAGCGGCCCAAGAATCTGAGGAATGGGATCAAGCGGCCATCCTCTTGAACCGCCTGCTGACCGAGGAGCCAAACTTCTCCAATGCTGAGACAATGTTGGCGAAAGTGAAAAGACAACAACAACTTCTGGCCGCTTTTGACGAAGCGCAGCAGTTCATGGCAGGTGAGCGCTGGTCCGAGGCCATTGATCGCCTTAAATTCATTCATCAAAAGCACCCCACCTACCGCCAGGCCGAAGTGACCAGGTTACAGAAACAAGCTGAACATAACCGCTACTTGGAAGATACCTACAACCGGGGTATGGCAGCCCTCCGGGCCGAAGATTGGGATGCGGCTCGTCGTCACTTCGAGGAGGTATTCAAAACTGACCAAGACTATAGGGATGTAGAAACACGCCTCTTGCAGGCCCAGCAGCAACAGACCCTACGAGATCACTACCAAGCTGGCGACGCAGCTGCCAATGAGGAAGACTGGGCGATGGCGATTGATCACTTTATCAAGATTCAAGAAATAGACCCTGACTATCGGGACGCCAGGGAACGCCTGGCCGAAGCCCAGCGCCAACAGCACTTGGCCACCGACTACCAACAGGCCCTAGAATACCTGGACGCCGAACAATGGACGGAAGCTGTTCCTGTCCTGGAACGCATCTCGGCCCAGGAGAAAACCTATAAAGAGGCCGTGCAAAAACTGGCCGAGGCCCAAAAACAAATCACCCTGGCCGAGAAATACGTCCAGGCGCAGGCCGCTATGGAAGAAGAAGTATGGGCTGAAGCGGTGAGTCTACTGACTGAGATCACCACCGCTGAGTCAAGTTATGAAAAAGATGCTGTCGCCCTGCTGGAAACCGCACAAAAAGAACAGCGCCTGGACAATCTCTACAAACGGGCCGCCGTCTTGCGTGAAAAGAAGCAGAGTTGGGAAGAAGCTCTCGACCTTCTGGAACAGGTGATAGCTGTTGATTCCGACTACAGAGAAGCCATCCCCTGGAAGTTCGACTTGGAAGAAAAAGTCGCTCAAAAACGCGAAGAGGAACGCTGGGCCACGCTCGATGCTATTTATAACCAGGCGGTGGGCACCCTCGAGACAGACGAAGAAAGCGTGTGGGACGAGGGCATTCGCCGCCTGGAGAAACTCTTGGGAGAGGAACCGGAGCATAAAAAAGCCCAACAGTTGCTGGCGCAAACTCGTCAGAGACGCGCCGACCGCTTTGAAGAACTGCGTCGCCAGGCGGAGGAAGCCGAGAAGAAAAGTGACTGGACACAGGCTATCGCCGTCCTGAAACGCCTGAAACGCATGGAACCCGATAACTCTAGCTTACTTCAAAAACTCCAGCGAGCCGAACAGGCCCGTAGCCGAAAGCGACGCAATCGGGTATTGCTGGCGGTGGGAGGGGCTTTTGGATTTATGGTAATTTGTCTGCTGGTGGGCATTTTGGGCGGGGGATTTGCGTTCCTGTTCGGCCTTACTACGCCTACTGCCACGACTCCTGCCCAGGTGCCCACTACGCCCGTACTACAACTAGCTGATACACCAATCCCACCCGAAGATGGATCAGATGTTGCTCTACCACCAACTTCTGAGCCCGAAGCCCCGACAGAAGCCACAGAACCGCCTATCGAAGTGCCAGCAGAAGAAATCACAGAAGTGCCAGAACCCGAGAAAGAGCTCACAGAAGTAACAGAAGAATCTGTTCCTACCACGCCACCCGCTGCCCCAACTAATGTTGAAGTGGTCAACTCAACTAAGACCAGCATCACCCTCAGTTGGCGCAATAATGCCGATGGCCAAGCTAAAGTTGTTGTCAGACGTAACGGCGTCAGAATTGCAGAATTGCCGGCCAATAGCCGAAGCTATACCGACAGCGACTTGGCCTGTGGAGACTCGTTCAACTACACGGTAGTAGCTATCAATGAAGCAGGCGAATCTAAACCAGCGCAAATAACGGCTCAAACTATGGAGTGCCCTTCCCCACCTCCTACCGGCAAAATCGCCGTCCCCGTCTTCGATACCAGGGCCGGAGCCTATACCGTCTACATCGCCCGGGCCGAGGATGGCTGGCTGCCAAAACCGTTCTTTGAAAACGGCAGTCAGCCCGCCTTCTCTCCCGATGGCCAACAAATCATCCTTCGCTCCTGGCGACGGGCTGCCCATGGGGGATGTGGTCAGCGCCTGGTGCTCTTCCCCAGTCTCAGCACAGTCGACAGCGACGCGCGGCGGATGACCCACAACCTGGAAGACGCCCACCCCAGCCTGAGCCGCAGCGGCGACATTGTCTTTCATAGCCGCCGTAAAGGACCACCCATGCTCTTTGTCCTTGGCACCTGGCCGGGCGCAGAAAAGGACCGGGAAAACCAAGCTGAACTGGTGTCGGGCGAAAACCCCGACTGGTTGGGGGAGAACCGCATCATCTACTATGCGCACGAGCCGTCGTCAGGGTTGTACGTGAGGAACAATGTTGACGGCAGCATTGAACTGGTGCTGGAGGCGCAAGGGCCGCTCATGCCTGCTGCTGCCCCCGACGATGACCATGTGGCGGTGTCACTCAGGAGGGGAGGGCACTGGCACGTCTCTGTCCTCTCCGTCAGCCAGGGCAAAAACAGCCTGGAGCAACTTACCTATGAAAGTGCCGATGATCAGTTGCCTGTCTGGTCACCCGACGGTCAGTCTATCGCCTTTGTTTCCAACCGAGAAGAAAGCTGGGCCGTATGGGTGATGAACGCGGATGGAACGAATCAGCGCAAACTGTTTGACCTGGACGGCCCGATAGATGGCACCGTATCCCTTGCCCCCGATATGTCGTTTGGGTGGGGTGAGGAGCGGATTTCCTGGGCACCATAGGGCAACAGAGACACATCGGGCAGTTTGACAAAATGGAACAGCGCCTAATCGCGTATACGTCTGTGCGTGACAGAAAGCCCATTGCTACAATATCACTACCTGACCGGGTGGCCCTTTCGCTTGGCAGGACACTTCCCCTCGTCTGCCCAACGAGGGGCTTTTATTTAAGACGTTTCGACTATACCACACCTCGCCAATTTCGCCAACTCTCTTAATACCAAATAGAAGTTTGTCGTCATTGCTTGATGACAGGGCGCAAGCTGCGTGGACGTGGTCCCACTCCGGGTGTGTCACCAAAAAAGAAGCCCCGGGATTTCCAGGGGCTCAAGGCTATGTCCTCGATGCAGATGAGCCAACACCTGCAAGTAGCAGATGACAGATATAGGACCTGCTTACCGTTCGCTCAGGGTTCGCCGGCAATCTTTGCTGCCGGGTTACAGCCCCCCTGGCGCCATAGGCCGCGTAGCCAGTCCTGCGTTGATCATGTCTCACCTTCGCCACTAACCGACTAACCCTTTCCATCCATCCTGAACGTTCGTTTCTTGGGGGTCGGCCTTCTCTGTAC
>Ga0180438_10012286_pt1 | contig 10207 bp, 7 predicted proteins | sample SS_ome_12_FD_132455 | JGI IMG/M metagenome (GOLD analysis project Ga0180438, IMG submission 132455) | Hypersaline lake sediment archaeal communities from the Salton Sea, California, USA - SS_3_D_2 metaG | ecosystem: Environmental > Aquatic > Non-marine Saline and Alkaline > Hypersaline >...
CATTGCGGACTGGCGAAAACTGCAGGCATCGGATCATTTCTACTACATGTGCACGAAGTATTTCGCCGACGGGGACGTACATAAGTACTTTAATCCTTACGACTCGCCGTATGATTCTTATATTAATTTCATGAATGTGCTGGGCAATCTGCACAGCCGATGTTCGGATCAGGCAATTGGGGGCGAAGTTTGTTCGACGCCGTAAAAGACCACAACGGAGTGTCCTTTACGCGCCGCAATACAGGTAGGCGATGGACCGCGCAATTGATGGTGGTTGAAATAGCACGCCGGGCCTTTTGCTGCTTGAATCGATGCCGTTTTACATCTCACCAAAGATTTCACGGCGGATTGATTTGCCCTGGAAAAAGGCCTGAACTTTCCATATTTATGCCTTACGGAGTAAGATAGTGTCAACACTGCAACAAGTGGACGACGGAACGATATTGTCCGTACCAACCGCCGGCCGGTCCATTGAAGACCTTTTGGCCGGCGAATGGCTGCTGACCAACGGGCGGGGCAGTTATGCGTCGTCGACTATTGCCGGCTGTAATACAAGGGCCTATCATGGAATTCTCATCGGCTCGCTGAGGCCGCCGACCAGCAGGGTAATGGCGCTGTCCAATTGCCTGGAGATGATAATATCCAACGGGCGGATCTGCAATATCTCGACCTTCGAGTTTGCCGACAATTTCGCACCGGCCGGTTACGGGCTGCTAAAGCGGTTCCGCCGGGACATAGGGGTGCACTACGATTACGAAACTGAGAATGTTGAACTAACCAAATCCGTTTATCTCGTTCGCAACACAGATACCGCAGTGATAGTATATGACTTTACATGCGTTCGGGAACCCGTCGAATTTGTTTTCAGGCCGTTTGTCGGACTAAGAGATTTCCACACGCTGCAAAAATCCTACGCAACAATGTCCTCGCGATGGATCGGGACGCAAAACGGCGGATTGCTGGTTCGCTACGAAACTCCGGGCAGTTGCGAGCTGCTCCTGAAATGCCCGAGCGCAACCTTCGTCAAGGACAAACAGTGGTGGTTCAACTTTGTATATCGCAAAGATAAAGAAAGAGGCCGGCCCTTCAATGAGGACCTGTGGACACCCGGCTTCTTCAAGTGTCGGATAGACTCGCCGGCCGGGATCGTCCTGACGGCCCGCCTGGCCGATTGCACTGAGCGAATAGCTAAGAAGGCCGAAACCGAGCCCTGCGATTCGGCTTTCGTTGATAAGTTAAAAAAGGAGCTGTGGAGGCACCAGGAAAGCGTCAAACGCAAAGCCCGAGCGGTCAAGCATGATTTGCAATTCCCGATCGCCGATTTTCGACTGAAGACTCCGCCTATGGCGTCCCATAGGGAGAACCTGGATACCGGAAATTCCAGGCTATTTGAGACTCTCTGTCTTGCGGCTGATGCCTTTGTCACTGAACGGCAAACGCAAACGGGCCGCAGAACCACCATCCTCGCCGGTTATCCGTGGTTTGCCGACTGGGGCAGAGATGCTTTTATATCCCTGCCGGGGCTTTTGCTGGCAACCGGCCGATTCGAGGAGGCAAAATCTGTCCTGACCACGTTCGCCGCTGCGGCGGATATGGGTATGATTCCCAATTTTTTTGACGACAGGAGCGAAACAGCCCACTTTAACAGCGTAGACGCCTCGCTTTGGTTTATCAACGCCGCCTTTCAATACGTCAACGCAAGTGGTGATTTGGATACCTTCACAAAGCAACTTTTACCGACGATTCAGTGGATCGTGGACTCCTACCAGAGAGGCACGAGATTCGGTATTCGCGCCGATGACGACGGGCTTATAACAGCAGGCGACGAACGAACGCAGCTTACCTGGATGGACTCCAAATGCGACGGAGTCGCTTTCACACCCAGATTCGGCAAAGCAGTTGAAATCAATGCCCTATGGTATAACAGTCTGATGCTCGTGAAGAATTTAGAATTTGGAATTGAGAATTTAGAATTCTATGAGTCAATGACGGACAAGGTTCGAGCATCCTTCTGTGAGTTGTTTTGGAATAAGGACAAGGGATATCTGAATGATTGTATCCGTGAAGACGGTTCGGTTGATGACAGCTTGCGCCCGAATCAGATATTCGCCGTTTCACTCGAATTTTCCCCGTTGCCGCCGGAGCAGCAGAAATCCGTGGTTAACGCCGTGCAGAGCCGGTTGCTGACGCCTTACGGCCTGCGGACGCTCGATCCGCAGTCGGAAGACTACAAAGGTAGATACGAGGGTTCTCTATACGATAGAGACTCGGCTTATCACCAGGGAACCGTCTGGCCATATCTGATGGGGGCCTTCGTGGAAGCCTATCTAAAGGTCAATGAGTTCAGCCCCGAGAGCAGGATCAAAGCCACGGAGTTCATCCTTCCCCTGCTCGGTCATCTAACCGAAACCGGCGGGCTCGGCAGCATCTCCGAAATTTTCGACGGCGACGATCCGCAAAAACCCAAGGGCTGCTTCGCTCAGGCCTGGAGCGTCGCAGAACTCATACGAGCCTATAAGCTGGTAAGCAGCTAACCGTAGGCCGTGTGAGCGAAGTCGAATGGGATGGGGCCGGCTATCTCTCAACTACAATTTACAGCGTCAGCTCCTCGCGTATAAGACATCCATCGCAGGGGCAGAATGCGCGGATGTTCTCTTCCGGCGTTGGGGGCGGCACCTCGCAGCCCGGCATCAGGATAAATCTGTCACCTCCAGTCCTGAGACACTCTCTTGCTTCGTTGGCAACGTCTTCGGGGCTCCCCTCAACCAGGGCGCCGGTCGGATTGAAATTGCCGCATAACGTAACATCGGGCCCTACAAGCTCCCTGGATCGGGAAAGGAAAACCATCCAATCGACGTCTATGATATCAGCGCCGCTTTTCGGTATGAATTGTATGATATTCGATATGTTGCCGCAGATGTGCAGCTTTACAGTCGCCCCGGCCTCGTGAATAGCGTCAAAAAGTTTCTTCTCTAACGGCAGCACCAGCTCGGCATACATGTCCGGCGTGACCAGACTCGCCGCGGAGTCACCGACGCCGATCATATCGGCGCCGGCCTCGATCTGGGCAACGGCAAATTTGATCTCGTTTTCAATTATTGTCTCGCCCGCTTCGACGAACATTTCAGGCTTGTCGATCAGGTCCATCATTGTAGTCTCTACGCCGCGAAGGTCCCCATACTCGGCGATGGGACCTTCAACCCATCCCAGCACGCTGTGTGTCTGCCCTACCTGGGCGGCCATCCTGCGAATGCTTTCGATCCGCTGCTTCGGCCGTTCGGCGTTTACAATATCGAACGGCTTGACCAGTGATACGTCCTCGGCCTTCTTGATGAGCACGTCCTTCGGCTTGCCCACGCCATCCGGCGGATAGTCGAATTCCATCCCGTATGCGGAGGCCTCGCGCCAGGGATCGCTTATCGCACTTATCTGGTCGATATTGAACGCCCGAGTGACGGCAAGCTGGGCCTCTGCAAGGACATCTCCATCGAGATAGAAATCTCTATAAGTACGCCCGATGAATTTTCCCGCCCAGGCCATGAAAATTGGAGTCACGGCGGGACGGTCGTAAGATTCCCCCTTGATGGTAGCATAAATTCTCTCTTTGCCCGTCATAAGTCACCTCATACAAAACATTAAATTCTAAATCCTAAGCACTAGATTCTAAACAATATCAAATGCGCGAAATTCAAATGTTTTAAACTATCGCCCGTACCGTGTCTTGGATTTTGTGAATTAGAATTTTGAATTTGTTTGGGATTTAGGGTTTAGAAATTAGGATTTCCTTTCAAGCTACGAATTAAGCAGAGCTAGAAATGATGCTCTTAACTCTTCGAATGTCGGTGGCTTTGCCTTCACGCCGGTCTCAGATTTCTTCGACCGGCCGGGCGAAATCATAACCACGTAATCGAAGCCGCCCGGAATTTGCTGCCGGTTTTGTCGAAACGCTTCGCGAACAAGACGCTTGAGCCGGTTGCGCACGACTGCGTTGCCGTGAGACTTGCCGACGGAAACGCCCAGCCGCGGATAACCGCAATCATTCTCGGCAATATAGAGCGTAAGCAGCCGATCGCTGCACCGGCGGCGTCCGCGGTTAGACAGAACAGCCTTGAACTGCCTGTTACTGATGAGCCTGCTCTTTTTTGGGAACGAAAGACGCTTCATGGCATGTCTTATCATACCAGAGAACGCAAAAGACTCAAGATCGTAAGCGATTTTCTGATCTCAGAATTAGGCTAATCAGATTTAACATCAGGTATCTCCCCGGCTTTTTTGAGCGCGACTTTCGTCAAAATCGGCCCGATGATCTCGAAGAAAATGCACGTCGCGGTAATGGTGGTAAGTACTGTAGAACCGATCCTGAGAGCGTGAGGAGAGTTGTATTTGGCGTCGAGAAGAGTGAATTCATGTTTGACAATAAGCGACAGACCGATTGCCACGCCCGCCTGTGAAAGTATCCCAAGGCCGACATACTTCTTGATCTTGTCTTCCACATGGCCAAAAATAGCCCCGAGTCGAGCCCCTCCAATAAGCCCGACCGAGCGACCGAGTATATAGACGACACCGACAAATCCCAGCGAGGGCAGAGCCGACAATTGCAGGTGAGCACCCGCAAGACAGAAAAACAATACGAAAAGCAGCGGCATCACATCATGGAGCGGGCTCGTAACCCTGTTGAGCAGCGATTCGTGTCGAGCATTAGCAAGAACGAATCCGACAATCATATTAGTGAGAATCAACGACAAATGCCAGCGTATCGACAAACCCGTACAAATCAGGACAACGCCGAAGGCAACTATAAGAATGTCTCTGCCGCTTTTGAGCGCGCGCACCATGCGAAAAAACGCCAGACCGACAACGCCGCCAATAGCAATACTCAGTGCAATCTCTTTGATCGGGCCAAGCATCGCTCGCAGGATTCCTTCCGAAGCGCCCGAAGCTTCTGTTATCAGAAGATTCTTAGCCAAGGCCGCGGCAAATCCGAAGATTATGATCGCCAGCCCGTCATCGAATCCGACGACTGCGTACAGAGTCTTGGTCAGACTGCCCTTTGCCTTGTACTCCTGGATTACCGCCACGGTTCCGGCAGGAGCGCTGGCCGGCGCCATCGATCCGAAAATTAACGACAGGGGTAAATCGCGAGTCAATAGATACATCACAAGAACGACAAGGATGAAAGCGCTGAAAGATTCGGCTAAGATTATAGATATAATTCCCGATCCCAAACGTCTCAACGACGACACATTAAGCTCGGAACCGATGCTGAAAGCCACAAAGCCCAGAGCAATTTCCGTGATAAAGGAAAGTCGCTCCATCGAAGGCTCGTTGAGAAGATGGAGTACGGACGGGCCGAGGACGACACCCACAACCATGTATCCGATTAGAGACGGGAGTCTTGCGTACTTTGCCACTCGCCCGACATAGAATGCCACTATCGTCGCCGCACCCAGAAGAGTCAGTCCCGACAGATGAAAGAAGGAAAGATCGGTTGTTATCGCAAGAACAGCCATTATCATCCGCAATTGTGTTTACGTTTCCAACGATCCGGCCGAGTAGGAAATCTCCTGGATTGTTAACATGACGCCGGAGCACTTGTCGAGATCGCCGGTGACACTCTCGATCCGCCTGACAATTTCGTTGGCAAATTTCTTGTCGACAATCGCGAGAATAATCCTGCAGAAATCCGACGGTTCATCTGTCCAAAAACTCGCAAACAGCGGCAGCTTCGAGAGATAAACACTGGCGTTTTCAGCTCCGACAACAACCAGAGAGCAACCCTCACCGGTCAGAATCTGCAGGAGATCTCTGAACAAGTTTTCGCTCTGTACAAACACATGAATCAAGCACCTGGCGCCTGTTTCTCGTTCGCTTATCTCTGCACTCTGATCCCGAGTGCAGACTTCATATACTTCCTCCTGTGTCTGCCGGGATAAAATTTTCTCCGCAGATTTTGGCGCCTGAAGCATTTGTGAAATAACCGACAATAACCTGACGTGCTTGTTGGATTCGATCTCAGGAGCAATTATAAAGACAATGATCTTCACCTTGGCGCCATCAATCGCGTCAAAATCGACGCCCGAAGGAACCGTAATCATCCCTACAACAAAATCCGTTACAGACTTGAGACGGCAATGAGGAATTGCCACCGACTTTCCGACTCCCGTTGATCCCAGCTCCTCCCGAGCCTGGAGCCCTGCGAGTATCTCCTGCTCGCTGACATTATCAAGAACGCTGCATTTCTTCGCAAGCCGGGAAACTTCGCGCAACGCCTCGGCCTTGTTGCCGAATTTGGAATTGGCCGCAATACATTCTTTGCGTAAGACATCAGCCAGTTTCATTTCAACTATTCCTTATGGTCCCGAGAAAATCCGAGTCAATCGCATCGACAATCCGAACCGGTATTCACAACGGACAGAAAAGGTCTAATAATGAACCGTCAGCCGGAAAAAACGGCGGGCGGACTACGCGTCCATGTTCATGTAAAAACGGACAATGATACGATCCGGCAGAGCTTTGTCAAACGAAATCCGAGCCAAGATCGAAAAAAGCCGCCGCACTAAATCTACATGTTCATAGTCATGCCCAAGGCTCTCACCGGGCGTCGATCGTAACTCCGGGCCAGCCATCGGTGCGGAACGGGCCGGCGGGCAGCCCTTCGTTGTTGTAGAGATTGCACACAGGGTTGTCCGCCCATCCATAACGCACGGCTACCGGTTTTGCGACTTTCCCGCTGCCGACTACGACGGTATTGCCGTCAATTTCCGCATCGGCCCAGACGAATTTCCGGTCGGCCCCGGCTACGGCAAAACCTCTTAACTCCCCGTCGCCGCGGGTCACAAGGCCGCCGCCGACGTGATCGAAGCTCAGCCTGATCCTGCCGCCCTCGGTCTTCATCGACTTATAGAGAGGACCGGAGTAGACGATATCCTTGCCGTATGTCTCCGCCAGGGCCCACAGGGCCAGGCGCTTGCCGACGTCCTGCTTGTTCTTTGGATGAATATCTTTGGCCTCGCCGATGTCTATAATCGTCGCCATGCCCGCGTTGGGCAGAGACAGCGTCATCGTCTGGGCCTCGCGCAGCTCCGCCCAGGCACTCTCGCCCGGCTCAGGCTTGGTAGCCATGAAATTGGCCAACTGGACGAACAGGAACGGGAAATTGCCCTGCCGCCAGTCTTTGCGCCAATTCGTTATCATCGTCGGAAAGAGCTTTCGATACTGATACGCCCGGCCGGCGTTCGATTCGCCCTGATACCATATCGCACCCTGAATGCCGTACGGAATCAGCGGCGCGATCATCGCGTTATACAGACCCGCCGGTGAATGAGGATGGTCCGGGCCACGCGGCGCACGCGGCCTTCGCGGCGGTTGCCCGCCATCGGCTTTGGCCTTCTCTGCCGCCTTTTTCCATTCTTCCACCTTGCGCTCATACTCTTTATACGCCTTTGGATACCTGGCAACAACGTCGGCCTGCCGCGTAAGAATAGGCTCGAAATCCGAATCCGCTTTTAGAAATTCTATCCTGGTCCAGGCCTCGGCGGGAGTGCCGCCCCACGATGTATGAATCAGGCCGATCGGCACGTTAAGCTCCTGGTGCAGCTTTCTGCCGAAAAAGTACCCCGCCGCCGAGAAGCCCGGCACGGTCTCGGGGCTGCACTGCGACCAACTGCCCTGGCAATCCTGCAGCGGCTTTTCTGCTACCTTTCGGGCCACCGTGAACAGCCGGATGTTCGGATAGTCGGCCGCGGCGATCTCCTCTTCTCGATTGTTCGACGACTGCACCGACATTGCCATGTTCGACTGGCCCGAGCAGACCCAGACCTCGCCGGACATGATGTTGTCGATCTCGATCTTGTTCTTGCCGCTGACGGTCATCTTGTACGGGCCGCCGGCTTTCGGAGAGTTCATTCTAAACGACCATTCGCCCTTCTCGCCGGCGGTAACGGCCCATTTCATCTGGCTCCAGCTAACGCCGACCGTTACCTCCTCGCCCGGGTCCGCCCAGCCCCAGATCGTGACCTTCTCCCCGCGCTGCAGGACCATGTTATCGCCAATCACCGCCGGCAGCCTCACATCGGCAACAACCGCCCCGGCACAAAAGAGGACCAACGCGACCATTAGTAGGGTGGGCTTTAGCCCACCAAACAACGATGCTGGGGCAAGCCCCACCCTACACTTGCTTGTCTTGTAACTCATTCTACCGGACTCCTTTACTAATACAATGTGACCACAATAAAAACCGGAATCAACAATCTTCCGGAACCGAAGGCTACCTGCTATTAAAGCACCTCAGCCCACAATATGCAAGCTGTGGTAAATAAATAGCGTTTATTCGTGTTCATTCCCATTCGACTGCGCTCAGAGCCTCCCCTGAGCTTGTCGAACGGGGCAGGCTGTGGTTTCACCTTTTTTTAGTTCTCCTCGAATCAGCCTCTCCTGCGGCACCGGAATGCCCCCCAACGTCCCCACGGGAAACATAAGAGTCTTCCTCTCCAATGCCAGTCCATAGAGTGTGACTGTGGGAATTTTTTCAATTTTTTTAAGATCCTGCAATCTTGCATGCTCCATTTTATTTTTTATATTTATATATGGGCTCCATAGCCAAAATAAGTAAGAAGGTCTGGTTGGAATATCAAGTTTCTTCGACCGATTCTGAACATCTCAAATTATGAGTGAGGGGAAGGATAAACATTCAACCATGTCCACCAATGAAGACCAAAGAGCATTCCAAGAGCGTCGAAATGTATGCGATCAGGAGCAGTATAAAATTCTCATACATTGTTCTGAAAAGAAGAACATAGCGGAATGGAACAAATATCGTGCCGAGCACCCTGAGACCAAGATTAACCTGCAAAATGCAGATCTGAGAAGAGCCAGACTCGAAGGAGCCCAATTTAGGGAAGGTAACTTTCGAGGGGCACGATTCGACGGAGCCAACCTTTTTGCTGTAGACTTTAGAAATGCGGATCTTAGAAGAGCTAATTTTCAAGAGACCAACCTTTGGGGCGCCACCCTCATGGAGGCAAACCTGGAAGGCGCCTGCTTTGTTTCGGCCAACCTTGAGAATGCAGACTTGAGAAGAGCTAATATTGAAAGAGTTAATTTTCGCGGGGCTAACCTCGAGGAAGCAGTTATTCCCGAAACCGTGGATGAGAACTTGCCTGGTTCCATAGGATTTACCTCAATAGAAGGAACGGAAGTAGCCATCAATCTCGTAGACGACATAACTTATGCGGAATTTATCAGCCTTGTAAAATGCCTGGAAAGTTTGAGTATTATTTTTGGAGGCTCGCTTCCTCATCTCAATGAAATCCAAGTTGGCCGCCAGATAGAAGAAAAATCCGCCTGGGCTAACACGGAGATGGGCAATATGATCTCCCTTAATATGCCTATAAATGCGGCAGAAAATCTACATGGGATTTTACGCGTGGGTGTAAAAGCAGGCCAGATCCAAAAGGAATCATCTGAAACTGGGAATGCTATGGTCAATAACAGCTCAGTTCTCTGTGATGGTTTTCGAGAAGTCCTTGCCAATACGGGACTATCTGAGGATGAACGAGAAGCTGTTTTTGCTAACCTGGCTTCACCAAATATAGAAGAGCATAAGCTGATCGAAGACCTTAGAGCTGTCACCAATCTCATAGAATGTGGACGGATATACCTTCGGATATAGAGGAGATCGTTGATTCCACGAGCACAAAACGGCTCTAAGAGCTAAGTTGCGAGATCGTTTTGACTAGGAACACAATCGGGTCAGACATCAAAATAAGATTCTGCTGAAAGACCCATGGAAATCGGCAAAATCCCCTCGTTTTTGATGGCGGCAGTGCATGTCACAAGGGGTTTTTCAGCGGAATCAAGAAGTAATGGATACCACGTTCCCGCATCGTCCATCCTTACCCCGGCATTCGCTTTGACGCCAAGTACTCAAGGCAGGAGCCGTATGAGGTAGTACCTCACGTACGGATCTGTGCGGGGGGCACCCGGTAACGGGCGTCCCTGCCGCGACTTGGATTTAGGCATTGAGACAGTTCGCAATCGTCGATTCAGTGTAAGCCTGCGTGTAAGAAATGTTAACAGCATCAGAAAGGCGTTTGTGACTAAATATATAACTGGCCATAAAAGGTCACAGCAGTGCCCGAAGCTTGTAACACCTAAATCCAAAGCCTGGTACCTTACCGAGAGTCTCATGAAGGGGATGCGAGCGAGC
>Ga0180438_10012287_pt1 | contig 10207 bp, 5 predicted proteins | sample SS_ome_12_FD_132455 | JGI IMG/M metagenome (GOLD analysis project Ga0180438, IMG submission 132455) | Hypersaline lake sediment archaeal communities from the Salton Sea, California, USA - SS_3_D_2 metaG | ecosystem: Environmental > Aquatic > Non-marine Saline and Alkaline > Hypersaline >...
CAGAAAAAACTGGTGCAACCTTCCTTCATCCCTTCAATAATGAGAATGTCATTGCAGGTCAAGGAACCATTGGTCTTGAGATTCTTGACGAGTGTCCAGAGGTAGATATCATCTCAATCCCGGTTGGTGGTGGTGGTCTCGCATCAGGCATAAGTATCGCAGTCAAGGAGCAAAAACCAGAGGTTGAGGTATATGGTGTCGAGGCCGCCTCTGCGGCGTCAATGAAAGCATCCTTCGATGCTGGTAAAATAGTCAATGTTCAGAACTTAGACACAGTGTGTGATGGTATTGCTGTGAAACGACCTGGAAAGTTAACATTCAAGATTGCTAAACACCTGCTTTCAGATGTTGTGACAGTAGAGGAGCTTGAGGTCACACGAACCTTGTTCATGTTACTCGAACGAGCTAAGATTGTAGTGGAACCTGCTGGTTGTGTGGGACTCGCGGCATTTCATCATAATAAAATAGACATCAAGAACAAGACGGCAGTGGCGGTCCTATCAGGAGGCAATATTGACATGTCCTTTCTCTCGAGGGTTGTAGAGAAAGAGCTGTTCAGGCTCGGTCGTTCTGTGAGAGTCAGGGGGTCCATTCTTGACCGGGTTGGGAGTATGAATAAGGTCCTCAGTGTAGTGGCTGAGTCTGGCGTAAGTGTGATTGAGATCAATCAGGACCGATTCGATCCAGACATACCACCAAATAGGGCTGAGCTTGAGATGATTCTAGAGGTCCCTGACGAAAAGGCTGTCAAGAAGATGCTGAAGCTTCTCAGTGAGAAGGGAATGAATTTCAAAATTTTCGAAGATTGAGAATGGGGGTGCCTTTGAATGGTACAAGTATTCTTCTTAGAGGCAATCACACTACACATCTCAAGTATCAGTTTTACCACGACAACTTTATACTGATTCACTTCGAAGGTCAAACTGACGCTGGTCAATGGGGGATTAACCATAGGACATCGGAAAGCCACCTTAAGAAACATCTTTGTTGCCTTTATTCTAATTTCATATTTTCTAATGTATTCAATCCCTATTGCATACGCTATTCCAAGTAAGAATGAGATTATATGGGAAACTATTGGCAATCCAGACTCCCTAGATCCCCATGTCAATTACGAGAGTTTTGGAGACTGGGTCTTCTATAATGTGTATGAAACACTCTACACCTATCCTTGGGACTCCTCCAGCACAAACCCACTCATTCCTCTACTCGCAGAATCATCACCAGTAATTTCTGCTGATGGACTGAATTATACCATTACGCTTCGGACCGGTATTAGATTTCACGACTCTACGCCATTCAATGCCAGTTGTGTTAAATGGAACATAGAACGAGCCATGAAGATTTTTGAGGTTAATGGACCAGTGTGGATGATTGCAGAGCCACTAAGAGGAGGCTCTGACTTGGCAAATATTGCGTACAATGAAGGTTCCAATTCTGTGGCTTTTCAAATCGCTTTCGATGACTGGGTTGAAACTTCTGGAGCCATCATTGTAATCGATACCTATCAAATACGGTTTGTCTTGGAGGCGCCGTATTCCCCATTCATTGCAGTATTATCCACTTCTATTGGTTCTATTATGAGTCCTTCTTATGCCTTAGCAAACGCCCCAATATTCCGAAACTGGGAAAGTTATGGTGTCGATTATGGTGAGTCTGTCAATGAAATGAGTTGGAGTATGTGCGGGACTGGCCCCTACATGTTTACTGAGTGGACTCTAGGAGAACAAATTGTACTCGAAATTAATCCTGATTATTGGATTAAATCTGAATACTTTGGAGAAAGTAATGGTATTGGTTCTATCAGTATGGTCACAATAAAGACCAATGATGATACAAATTCAAGGGTCTCGAAACTTGAGACCGGGGAAATCGATGGCTGTTATTTGTCGAAAAACGATGCCTCTCATGTCTTTGACCCATTTCTTTGGGAAAGCACAAATCCTGATATTTTTGTTTCATATAGTGGTGCTAGCTATACATTGTCTTTTGTAGGGTTTAATCTTGGTACAATTAGGATAGATGATAGTAATTATACTTCTCCATTCAGTAATGTGCATTTCCGAAGAGCAATCATCAATACACCTATACCTGATATCGTGATTAATGCATCACTGTTTGGTCTGGGATTTCCAGCCCTTGGTCCAATCCCCTATGGAATGTATGGCCACAATGGAACTGCATTCTTTGGGGACACGTATAACTTCACTAAGGCTGTTGAAGAATGGAATCTTGCCATGCAGAACCCTACCTTTATTGATTCACTGAATGCTCTAGGGAATGACCTACCAATCTACTATGTGTTGACTTCGCTGGAGCCACCTGAGTTCTATGAGATTCTGCAAAATACCCTCAATGAGCTATGGATTCAATCAAGTACCAATCTAACCGGACTCGTTCAACCCATGAGGTGTACACTTCAGGGTCTTAGTTGGGGAAATTATCTCGACATCCTTCGACAGGGCAACATGTTGATTCACCTCATAGGCTGGACTCCTGATCTTGCAGATCCAGATGACTTTCTGCAACCTCTTGTTTATCACAAAGGTGTGTATGCTAGAAGAATTGGGTACAACAACACAGATGTCAACAATTGGTGTGATATCCAAAGATCAACAACTGGAGATGAGCGCATTCAGTATCTCAACCTAATTCAAGAACAAGTTGCATCAGATGCCCCATACCTCTGGTTAGCTCAGGAAACAGAGTTTCGGGTTTGGAGAACCTGGTTGTATGGTGATGGTCTTGTGTACAATCCCATGCATCAGATTTACTTCTACCATGTGTATAAGGAAGGGGTTCCTGAAGTTACTGACCCTCTAAGAGATCTTCTCATAATTGGGATATCCATTGAGGTCGTCATCATCGCAACTCTGGTTGTCTATCGATTTAGTAGGCAGCTACAGCAGACCAGTTCTACATGAGTGGTAATGTTGTCACTACTACCAATGAAAGGATGAACGAACTCATTATGACAGCTGACCACGTGTTTTCTAACTGAAATGAAGACCAGATTATAATCACTGTAGCCAATAGTTGTACCAATACGATGCGCACCCAGAGCACACCAATCAGGACAATCCTCCCACCTTCAACGCCTGCTATGGTAGTCCCAAGTATGGTAAGGATTGTCAAGAGTGCTACAAGGGCAAACTTGGAGAAGAATGCAAAGAGCACAATCTTCGCTTTTTTGAAAAGTTTACCCTCCTCTCTATTATTCAATAGCAATCCTCGAATCCAAGCTGCCTCAAATAGAAAGAAAGGAACCGTAAGTATGGTGAGAAGAAGGATATTGAGACCTCGGATTCCAACTGGCCATTTCACCAAGACAAGCAGGATTGCTGGGTGTGTTGGAGCCCCAGCAAGTCCAAGCCAGATAAGGAACCAGACAATGCCAATACTAGCAACTAGAAGATTCTTCAAGATGTCCATCAAATGTTCTTTTAGGTTGAAACGTTGAATTCCGACAGATGATAATGATTTCATTGTATCGTTCCTACCCATCAAACGAAACATTATGATGAGAAGAGTGATCGTTCCAACAAGCAGGAAGAGAATGAATCCAGTCATGGACATAGTTCCCAACCATATGATCCCTGCATCTTCAAAACCCAGCCCGACCAAGGATAGTGCATTGAACAGGAGGATTGTTCCTCCTCCCAGAAGGCAACTCATCACGAAGACTCTACGAGAGGCAAAGGGGTCTGTGTTTATCGTGATTCTACGAGGTCGCAACTTGTCAGGAAGGAAGCTGTATGCCAGCCACATCACTGGGATAACTGATATGAGAAGAAAGGCTGAGCCTGCAAATGTGGCTATGTTCTTATTTTGATAGACATGGTCAAAAGGATCACGTGTGTAAATCAGTTGGCTTTCTCCCTGCACTCCCCGAACCAACCATTCTATTGCTTCACTGACCAGCTTGCCATCAATAGTTTCAAAGATATGATTGGAGGGACCAAAAGCCAGTCTATATGCTGTTTTGTTGGTGAATGAACCATAGGTGACCTCTTCTTGTGCAGACTCGTTTCCTGTGGCAAAACGCAGTGCCCGAAGTGCATCTTGTCGAGTGACAATTTCATCAAACTCACCAATTGCAAACAACAGGTTTCCTGGAAAATCAACAAAATCAAATGCATTCAGTTTACCTGCGTCACCGACTGCAACATACGCCTTCGGTTTTATGGGGAATTTTTCAAGCTCAATTGCCACTCGAAAACCAAGCGAGTGCGAGAGGACACCATAAATCTCATTGTCCACATTGGGATATGTGGTCTGGATGTGACGTACTGCTACGTATGCCTGCAGTGCCACATTGTAGAAGTTGGTGATGTTGAACTTGGTGGTCGAATCTCCATGTCCCGGAAGGTCTATCGACACAACGGTGAAGTTCCTGCGTGCAAGCTCGATGTTGAACGCATACATCCCTTCCTTTGTTCCTGTGAGGCCGTGGAGTGTCAGCATCACTGGCATGGGTTCATAGTGATTAGCAGTCCGAGGCGCATAGACAAGGAGTTCAATCGATCGACCAGGCATAGTTTCAATGGACAGCCTTTCCACCGAGACCTCTCCCATTCCTCGGTCTACTGCCCATGAGAGATAGAAACAGGAACCAATGAGGATAGTGAAGATGAGGAAAGTGTAGTAGAGCGGCTGTCTCTCCATGACGTCCACCGTGTAGATGATTTCTGAGCCACTCTCTTTGACATAAAGGTGACGATAATCAATTGAGTAGTAGCGGGGTCTATCAGACCCCTATACTAATAGTCTACACCGAGCTTTTTAGAGAGCTTCTCCAACATGTCCTTCGTCATGGCTGCAAGGTCATAGTCGGGTTTCCAGCCCCATTCCTGTCGAGCAGCGCTGTCGTCAAGCGATGCTGGCCAAGTTTCTGCAATCTGCTGTCTGAAGTCTGGCTCATAGCTTATCTCGAACTCAGGGATGTGTTTCTTAATCTCTGCCGCAATCTCCTCAGGCGCAAAGCTCATTGCTGTGATATTGAAGCTTCGATGCTTCAGCCTGCCTACATCAGCCTCGATCAGGTCAATGGTGCACTTCAGACAATCAGGCATGTACATCATGGGAAGATATGTCCCTTTGTCAAGAAACGAGGTGTATCTCTTGTTCTTGAGGGCTTCGTAGAAAATCTCAACTGCGTAGTCAGTTGTCCCGCCACCCGGGAGTGTTTCTGAACTGATGATGCCTGGATAGCGCAATGAACGGAAGTCCATGCCATATCGCTTAACGTAGTACTCACCCCAGAGTTCGATGAATACCTTTGAAACGCCATATGCTGTTGTCGGTCTCATTATCACATCATTGGGTGTGTTTTCCCGAGGAGTACTTGGACCGAATGCTGCAATGGAGCTTGGTATCATGACTTGATCAAGCCCCAGAATTCTGACTGCTTCTAAGACATTGTAGGAGCCCTCAATGTTGGTTCTGTATGCTAATTGTGGATCTTTTTCGCCTGTTCCAGAAAGTAGTGACGCATTGTGAATCATGATATCAATGTCATAGTCAACAAGCATCGCATGAAGCTGGTTGGTGTCAAGTACATCTAGCTGCAGGTAAGGACCATCCTTCTTGAGAATTGCAGGAGGTTTTTTCCTCCCTGTGGCAACAACATTTTCGCCACCATACTTCTTCCTGAGTGCTCCAACAAGTTCAGTTCCAATCTGACCATAGCTGCCGGTCACGAGTATCCGTTTCAATCTGTGAATCCTCAATAGTTGATGTGAATTAGTGTTCAGGCCGAGATGCCTTGGTTTTAAGTGTTTACTCCATTCGTGGAGAAAAACGAGTTAGATTCAAGCAGTATTAGGATTAGATATATTGTGGGTTTTAGATAAGCTCAGGGAAACTCAAACTTGCTCTTTTTCTGCTTCCTCTCATTGATTCTCATTATTCTAAATCCAATCAACAGACTTCTGTTTCGAGGAACCGTATAATCGAACAACAAAACCAAGACTGATTGTTCTAGGATTAGATTGATATCAAACCATAGCCATTACACTATTGAATTTGTAAGGAGGAGAAATATGGAGGTACATCCCTCATAGCTCTCAGGGGTCATATGGCGTGCGGGTAGTAAAGCAGAATTCGGTCGCTCTGATTCTTCTTATTATAGTGGCAACTTCTTTTGCCCAATTGTCCTCTACCTCTACTGATCTGCCTGTATATTGCTCATTTCCTTCTGAGATCCCTTCTCCATCAAATACCCTCGCTGAAACTGATGTAGCATTAACATGGACTTCAAGATGGTCAGCAACTCCGCAAGCTGTGACGAATGAAACTGAGATAGTTGGTGAACACATTGTCTTGAACGCCACCTTTGCTGAAGACCTGAATGTGACCTGGACCAAAATGTCACTTCTCGATGGAATTCATGAAATAATATCTGATGGCAATTCTGTTATTTTGGATACCTACTTGCTAGGACATAATTCAACAGTTGAAATATCTGTGACCGGAAATACGTCTGGAAACACTGAGCTTTCGTACAGTTGGCATAATATCACTTTGAGTAATTTCTTCGCTCCACGGGTCAACATAGATGCAATAGAAGACATCAATGGAGAATGTTATAATATCACCTGGACTTCTTTCGACCAGAATGAGGATGATGTGAACTATTACCAGGTCTGGATTTCAGCAGATGGTGGGTTAGCATACCAATTAATAGGCGCTAATTTAAACAAGACCCACTTCCTCTGGGACTCCACCGGATTTCTTAGAACTGAATATTATATTAAAATTAGGGCGTTTAGTCTAGATTTCACCTTCAACAACCTCTGTAGTGTGGATAACCCACCTTCCAGTTATTGGCCTGGAGACTATGGAGATAGTCAACCGATAGAAGTTCTGATGGGAGATGTCACTACAGGACCTAATCCTGGATGGTTCCAAGTCAGCCTTGACCATCCTGCTGACATCACATACTTAGAATTTTCGACTGGAAACACAATTGTGTGGACCCCAATAGTCGACGGATGGCTGATTTATTATATCGAGTATAATGTGAACCTCAATGATAGTATATGGACTTCTGGTCGTTACTATCTGGGTTTGAATGAATCGGTTGTAGTCAATATTGATGGACTCTCAGTTGGTTTGTACGAGTTTGAAATTGTATTCGGTAGCATTTCTGATAGTGTGTTGGTCAGGGTCATTGAGAGTCAATTAGGGATGCTAATCCACTTTGGAGCAATCGGTGTTTCTATTGGATCATCATTCGTCATTCTCATAGTAGTTATTCTAACTTTGAGGCTGAGAAGAGAATACTATGCTCACGGTACTAATCCATAGATAATCATGACTTACCCTTTAGTAACAACCAATCAACTTCTTGGATTGCTGCCTGAGCTGCTGCCAGCCGTGCTATTGGTAGTCGATATGGAGAGCATGAAACGTAATCAAGACCGATCTCATGGAAGAAACCAACTGAGCGAGGGTCTCCACCATGCTCACCGCAGACACCAAGCTTGATGTCTGGTCGAGTCTTTCTTCCTCTCTCAATAGCAATCTCAATGAGTTGACCAATGCCTCTCTTATCGATGCTGACAAAGGGGTCATTTCTCAGGATATGCTGATCGAGATACTCTGGTAAGAATGAATCAATATCATCCCTGCTAAAGCCAAAACCCATCTGCGATAGGTCATTAGTGCCAAAGGAAAAGAACTGTGCTGATTGAGCCATGTCTCCAGCGCGCATACATGCTCGTGGAATCTCAATCATTGTTCCATAGAGGTATGGAATGTCAAAACCGACTTCTTCAGTGACTTCCTTGTAGACTCGATCGACAATAAGCTCCATTGTTTTGAGTTCAGCAGCACCAATGGTGACAGGAATCATTATCTCCAAAGAGACCTTCATACCCTCTTTCATGAGTTCTGCACCTGCCTCAAGAATCGCTCTGACTTGCATCTCGTAGATCTCGGGATAGACAATCCCCAAACGCACTCCGCGCAAGCCCATCATGGGGTTCATCTCATGAATCTGCTCACCACGTTTCCGAACATCATCAACTGTAATACCCAATGAATGGGCGAGTCTCTCTTGACCGATTCTTGATTGTGGCACAAATTCATGCAATGGTGGGTCAAGTAAACGAATTGTGACAGGAAGTCCATTCATAACTGCAAGAGTAGCTTTGATGTCTTCTTTTACATACGGTGCCAGTTCTTCAAGAGCATGCAATCTCTCTCGCTTCGTGTTGCTCAGAATCATTTTACGAAGAAGGAAAAGAGGCTCATCGCTACCTTCTCCATAGAACATATGCTCAGTTCTTAGAAGGCCAATGCCCTCGGCTCCGAACTTCAGAGCGATTTCAGCATCCTCTGGATTGTCTGCGTTTGCTCGTACTCCTAGTTTTCGGTACTTGTCAATAAGGCTCATGAATTCCTTCAGTTTCGGGTTTTCAGTCGCCTCAATCATTGACAGCTCGCCATCATAGACCAAACCCATGGTCCCATTGAGTGTGAGAAGATCGCCTTCTCTGTACACTCTATCATTGATAGTCAGTGTTTTCTCGAATGTATTAATGTCTAAACCTGCTGCACCAACAATGCAGCATTTGCCCCATCCTCGGGTGACAAGTGCAGCATGACTTGTCATTCCTCCTCGAGCAGTAAGGATGGCATTTGCAGCCCGCATACCCTCGATGTCTTCAGGACTGGTTTCTTCACGAACAAGAATGGCTTTCTTGCCTTTCTTATTCCATTCAACAGCAGCCTCTGATGTAAAGACGATCTGTCCAGATGCACCCCCTGGACCTGCGGGAAGTCCCTTTGCGATGGGCTCAGCTTTGGCTTCAGCTTCTGGGTCCAATATCGGATAGAGGAGCTGACCAAGTTGTTCTGGATCGACTCTGAGGATAGCCAACGGCTCGTCAATGAACTTGTTATGGAGCATGTCCATTGCGATATTCAGTGCCGCAGTGGCTGTTCGTTTGCCAACTCTGTGCTGAACGAGGAATAGTTTACCTTCCTGAATTGTGAATTCAATGTCCACCATGTCTTTAGTGTCGTCTTCAAGAGTGTTCTTAATGTCTACAAGCTGTTGATATATCTCAGGCATGGTCTCCTCAAGTGTTGGGAAATCTTTGCTCTGCTCGTTCTTGCTTTCCTCGTTCATCGCATTTGGAGTCCTGGTGCCTGCCACAACATCTTCTCCCTGTGCGTTTATGAGAAACTCACCATAGAACTTGTTTTCACCAGTCGCAGGGTTCCTTGAGAATGCCACTCCTGTGGCAGAATTATCGCCCATATTTCCAAACACCATACTCTGAACAGTGCAAGCTGTGCCCCATTCATCGGGTATGTTCTCAATCCTACGATATGCGACAGCCCGAGCTCCGCCCCAGCTCTTGAAGACTGCACCTATTGCTGCCCAGAGCTGCTCATAGGGATCATCAGGAAAGTCCACACCAAGGGTCTTCTTTATCGCATCCTTGAACTCCTCGACTAGGTCCTTCAGATGCTCGACTTTTAGGCAGGTGTCGGTCAAGCAACCAACTTCCTTTTTCTTCCGCTCCAAGATCCTCTCAAGCTGTTGGCGGATTCCATGGCCCTCCTCAGGCTCAATACCGGCTGCTTTCTCCATCACAACATCAGAGAACATCATGATGAGTCGTCTGTACGAGTCATATACGAATCTCTCATTATGGGTGGTTTCAATCAAGCCCGGAATGGTCGATGTCGTCAGACCGACGTTGAGGACAGTTTCCATCATGCCAGGCATTGATTTTCTGGCTCCTGAACGACACGAGACCAAGAGGGGGTTCTTTGGGTCCCCGAACTTCATCCCCATGTATTCCTCGATACGCTTCATGGCTTCTCGAACGTCTGATTTTACGTCATCACTCAGTCCGCCAGTTGAGAGGTACATGTTACAGACATTCGTAGAGATGGTGAACCCTGGAGGAACAGGAAGACCAAGCAGTGTTGCACCTGCAAGAGATGCTCCTTTCCCACCCAAGAGGTTCTTCATCGATGCATTTCCATCAGCTTTACCTGCGCCAAATATGTATACATGTTTCTCTCTACTCATCGTATCTCTACCAACCAGCATGCGGTGATTCAAGGTGAATTACAGACTATGTTGAAACAGTCCGATAGTGTGAATCGTCTAATTACTTCGCTGTTCACTATGGTTCATTATTAAATTGTCTATAGTGGCGGATTGCGAGTAGCGCAGTCATGCCGA
>Ga0180438_10012288_pt1 | contig 10207 bp, 15 predicted proteins | sample SS_ome_12_FD_132455 | JGI IMG/M metagenome (GOLD analysis project Ga0180438, IMG submission 132455) | Hypersaline lake sediment archaeal communities from the Salton Sea, California, USA - SS_3_D_2 metaG | ecosystem: Environmental > Aquatic > Non-marine Saline and Alkaline > Hypersaline >...
GCTTATTTCCCAGAAAGATTCATGCAGTAACCAAAAAAGGCGTTTTGTTAAAACTGGTCGTGTTTATGATTGCGTTTTCTTTGAAATTCTTTTTATAGTCCGCTCTTGCTACAGCTTAAATAGATGATTGAGATGGCTTATCTATTTAAGCTGTAGCAAGGATGTAGGTGGCAAGTTGGGTTTTAAACAAATTGAAAAATTAACGTTTTGAAAATTGGTATCTCTTTCGAGCACCAGCTCGACCATATTTTTCACGTTCACGCTTTCTACTATCGCGCGTTAGAAATCCAGCCTCTTTTAATGGATGCTTCATCTCAGCATTTTCTTCCACTAGAGCACGAGCAAGTCCTAATCGACATGCCTCCGCTTGAGCTTCAATACCCCCACCTTGCACACGAACGATAATATCAATCTTCTCGGCTTTTTGCTGAGCAATGTCCATTGGACTCATAATCATTTTACGTTGATATTCGTCTGGAAAATATTTGTCAAAAGAACGTCCATTGACATCAATTTTTCCTCGACCATTTCGCACTCGCACAGTGGCTACTGCTGTTTTTCTACGACCTGTTGCACAATGTTCTTTCATACTTTTTTCCCGTTAACAATTTACAAGTATTGGATTTTGAGCCGACATCGTATGCTCACCACCAGCAAAAAGCCGTAATCGCTTTAATTGCTGCCTGGCAAGTCGAGATTTTGGCATCATACCTTTGATAGCATGTTCTAAAGGATATGTAGGGTGTCTATCTTTCATGGTTTGATAAGGCACTTCTCTTAATCCACTCATCGAACCTGTATAATATCGATAGATCTTTCGACTCTTTTTAGAACCTGTCACAGCTATTTTTTCTGCATTGATAACAATAACACCATCTCCACAATCAACATATGGTGTAAAATCGGTCCTGTGTTTTCCTCGTAAAATTTTAGCAATCTCAGAAGCCAAACGACCTAATGTCTTACCTTCAGCATCAATGAGAAACCATTGTTTTTTTACATCTTCTTTTCTTTTCAAAAAAGAACGTTGATTCTTATCCATTCGTTTCCACCAAAATATATTCATGAAAACATATATGTTAGCAAATATTGGATATGCTCATCAAGAGTTTTCGTATTTTGCTGAACTCTATAGACAAATGATTGTTTTTTCTGTACAGTACCAGCAAATCACAATCTTTAAGGAGGCATATATGTCGCAGGTATCAATTCAAGAACCTTTTCTAGGTATCGTCAACGGCACACACACCATTGCTGAAGAATATCAAGAGCTGCCCATAGCATCGCCATCACTTCTTGCACGCAATGTCACATGGATTCGGAATGGTTGGAATGGCAGTGTTTCCGAACAACTTCTTGTCACAGCGGCTCTATGTACACAAATTGCTCTTTTAACATTATCGATTATAGGCCTCTATTTTTTATACGAAGGGTATCAAGAATTTACTAAACAAAAAACTGTTGAAGAATATCTAGCATGGACAGCAACACTCACGCCCCCAAAAACAATGAATATAGAGGTTACCACAAAAACCGAAGCTAAAAACCACGTCAGTGAATTTATTATCCATAAAGATGCTCTCTGGACAAAACGCATTGGCGCTGATAAGAGTGAGTGGAAACCACTTTACTATTCAGGCTATGCACAAGGAAGAAAACCTGCGGAAATTCATGCTGACGGAAGAAGACTTATTCTCATTGACGACCAGAATGGTGTAGAAAAAAAAGATACTCTCGAAGAGTATTGGCTCAAAAATTTCTATCACTTCCGAGATGTTAGTACTGAAGCGAATTGGGAAGACACATGGTGCACACTTCCCGTACTAGGTACGCTTATCAATCATTTCATCACTGGCAAAAAACTTGTACTTCCTGAATATGCAGCAATTTCTCTTTCTGATCGCGGTGTCTTTAACCGCCGTTATGAAGATGGAGCTAAAAAAGAGCATCTTCATAACGGCGGTTCTTACACACTTTATGTCCTCAACAAAGATGGCACTGAAATCACTATGTATGATGCTTGGGTACCAACAAACAAATCATATTCCATTCCTACTCCCCAAAGCACTAAAAGGCCCTTTAACGGCATATCTATAGCCTCTTCCGCTTCATTGGTAATGACCATCGGATATGAATCATCTTTAAATTCATCTAAACTTGTTAAAAAAGATCTAAAAATTTATACCCAATTCGTTGATTTTGACACCATGGGCTGGAATCCATTCCTCGCAGATACTCACGACCCCCATGATACTCATGCCCACGTACAAGTACTTCCACAATTCAAATGGATCTGCCATACATTACCTAACCTAAGAAGAAAGGCTTGCATTACTTCACATATTGAGGTTGTACAAACAGATCAGGGGAATAATGCTAGACAACTTAAAATCACTGGAAAAAATGAACTAGGAGAATATGGCTTCTATTATAAAGCAGTAAATGAAAAAGAGTGGCACTTCCACAAAACAAAACATGTGCCCAGAATCAAAGCTCTTCCCGTTTATAAAGTGACAGAAGAAACAAATCTTGATTCACCAGTTGCTACTTGGAAAAGCGATGACATGAGTCTTCATAATTTTGGTCCTTCAAGTGTTCATGGAAGCATTCATTTTAAAGTAGCAGGAAAAAGCGTACGCCTCCGATTACACCGAAGAGAAAACCCTGTTTTAAAAACAGTTAATTTTCCAAAAGCTGTCTACTATGATCTTATACGACCTGAAAATCTTGATGATGACGTAAAAGAAGAATTCGAAAAAACATTTGGTTCTGACTCTGATACCCGAGTTCTCATCTCCTTCAAAGAAAACACCCTCACAATTACCCCAAAAAAACAATGGTCTGAAAGCTTTACTTACACACTTACCAAAAAATAAATAGTCTAAACCCTGAGCTCAAAAGCTCAGGGTTTTCTTCGACTTCTTGAGCGTTTTTATGAAAACCCAACTTGATACCTCGTCCGCCTAAAATATCTGAATATGTATCTTATTCTTTGTGCATGCGCGCTTTAGGCGATATGTCTATTTTTTTGGGGATATGCTGGCATCTTTATTGCAAGTTCAGCAATATTGAACAGTGGCGTACTCATCTACATAATAGCGACGCATTCATCGCCAGAAAAGAGTCTTTCCAATAATAGCCATCAAGGAGCCCTTCTACAGGAGATCCAGTAATCCATAGAGCGGCAAAAATTGCTTCAATCGAGGCTAATCCAAGCTCAGGATTGGGACAGTCACCCTGCCTACGAGGATAGGCTGTTTTCCACGCTCGAGGAATTTGTCGTCTCTTGCACACAGAAAGTTGAGGTAGCTGCTTCTGCATAACAGCAGCATACCTCCATGTAGCATCCAATACAACAAAGGGACCTTTGTCGCTAGAGCTCAGGTCTCTCCCTTCCATGTCAAGTAGAACAGCATTACTGAGATCAGGAAGAACAGTTTTCGGATATGAATAAAAAGCCATATTAGGCTGGCTTTCCAGTCCTCTCAACGAACATTTTTTTACATTTTCCTTCCGATGACGGATGATAATGACAAAATTTTTATCCATATTTTCCTTATATTATGATATTTTAAGGAAGAAATCTTTGTAAAGGAGCCAATCTATGACCCGATATATTCTCTTTATTTTTTCTCTCTTTGCCAGTTTTGTTTGTTTTGCTGAAAACACAAACGAATCTAACCCAGCTGAGTCTCCCCTATTACCTTGGACAATAGATATCGATCAAGCCTTCCAATCGGCCAAAACTCAATCTCTTCCGATCTATCTCTATGTCTCTGGAAGCACATGGTGCCTTTGGTGCAAAAAAATGGATCGAGAGATTCATGATCAAGATAGCTTCAGGCAAAAAACTGTAGGAAAGTTTGTCTTCGTCCATGTTGATCTTCCTGCTGGAGCTACGCCCAATGATAAGACTAAGACCCTTTTAGAAAAGTATCATGTAAAAGGTGTTCCAACCGTTCTCATCCTTTCTCCCGAAGGAGAAGAGCTAGCAAGATTTCGATACAGACAAATACCTCCTGAAGAATATGCTGACATTGTGATTGAAGCGACAGAAAAAAAAGTCACTACTTCTGAGTAAAAGACTTTGAAACGTATTGAAGAGAGGCTTTTATCTCAGCATATGAAATCGGCAATGTATGGATAGCTCGCACGTGGAAATCAACTCCCCCAAGACCTCCTAAATCTGACTGGCGAAACGCCTCTTTAACCCTGCGCCGGAATTGATTCCGCTCCACAGCTCGGCCATATCGCTTAGAGGCCGTAATGCCCAACCGAACGTGCGCACATGTATTATCTTTAACTTGAACGACTAAATATTGACTCAAATACACTGTATCTTTCCGAGAAAAGCTCAAAAAATCACTGCGCTGAGTGATACTCTTTAAGCGGCTAATCGCTTACGTCCTTGTCTACGTCGAAGCCGCAAAATTTTTCGACCGTGACGATTGCTCATACGTTTACGAAAGCCGTGTTCTTTTTGACGCTTTCTCTTACTAGGTTGATATGTTCGCAATACCATAATACTTCCTAAAAAAATCAATCATAAACAAAAATGATACACGAAAAGGAAATCGAATGCAATCCCGACTTGAAGATCCATTAAAAATTGACAACGGGAATGGATCTTGAAAAAAAATAAAACAAGATCGTATCATAATTAGTCAAAGTTTATTCTTAGGAAAAAATCATGAGAGTTCGAGCTTCAGTAAAAGCAAATTCAGAAAAAGGCGATGTTCTTGTACGGCGGAAAGGACGGATCTATGTGCTCAATAAAAAAGATCCAACGCGCAAACAACGTCAAAAAGGACCAGCACGAAAAAAATAATTGAGGGAAACATGGCAAAAAAATCTGTTATCGCCAGACAACATAAGCGAGAAGCACTTGTAGCAAGGCATTGGGAAAAACGACAAAACCTCCGAAAAAAATCGGTTGACATGTCATTGACAGAAGAAGAACGTCAAGCAGCACGCATTGCGCTCAATAAAATGCCAAGAAATACAGCTCCTGCCCGTCTTCGAAGTCGCTGTCAACTTACAGGCAGAAGTCGCGGTGTTTTGAAAAAATTCAAAATGTCTCGTCTCGTTTTTAGAGAATACGCACATGCCGGCTTAATCCCTGGCGTTACAAAAGCTAGTTGGTAAAAAATGCCACCTCCAAATTAGGAGGTGTTTTTTTCATGAAAGAGATCAAAGTTTACGAATATAGTCCTGAATGGCTAAGAATCTTTGAGCAAGAAGCCGCATCGCTTAGAACGATTCTTGGCGCTCATTGCCTACACATTCACCATTTTGGCTCCACATCAGTACCTGGACTCATCTCTAAAGAAAATATCGATATTTTGTGTGTTGTTGACAAACTAAAAGAAAGCTTGAATCTGCAAAATTTCAACTATCTCTTTAAAGGCGAGCTTAATATTCCTCTTCGCTACCATTTCTCAAAAAAGACTTCTCATTCAAAAATAAACCTTCATGTTGTTGAGCAAGACAATGGTTTCATCAACCTCAACCTCACCTTTCGCGATTATTTACGAACGCATCCAGAAGATCGTAAAGCCTATGGCGAGCTTAAACAAAAAATACTTGAGCATCCTCAAGCCCACACAAGAGATAAGAGCGGATTCCCCCTCTACAGTTTAGCGAAAAACTCATTCATAAAAGAAATTCTAGAAAAAGCAGGCTTCAACGACCGCACACTCAACTTTTGCCTCCACAACGAAGAGTGGGAAACCTACCATCGCATACGCAAAGAACAAATTTTCTCGCCATTTGGTATAGAATACGATCCCAACCATCCTTCCATCCGTGCCGACAACCACTTTCACTTTATTCTCTACAAAGGAACCTCTATTGTCAGCGTCGCTCATATCGAACTTATCAATGAGACAATAGCCGCTCTCAGATCACTAGCAACAGATGAACCATTCAAAAACCAAGGCCATGCCACCTATCTGCTCTCGCGCCTAGAGAAGTGGATTGCCTCTCAAAACCGAACGACCATTCTCATGCATGCCAACCCCGAAGCCGAGCATTTTTACAGAAAACTACGGTTTAAAGATATGGCGTTCGGTGAACCTTGCACCTTCACAAGCTATATCGATTTGGGAAAAACCTTGCCAAAATCATAAGCTATGAGCCTTTCGCAAATTCAGCGATTACGGGATTATATTTTTCAAAATCACGCAGTACATCACGCACATCCCCATAACTATATTCACTTTTGATAAATGCATAGACTTCCTTAGTCATTTCATTACGCCCCGTAGATTCGCGCATATTCTCTATAAACCACGCCATCTTATTAGTCCAACACTGCTTCATGCGTTCATTCTCAATTAAGATCTTTAACAGTTCAAAAGACATGTTCTTAACCGCTACTGAAAAAAGCTCCGAATACACTTCTAATGACAACTTGATTTCTGCCTTTAAACACCGTCGTACAAATTCAGTCACCCACTGCAAGATTCCATCAATTCCTAAATAGTCAGCTGCTTTCAGTAAAGAAGCTAATTGAGAAAGATCTTGCGAGACAGCTTGTTGTGTCTTAGTTCCCAATGTGCCTGTATACAAAATCCGCATCAATGCTCTAAATGTTGTGCCATCCATCTCTTGTAATTCCACAGTATGTTGTCCTGCATCCCATTTCTCTTTCAAAGCACCGGCAAAAAAAGCTGAATGATCCATCAACCGAATCTTGTGTAGCGTCAACCCAACTTCACCACATTTAATCAATACATCTGTCCCTGTTCCTACCTTTGCTTGCTGCCATAACCTTTTATCATAATAGGCTCGTATTGGTTCCATCTCATTATTTGGCTCCTCTTTTTTTTGACAACTGAGTGAAGAATAGCTGGTGTATCTTGTAGATGTTTCCATCGGATCATCCCAATACCCATCGAACGTCATACCTAACCTCCTTGGTTTCTCCCTTTTGGGGACAACTTAATGATAGCGGAGATTGCTCTATTACAATAAATTATCAATTTCGATAAGCTTTATTATTTGAACTAATAAGAGGGAATCTCATGCATCCAGGACTTACTCTCATCAACCTCAAATTCTTTCACGACACAGCCCAACGCCTGAGCGTTTCAGAGGCAGCAAAACATAATTTCGTCACACAATCTGCGATCAGCCAAGCCATTCTTAAATTAGAAAAAGCTCTGCAATGCGATCTTACTAACCACAATAAATATCGCCTGAAACTTACCGCTGAAGGCGAAATTGCCTTTAAAGAAATACAAAAAATATTTAGATCCTTAAAAGAACTTCAGGACAAATTGCTCGAGCAACACCAACAGATAAGTGGCTCACTGCATCTTGCCATCACACCAAGTATAGCCATACATCTCTTGCCAAGAGTTATCCAAAAGATGCAAAAAAACTATCCTGACGTATCCATCACAATGAGAATTGGCCATCCTGAACAAATTCGTAATGATTTAAAAACAGGATTAGTCGACTTAGGACTCGTTCTCGAACATGAGAACTTTATCTCATTTGAACAAAAACCATTGCATAGCGGCACATTTTGTATCTACTCAAAAGGAGGCAAATTGCACGACGGCCTCTTTGTGGATTCTCGTAAAAACAGCTTTGTCAAAAGCTTACAAAAAATATATGCAAAAAAATACAAACAGGAATTGCCGATTCTTGCTGAACTTGATTCATGGGAAGTCGTAGCTCGATTTGTTGACAATGGTTTAGGAAGTGGCTTTATTCCCGATTATCTTTTGTCGCAATATCCCAACCTAACTGCCATCCAAAATAAAGAGCTTTCTGTTCCATATACAATCGTTGCAGTATACAATCCTGGAGATATTCTCAGCCGAGCTGCAAGGTCTTTTCTTGAGATTTGGTCAGCCAGTCATATAAAGACCTAATTTGATTGATCTTCTGCCATTGATCTAAACCCTGATTCCACACCCAGCTCTCCTTAGAAAGCAGTCCTTTGTTCCATTGCTCTTTAATAACATCAACAGAAATAGGTCCTTGAATCTTTTTTTCAGCATCAAGATAAAACCAATTGGAAATAGGCTCTATCTGTGGTGGTGTGAATGCAGGTAATTCTTTTTCCTCTGGGGATTTTTCAATTTCAATAGGAACCGGCAAGAAAAAGAGGATCAAAAGCCCTATCCATTGCAAAAAAGCCCCAATAAAAAACCACAGTAATAGGGGCCTCCCATGGATACGAGCAATGATTGCACATAATAGGCCATAAATGACAGCTTTAGCAATTTCTATCCATTCCATTGGCGATTTACCTACTCTCTAGAAAATTGGGTTAATTGAAAAAATATCAATCTATGGTAAGGTATATTCGGATACTTTCCCAATTTTCATGTATCTTTGGGATAGCAGTTTATCATAAGTAAACAGGTAGTGCAATGAGTGAAAAAAAGATGGAATCACACAAAATAGATACTGGTGAATTTGATTTGCCAGAGACTATCTACAGTCGAGATATCGAAAACAGAGTCTTTCAAGAAATTATTATCAAAACACTCTCCAGAATATCTGGTATTGGACTCGCAGAAGGAAGATTTTTAGACAGCCTTATCGGTCGGCCTGATAAAATTAAAGGAATCTATACTCAACAAGATCCCACCACCCAATCTCTTAAGGTGAAAATTGAGATTGGTATTCAATATGGAATTTCGATTCCACAAAAAGCTGAAGAAATTCAAAGTGCTGTTGTTGAAGATTTAATTAAAATGAGTGGTGTCAGAGTCTCTGAAGTGCATGTCGTCTTTAAACAAATTCTCTCTGAAGAAGAGAGCGAACAAGAATCTCTTCCTGAAGCTATTTGTGGTATTGAAGAGGAATTTGAAGAGTAAATATGCACAAAAAAATTACGTATATCAGAAAAATTATCCTTCGACTTCTCTCTATCATTTTACTGCTAGGTTGGGGATTTTTCTTCCTCTTTCTTCCCACAGAACCGGGATATACCTCTAACATTATTGCTTGGCTAGAAACAGAAGGAAGTTGGCTGGCGCACACATGCGGCATCCTTTTTCTCTTTGTAGGAATAATTGGCATCTTATCATTTACACGAGCTTTAGAACACCGAACCTTTTCACTGAAAAAAAAGACATTAACATGTTCTATAGATCGCGCCATCTTTCAAGATGTCACCGATAAACTTTGGACTGAATATTTCCAGCAAAATGGACTCAACACCCAAGTATCCATGCAAAAAGGACAACTTCAAATTCGTGGTGAAATACCTGAAAGCTGGAATAATGTTGAAGACCTATCCAATTATTTAAGTGAAAATCTTTTCGCTCTTACTGGTTACTGGGGAGATTTTTCTCTGACAGTGATTCAAAAACCTGTTTAGCATCTCTCTCAGATAGACTAGCCCTTTGTTTGATCTCCTCAACACTTGCTTGGCGAAGAGTTCTGATGCCTCTAAATGCAGCAAGAAGCTTTTTTCGTTTTTTGGGTCCTATCCCAGGAATATCTTCGAGTTGCGAGGAAAAAACCCTCTTTTTTTTATGAAATTCAATGACAAACCTATGCGCCTCATCTCGCAACGCTTGTAAAAATTTGAGTTCAAAAGAATGTATGGGCAAAAATATCTTTTTCCCATTAAAAACAACGTACTCCTCAGTCATTCCTCGGCTATGTTTAGCCCTATCTTTCACAACCCCAATAATCGGCACATCCGGTAAAACTTTCTTTACTGCCTGTACTTGCAACTCTCCCCCATCTACAACGAGAAGGTCAGGAAAATCTCCTCCCTTATACCGGCGGCTGACAGCCTCAGCAAGCATAGCAATATCATCTCCAACTTGCGTAGAACGAATAGTAAAACGGCGATACCTTTGTGTACATTTTTTTCCATCAACCACGCTTACACATGCTGCTACACGATATGAACCACTTAAATGTGATGCGTCAAAACAATCAATTACTTTCAAGAAAGATGGAAGCTGAAAATGGTACTGAAGACCCAATAAAACCTGATTGTTCGAGCAAGCCTTTTGTGAAAGAAGAGCACGAGCATTTGCAATGGCAAGTGCTGCCTCATCTTTTTTTGCAATTTTTACACTCACCTTCCGACCAAAATGATCATATAAAAATTCAGCAAAAACCTTATCTGACCGTACTCCTGATGAAAAAATAATTTTTTTAGGAACGCCATCAGCGCATCTTCTTTGTAAATAATACTGTGCGAGAATAGGCTCAACAAGCTCCTCTA
>Ga0180438_10012289_pt1 | contig 10206 bp, 8 predicted proteins | sample SS_ome_12_FD_132455 | JGI IMG/M metagenome (GOLD analysis project Ga0180438, IMG submission 132455) | Hypersaline lake sediment archaeal communities from the Salton Sea, California, USA - SS_3_D_2 metaG | ecosystem: Environmental > Aquatic > Non-marine Saline and Alkaline > Hypersaline >...
CAGATTGATAGCCAGCGATAATTTTAAGGAGAGTAGATTTACCTGAGCCGTTACGGCCAACCAAGCCGATACGTGCATCAGCGATTATTGCACACGAAATACTATTAAAAATAGTTTGAGAGCCAAATGAAAGAGAGAGTTTTTTAATGTTTATCATGCGATTCGTACCTTATTATATATGTTTCTAGACACACAAAGACGCGACCAAGCATATGGTCAAAATATGAGAAAAAAGGATGGCGTGGTCAGGAAATATACAGTACGAATTGCATCTAATATACCTATGCTAGAATAACTATCTATACTAAATAATATTAGATGCAATGCGCTTATGTGTCAAGAGAGCATTCTTTGGATTACGCTCATTTTGCTTGCTGCGTACACATTGCGGTCTGCAGTCGTGTGTGCATAGAGCAAAGTGCAACAATTGAATACACTTTCAATACACATGAGAAAAGGATAAGGCTCCCAGCAAGTATGAGTTCTTTTTTCATAAGAAATCCTTATGCAAGTAATTATGGTATAAAATTACCTACGAATATACGAAAAAATGAGAATGGTATTAGTAATACCAAAAGAAGTTGACCGTACTCGTACAAATGACCTTTTGTACAAAACAGGCAAAAGAAATGAATGAAGGGAAAATGAGTGATGAGGCGCTATGTGTGAGGGTGTATGAAAGTGATGTATATGGACCATATCGATTGAGCAGTCTCATATTTGTCTCCTCTTTGTTATGAGAAACTGATATATCAGTATTTTTAGCATATGCTTCATGATAGTGCAATAGTTTATACTGCATGCAAAAGGGCAGGTGAATGACCTGCCCTTAATGTAATACAACTCTATACGAGGTATTATGGACGAGAAGCGTGTGCCTCTTCATATCCTTCAGGATACACAAGGCGAGCTGCTATACGTTTTACTTTTGGATGATGTTTTGGGCGTGGAGGCTGGTTGCTTCCAGTGCAGCCACACTTGCTTGGTGTCTTGGTAACATCATCTTTTAGTCTATCAACGGTTGTTTGTGGTTTAGGTTTACCGCAACCACATCCTTTAGTAGCTTCTTCTTGAGCTTCTTGCTCAGCGGTGGCAACTTCTTCGTTTTTGCAGCCACAACCACATGGTTTTTGGCAACCACAATTGCTGCATGCTTTGGTTTCTTCAGTCGCTTCATCTTGTGCAGCGAGTTTTTCAGCATCTATAATTTCTTCGCTTTTTTTACCACAACAACCACAGCTGTTGCATCCGCAATTGCAAGAAGATTTGCCACTGCAGCTTGAGCAGCATGATGCGCGCGTTACTTCAGGCTGTTCAGGCTGTGCTTTCACTTGCATGGGTTGCTCATCTAGAGGAGCTGCTTTGTGGCATCCACAGCAAGAGCTGTATTTGCTGCATGAAGAACATGAGTTGCACGGTTTATTGCAGCTACAGCAAGATGAACGTGTTACTTCAGCGTCATCCAATTGTCTATCTTTTGGTTGTACTTCAACTGGAGCTTCAGGGCTGCGGCAGCAGCTATTACAAGAAGAAGGGCAGCAGCTGCTTGGTTTGCAGCATGGTTTACAGCATGATGGCTTGCAGCATGAGCTTGAATGGCAGCCTTTACGCAAGTTGAGCGCTGTTTGCAACATTAATTGTCTGATTTCTTTGGTAAGTTCTGTGCTGAAGCTTTCAAGATAGAAAGCAACGCGGTTGTCATCTTCTTTTGCATGAAGGTATTCATATTTGAGTGCTTGGCTTGCAATATTCATGATGCTGCTGAGCATGTCGGCAATGCTTTGGCCCACTATTTGAGGATTGTCTGGATCTTGAATGATGGCAAAAAGATCATGTACCATTTCATAGAGGGAATTCAGAATGCCGGAGCTTAACTCTTGCTCGTCTTCATTGAGTTCTACTGCTTCAACATCTTGCTCTGAAGCCTCTTCTTGTTCAACTGCTTCCTCGCGGTAACGTAAGGTAGCTTCAAGTTCTTCAAATGGGGTTTTAACCAAATAAGCTTGCAAGTCATGTGCTTCACAACGTGCGCGTTGTTGGAGTTGGGGAAGCATTCTTCGGGTAGCTTCATTAACGAGAGCACGCAAGTGAGCTATATCTTCTTCTGATGGATTTCCTTTTGTGGTAGCAGTTGCAGCTACATTCATGATGCCATTTACCAATTTGCCAACACCGCTTATGATGTTTGCTTTTTCATGTGACTTGATGTCTTTGATAAGGCCAATTACCCCTTCAAACAGATGACCAATGCTGGCAACAATACGGCCAGTTTTTTCATCAGTATTGTTCTGCTCTTCCTGACGAGTTTCTACCGGCGCTTCTTCCGGTAGTGTGATGCGTGGTGGATGAGCCAATACCATGGATGTGCACAGTAGGCATGCACTTAGATGAATGTGTCTCTTCATCCGTTACTCCTTTTTGAAAAAAATAAACTTCACTATAATTGCCACCACTATACTGAGTGTATTGTAGAAAGGCAACACTTTTTATATGCAAAGAGTGAGCAGTTATTTATGAGCTCTTTTTTTTGATATGGACAAGTCGGACTCTTTTTGGACTCGCCTTTTTAACGAGTAGGCTATACCCTTTATAGAGTATACGTTCATCTTTTTTTGGCAGATGTTGTAGCCGCTCGGCAAGAAAACCGCCGAGGGTAAGTACTTGTGTGTCATCAAAGGTGATATTAAGCAGATCAGCAACTTCGGCGAGTGGCATGCTACCATCAATTAAAAAGCTGTCATCTTTAAGTTGCGTGACCTTTTCAATTTCTTGCTCATGTTCATCACTAATTTCACCGACAATCTCTTCAAGAATATCTTCCAGGGTAATTAGTCCGATCAAGCTGCCGTGCTCATTGATTACCATCGCCATATGCAAATGCTTTTGTCGAAATTGTTTTAGGAGCTGGTTAATCTTCATGCTTTCAGGAACCATCATCACCGGACGCATGATCTCTTTTATCGAGCTCTTTTTTTGTTCAGCTATCACGAGTAAAAGGTCTTTTAAGTGCATCAAGCCAATGATGTTGTCAGGCCGTTTATCGTAAATAGGCAGGCGAGTGAAATTATAGGTAATAAATTTTTTTAGCGTATCGTCAATACTGCTAACGCTACTAACGGAAATGATATCGGTGGTGGGCACCATAATCTCTTTGACAGGTGTGATGCCGAGTTCAAAAATACTCTGAAGCATGCGGGATTTTTCATGTTCCATGAGCCCTTTCTGGCGAATGTAGTTGATCAAAAACCGTATTTCAGATTCACTGGTGACCCAATCGGTCTGTTTAATGCCCTTTTCAGATCTGCTAAAGCGACTCACAATGGTATCAGAAAAGGCGAGTAAAAGGGTGACTATTGGATAGAAGGCAGTATAGACAAGCTGTACGAGCCAGAGAGTTGAGTGTAATAAGCTTTCACTGCGTGTTTTAGCAATGCTTTTTGGAATAATTTCACCAAATACGACAATGGCAATGGTGGCAATCACAATACCAAGCGAAAAGCCAATGCCACTCGAAAGATTAAGATATGAAAAGATATGCTCAGTGATATAGGTTGCCAAGGTTGCTGTGGTAACATCGGCCAAGCTATTAGCAAGAAGGATCGTAATTAAAATACGTTGAGGATTTTTTTCAAGTACTTGAAAGAGCCCTTTATATTTCGTTGCCTGTGCTGCTAGTTCTTTGAGCTTAAATAAGCGTAGCGCCGTGATGCTGGTTTCAAGAAATGAAAAAAGACCACGAAAAAAGAGTGCTAGTGCAAACAGGGCGAACGAATACCCTAACGTTTGTATGTGGGGCTCCATAAAAAACTCTTTCAAGGTAAAAGTACTATGTTGCTTTCATTTTATTCGGTTGCATCATCTGATGCAAGAGCTTCTTCTAATTCTTTTTCAAAGAATGAGCGTAAGCGTTTGCTACGTGATGGATGGCGTAGTTTACGCAATGCTTTTACTTCAATCTGGCGAATACGTTCGCGCGTGACCGAAAAGTCTTTACCCACCTCTTCTAGAGTATGTTCAGAAGCAACATCGATGCCAAAGCGCATTTTGAGCACCTTTTCCTCACGTGGGGTGAGTGTTTTTAATACTTCACGCACACGCTCTTTCAGGTCGTTGCTTGCAACGGTGTCTGAAGGTGAAAAGTCATTTTCGCTTTCAATGAAATCTTTGATATAGGCATCATCGCTATCGCCCACCGGTGTTTCAAGTGAGATAGGCTCTTTAGATATTTTGATGATATTTTTGATCTTTTTTTCATCAAGGTTAAGCTCTTTTGCCAATTCTGAGTGGCTTGGTTCACGTCCATGTTCTTGAATGAACGTACGCTTAATCTTATTAATTTTATTAAGCGTTTCGACCATATGTACGGGCACACGAATGGTACGTGATTGGTCAGCAATAGCACGAGTGATTGCCTGACGAATCCACCATGTGGCATACGTAGAGAATTTATAGCCACGTTCAAACTCAAATTTTTCCACCGCCTTCATCAAGCCGATATTACCTTCTTGGATAAGATCAAGAAAGTGCAGGCCACGGTTTACATATTTTTTGGCAAGGTTTACTACAAGGCGCAAGTTTGCACGTGCTAAGTCATCTTTAGCTCGCTTATCTTTGTTTTGCGCTGTAAGTAATTGTGTATAGAACGTAAAGGTCTTATCCTGCGACAGGCCAACTTCAGCTTCAACTTTTTTAATGCTTTTTTGTGCCATACGTAGCGTGCGTTCAAGCTCTTGCGCTACCTCCGTTTCATAATCAGAGAGTTCTTTTTTAGCCTGGTATGCTGCAAGCTCACGTTGATTTTTTTCTATCGTAGCTTGACGTTCATTGATTTTTTTAACGTATTTTTCAATTTTTTTGCCGAGCTTGCGAATGAGCTTGTTAGAAAGTTTAATTGAGCGAATAGTCTCGCCGATAAGCTCTTTATTTTTGCGCACCTTATCAAGCATTTCTGCTTTTTTTTCAGGCGTAGTGAGCTTACCGCGATAGCTATGATAGATCTTATCTTCGTTATCGATTAATTCTTTGATTTTTTCAATAGTGCTGAGCAAACTTTTTTGTTCAGCATCAATCATAGGCGCGTTCTCTTCATCAAACTCTTGAAATTGAATGATGTCCTTAAGTTGAATCGTGCCTTTTTTTAAACGATCAGCAATAAGCACAAATTCTTTGTGAATAATAGGAAATTGAGAAAGAGCTGCAATCGACTCTGTTTTAGCAGAGTATATTTTTTCTGAAATAACTTTTTCAGTCTTTTTATTCAATAGCGGAATTTTACCAATATCGCGAAGATAGCATTTTACTGGATCGGTAATTTGAGCTGCATGGCCGAGGGTGCGGGCATCTTCATCTTTATCATCTTCATCTTCGTCGTCATTTTCATCATCGCTTGCCGTCTCATCTGAGGTGAGATTGCTTAATTTTGATTTGATGTCTTGTAGCTTAGAAAGATCTTCTTCGTCTTGCTCTGCAACATCAGATGCATCACTATCGATCTCTTCTTGCATTTTTAGTTCAACGTGCTCTTTATCAAGTAAACGCAAAAGCTCATTGGTATCTTTTTCAGAAAAGTTATTCTTGTCGCTAAATTCAATTACTTCTTCATAGGACAAGATGCCAGCTTTTTTGCCGCGCTCAACAAGCTCATCAATGAGCTCTTTTCTCAAATCGAGATTTGCTTTGCCTTGTGTCGTTTTTTTAGAAGCAGTCTCTTTTTTTGGTTTTCTTTTAAACATATTAGGCATCCTCTTTGGATACAGGGCTTTTGTTGAGCTGAACAATACGATTTTTTAATAACGAAAAATCATGAAGCAATCGTTGCATTTGCTCACTATTATTTGTTTTTTTAGCATTTTCTAGTCTGATCTTTATATCATGCACCACTCGTTTCCAATGTTTTTTTTGCAATTGATATACTAATTGATCAAATTCTTCAGCGCTTATAGGTTCATTATCAATAACGAGGATGCTTCCAACCAAATTTTTTTCATATTCATTGAGCTGCTCGAATAAAAGACGAAAGGCATGCTCCGGCTGTTGGCTGGCGAGTGGTATCCACTTATTCAGTATGTCTGCATAGGGTGCCGGCAAGCACCGTACGATATTATCAATGAATCGATGACCTATAAATGCCGTATTGTTTATGATACCACAAAAGAGTTTTTTTTCCAATTTTGGCAGCTCACTGACCGCTTCTGGAGGCTCGTTTTCAGCTGTTTGCTCTTCAGGTGATGGTTCAGGATCGCGAGGCATTGCTGGCGTCTGCGAGCGCAGCATTTCCTGCTTGAGTGAATCATAGGGTATGCCCAGGGCCTGTGCAGCATGCTGGAGCAGTATATCCTGCTTGAGTGGCTCATCAAGGCGACCAATAGTATCAATAATTCTTCTGGCGGTCTGTAGTTTTTGGTTGAGTGGCTTTTGGTTAAAATCAGTGCTTACTTGATTAATAAAAAAACAAAAAACGTCTTGTGCATTGCGTATCATGTGTGGCATATCAGTATCTTTTTTCGTCAGCCAGCTCGCAGGGTCTTCTCCTTTTGGCAGGGGTATGATCTTGATATCAAGGTCCACTTGCCAACAGAGTTCTGTAAGGCGCAAAATGGCTTGCTGCCCTGCAGCGTCACCATCATAGAGTACAGTGACATGGTCAATATAGCGCGCGATCTGCCGCAAATGGTCAATGGTGCAGGCGGTGCCGAGGGTAGCGACGGTGTTTTTGTAGCCATGTTGCACCATGGCGATGCAATCGGTGTAGCCTTCCACTAAAAAGAGTGATCCCTCTTTTTGCATGTGTTCTTTTGCTAAATCAAAGCCATAAAGCAAAGCCCCTTTGTTAAAAAAGGCATTTTCACGCGAGTTATAATATTTGGCACGACTATCATTTTTTTTAAATACGCGCCCACCAAAACCACAGTGATGTCCAAGGTGATTTTTTATCGGAAAGATAATGCGATCTTCAAAAGGGCTATAGAGCGCCGTGCGTCCTTTGCTGATAATCTGTGCTTCAATGAGGTCGTCAGCAAGTAAGTTGTGCTTACCCATAAACGAAAGAAGTGAGGTGATAGCGCGTTGCCCAACAGGAAAATAGCCTAAAAAAAAGTAATCTATACATTGCCTATCAATGCCGCGCTCAATAAGATAACGCTGCACAGCAGGTGCTTTTTTTAATTCCTGTTGGCACCACTCTGCAACGAGGGCGCAAATAGCATAATAGCTGCGCTTTTGATCGATATTGCCAGTATGCAGCGTTGCTTGTGCATCTTGTGGAATATCAAGTTGATAGCGCTCTGCCAAAAGCTTTGCAGCTTCAAGTTGGTTGCATTGTTCAATTTTAGCCGTAAAGGAGATAACATCGCCCCCTTGATGGCAACCGAAACAGTAAAAAATACCTTTGTCAGGACTGACGGTGAACGATGCTGTCTTTTCGTGATGAAATGGGCAGCACCCTTTAAAATAGGTGCCTGCACGTTTGAGCGTTACTTGCTCAGAGACCACATCAAAAATCTGGAGTTGTTGCTTGATGATATCAAATATTTTCATGCAGTGCGCCTTGTGCGTTTGCCTAGTAGGTAGTAGGCAGAGAGTGAAGCTATGCAAAGCCCAAGAGCGATCCATTGATGGAATGAAAGTAGTTCGCTTGCGTGCATAATGCGATCACCACGGAAAAAATCAATACATAATCGTTGTGCGCTAAATAAAGCAAGGTAAAGTGCGCTTAGTTGGCCTGGGGCCAGCTGGAAGCGCCGAGCAACCCACTGCAAAAATAAAAAGAGGACGAGTAAAGAAGTGGCCGCATAGAGTTGCGTTGGATGTAATGTACAATGCAGCGGTGCAAGGGTATCGGGATCGGTATAGGTTATGCACCAGGGTAGCTCTGCTGGTGCGCCAAAGCAGCAACCGGCAAAAAAGCAGCCGATACGGGAAATAGATTGGATTAATGGGGCATAACTAGCAATAAGATCAAAAAAAGGAAGGATTGGCACAGCTATGCGTTTAAGGTGCCATGGAATAAAAAGTAAGATGGCAATAACGGTGCCCAAAATAGAAAAGCCGCCTTCATATAAGGCAAATATGTGCCAGAACGAAGAGATGTCTTGTGGCGAGCTTATGACATGTAATATGCGGCCACCGGCAATGCCCACTAATGTGCCAAGCGAAAGGATATTGAGCAGGGTGTCCATATCAATTAACGACGCGCGGCGCTTGTCTTTTAATAGTAAATAAGTTGCACAGACAACGCCTATGGCGATCATGAGGCCATAGCTATAGATGCAAATGGGACCATAGATCTGAAAAATGGTTCTTGAGAGCATTAAGGACCTTAGTAAATTTGGTTTGACGAAATCGGTTTTGCTGATGGTAGTATAACACGCCAATCGTCATTCCACGAAAAGGTGACCTCAAATGTTGTTGTATCTTCCGGTAGTGCGAATTCAACAACTTTTTTGCCTTTTTTATACCCATTTAAGAAATTATAATCATACGAAATAGCGATAGTGTCGCCTTTAATAGCAAAGGTCTCCTGGGACCCCGGCTTTAATTCCTGCTCGTTTATACGAATGTGAAAGTCTGGTGTATATGAGACAAAGCATTTAGTATAGGAAATCATTTTTTTGGTGATGCCATTTTTCACACATACGGAGCGTTCTATTTGTTTTTTTGGTAGGGCTGTTTCAGCCTGTGGTGCAACGCTCGGCACTTCTATGATAGCGTCTTGCACTGGTTGAGCAATAGATATTGGTGCTTGTTGTGTTCTGTGACGTGCATGCTTTTTGCATGAGCGTGTTTCAGTGTTCGTGCGACAGGTGCGTTTATTGCGGTGTTGTGCATGTTGTATGCGTTTGTGACAAAGGTGTTCGGTGCATGCAGGTGCTTGTAATGCATGGCAAAAGAAAGAGCAATACAATACAATGCTATATGAAGCGTATGAGAACGTCTTTTTATTCATATTATGACCCATGTGCTGGATATGGCGTTGAAATGATAACCTCTGTTGCCTATACTAGCACAATATCCAGCACATATGGAATCTTTTTTCATCTGTGCATTGACTAAATGAGATCAATGCATATTTTTGAAGTAAAGATACTCGTTGGACGTATTGTCCAGTTGAGCCCCTGTTCTTCTTCGTTAAGTACAATAATTTTAAAGAGCGTGTCTGAGCACGACGGGTCACCTTCGATGCTATCACGCACGTGTACATCACTGCGGCAACGCTTTTTGATTGCTTCAGCGATGGCAAGCACTCTTTGTTTATAAAAGTTAGTATTCTCAACGTAGTCTTTTACGTTGTGAAACCATCTCTGTAAGAAAGATCTTCTTTGCGGAATAGCATTTGGATCTTCTTTCATAAACTGCGTGTAGAGTATGTGAGTTGGCATATCTTTGATGGTGACGGTCAACTCATTTTGATGTTCAATATCAATACATTCGCCTCTGCCCGGTGACGCGTAGGTTTTAATAGTTTGCACCTCAACAGGCAATGTATGTAGCTCTTGCATATAGGGATCAATGTCAGGGTCGCCCTCAATAAGTGAAAGCACCACGTCCAAATCGTCCAAAAAGCGCGCTTTGTTGAGTAGGCCAAATGAGAACGAATTATTAACTAAACGCTGTTCACGTGGAACCAGATCAAAGGGAATACTGCTTGCCAGAAGCAGCAGTGCATATGTATAGACCTTTTTCATCTTTTTCTCCGTTTCAACTTTTTATATCAAGATTTAATAGCAACCTACAACATTTTTCTTTAGTATACGCATAAATGGTAGGGAATTCCTGTTTGATTTGCAACTTCTCTAATATATTACAATTATACCATGTGATGCAAAAAAATGAAAAGCCCCCCCCATTTACCCTTATTTTAGCTGTTTTCCTAGGCCCTTTTGCCTAGAAAAATTTTTCATTTTGAAAATTAATAATGAGATCGCTGCAGGGGTCATACCTGGAATCAACGCTGCGTCAGCTATTGTGGCAGGCTGATATTTTAGTAGCTTCTCCTGAAGCTCCTTGGAAAGGCCTGGTAGATCTCGAATAGGCAAGTCAGCTGGAATGGTCATATCTTTATACTGGTTTCTGCGCTGAATCTCCACCTCTTCCCGTTTCAGGTAGGGTGCATACATGCAGGCAGCCTGAACGCTCACCATAGCCCGTTGGCCTAGCTCTGTAGGGGCATGGGTCTTAATCACCTCAATAGGTGGTTCCGGTTGGCTG
>Ga0180438_10012290_pt1 | contig 10206 bp, 7 predicted proteins | sample SS_ome_12_FD_132455 | JGI IMG/M metagenome (GOLD analysis project Ga0180438, IMG submission 132455) | Hypersaline lake sediment archaeal communities from the Salton Sea, California, USA - SS_3_D_2 metaG | ecosystem: Environmental > Aquatic > Non-marine Saline and Alkaline > Hypersaline >...
ACTGGCCGTTGACAGCCAGGACAATCAGCACGAAGACGCGCCCCGTGGACCCGATCTGACAGCCGACACGGCACGCGACGACTACGAGGAACGGGATCTGCTCTTCACGCGGATCAGCGATCTGGTCACCGTCCGCAGCGATGTGTTCACGGCCTACATCCTCGTTCGGGTCGGGGTCAATGGGCCGCAGAGAAGGGTGATCGCGACTCTCGATCGGAGCCGGACGAACTCCCGCAATGGCAGGGTCCGGCTGGTGGCAAGGCAGCTCGTCCCCGACCCACGATAGCCGTCAGGCCCTGATGGTCTCCACCAGTTTCGGGTGCACCTTGCCGTTCGCGGCCACAATCCGAAAGCTCTGCTTTTCATAATTGTCGAGGTCGATGGGGAAGATCTCCTGGCCGGTCCAGTCGGTTACCTTCGCGCCCGCCGCCTCCGCAATGACCACGCCGGCCGCGATATCCCACAGCTTCGGCGTGCACATCACCGCTGCCACGAGCCCGCCTTTCGCCACATAGGCCAGGTGCAGTGCCGTTGTCCCGAGGTTGCGAAATCGAGATTGCCTGATGATCTCACAGACCCAGGCAGGCAGAGTATCGCCGAAATGGCTGTCCAGGCTCACGCTCGTGAGCGGGCCGATCTCCTCGTCTCCGGTAGTGATGCGACGGCCATCCAACTGCGCCTCGCCGCCCATGACGGCCGTGAACATGGAATCGGTGGCGGGCTCGAACACGACGCCTACGATCGGTCGGCCCTCGAACAACGCGGCGACGCTGACCGCGAAGAGGGGGATCCCATGCGCGAAGTTGTTCGTTCCGTCGATGGGATCGATAACCCACCATACGGCCGGCTCCTCCGTGGGAGGCCGTTTGAAGACCCGGCCCTCTTCGCCTTCCTCGGCAATGAAACCGTGATCCGGGAAGGTCTCTTTGATCCGCTGAATGATGATCCGTTGGCACTGGCGGTCCGCCTGGGTTACCAGCTCGTTCTCGCTTTTCTTGACGGCCTTGACGTAGTGCATCTGTTCCATGGCGTGCTGCCCGGCCAGGCGGGCCGCCACGATGGCCGCCTCCAGAATATCGCTCAAGTCTTTTTGTTCCAAGGACATAGGCTATCACCTGTTGTGCACATTGACACGTTCGTACGAATGACCTATTCTACAGTGGATATGCGGGAACGCCAACAGAATAGAACGGGCAAACTTGTGCGACGGGCCTCCGTGAAGGAGCGAAAAGTCGCGGCCTTGGTCAGTTCGACGGTTGTGGTTCTGTTCTCCGGCCTGTGGCTGCTCCAGCGGCTTGGGTTCGACTTCGGGCTGCTTTTTCCCCCGTGCGGATTGAAGATGAGGACCGGCTGGCCGTGCGTGACGTGCGGCATGACGACCGCGGTCCTGGCATTTGCCAGGGGCGAGATCCTCACGGCGTTCTACGTTCAGCCGGCAGCGGGCTTTTTGTGCAGTGTGCTCGTCGTTGCTGCATTTTTCGCTTTGCTGATTGCCGCGTTCGGCGTATATTTCAGAATCCTCGACCGGCTCTTTGCCCAGGTCAGGCTGAGGTATGTGATTATAGGTCTGCTGGTGATACTCGCCGCCGGATGGGCGGTGACGCTGGCCCGGGCTTGGGCGGCGCAGACCTGAGACGAATGACAATGGGGAGATCGGAGAGTATATCTATGATCAAGGTGCTCATCACGGACAAGCTCGCACAGGAAGGGATCGATCTAATCAACGCCACGGAGGGCGCCGAAGCGGTCGTCAAGACCGGGATCAGCGAAGATGAGCTGGCGAATATCATCTGCGACTACGACGGTCTGATAGTGCGCAGAGGCACGAAAGTGACGGCCAAGGTTCTGGCCAATCCCGGCCGCCTGAAGGGCGTCGCCAGGGCGGGCGTCGGCATCGACAACATCGACTTGCCGGCGGCTACGCGGCGGGGCATCCTGGTGATGAACACTCCCGGCGGCAATACCCTCAGCGCCGCCGAGCACACGATGGCTCTGATGCTGGCGATGAGTCGCAACGTCGTGCCGGCGTGCAACAGTCTCAAATCCGGCGCCTGGGATCGCAAGAAGTACACGGGCAATCAACTCAACACCAAGGTCCTCGGCGTGATCGGGCTCGGCCGGATCGGGATGGCCGTGGCGAAGATGGCCCGCGGATTCAACATGAAGGTCCTGGGCTTCGATCCGTTGGCGGCGCCGACGGATGCGGAGCAGGCGGGCGTGGAGGTCACGAGCAGCATCGAGCAGATCTTTCGTGAGTCGGATTTCATCACGGTTCACGTACCCAAGAACCCACAAACGCTGAACATGATCGGGGCCGATCAGATTGCCATGATGAAACCGACCGTGCGGCTGATCAACTGTGCACGGGGCGGCATCATCAACGAAGGCGAGTTGTACGATGCGCTGGAGAAGAAACAGATCGCCGGTGCGGCCCTGGACGTGTTCTCCTCGGAGCCGCCGCAGGACCTGCGGTTCGCCTCGCTGGCGAACTGCATTGTCACACCGCACCTGGGCGCCAGCACGGAGGAGGCGCAAATCGAAGTGGCCGTCGAGGCCGCCCAGATTCTGCTGGACGCCGCGAAGGGCGGTCCGATTCGCAACGCCATCAACGCCCCCTCGACGGCCGGCGCGGTACCGCCCGCCGTGAGTCGGTACGCCGACCTGGCCCAACGCGTGGGCGGAGTGCTCAGCACGATCGCACCGGGGAACATCAAGAACGTTCAGGTCGAGTATCGCGGGTCCATTGCCGGGATGGACTTCGAGCCCGTCACGCTGAGCTTTGCCATGGGCCTGCTGCAGAAGCACTTCGACATGCCGCTGAACATGGTGAACACACCGGTTCTCGCCAAGGAACGCGGCATCAGCATCGACGTGACGAAGAACACGGAGGCCAGGGACGTGGCCTCCAGCTTCACGGCGACCGTAGGCACCACGGAAGGCACGCGAACCGTCCGGGGCTCGGTCTTCGGCGAGACGCTGCTTCGAATCATCGAGGTGGACGGTTTCCACGTGGAGATGACGCCGCAGGGGACTGTGCTGGTGATCTTCAATGACGACAAGCCCGGCGTCATCGGGGCGGTCGGAACGGTCCTTGGAAAACACGGGATCAACATCGGCACCATGGGCGTCGGTCAGAAACTCGAACTGCAGAAGGCGGTTCTGGCGGTCAGCCTCGATAAGGAGCCCGATGAGTCGGCCGTCGCCGAGTTGAAGAAGCTCGATTTCGTCAATGAGATCTACGTTTGTACGCTGGACTGATATGGCAGAAAATCTCATCATCAGCATCAGTGGAATGCGCGGCGTGATCGGCGAGAACCTCACGCCGGTCATTGCGGCCGAGTATGGTTGTGCTTTCGGCACGTTTCTGAAGGATCGTGCGGAGAGCGGGGAGCGGCGGCTTCGCGTCTGCATCGGACGGGATTCGCGCGTGAGCGGCCCGATGCTCCTGTCAGCCATGGCCGCCGGCCTGTGCGCCGTCGGAGTGGATGTTATCGATCTCGGACTCGTCCCCACGCCCAGCGTCGGGATCATGGTGCGTGCGTTGGAGAGTGATGGCGGCATTGTCATTACGGCTTCGCACAATCCTGTCCCTTACAATGGCATCAAGCTGCTGCTCGGCAATGGGATGGCCCCGCCGGCGGATACGGCGGCCGAGATCAAGCGGGCCTTTCTCGATAAGCGTTTTCACCTTGTCGGCTCGACGCAGTGCGGGAAAGTGGTCCACAATGCGGAAACCGACCGGGTCCATATTGAGAAAGTGCTCGCGATCGTTCAGGCGGAACAGATCGCCGGAAAGGGTTACAAAGTCGTCCTGGACAGTGTGAACGGCGCCGGAGGCGTCATCACGAAGAGACTGCTGGCGGAGCTTGGCTGCGACGTCGTGGCCGTCAACGATGAGCCGACGGGCCTGTTCGCCCACGAACCGGAACCGACGGCGGCGAACCTGACGGGATTGTGTCGGCTCGTGCGAGAGGAGAACGCGGACCTGGGGTTTGCCCAGGATCCCGACGCCGACCGGCTGGCCGTCGTCGATGAGAAGGGGACGTACGTAGGCGAGGAGTATACTCTCGCCCTGGCGGCAAAGCACATCTTCTCGACCGCGGGCGGTACGGCGGCCGCCAACCTGTCCACCTCACGGATGATCGATGATGTTGCGCAAGGGGCCGGCAGCCGGGTGATACGAACGCCGGTAGGGGAGGCCCATGTCGCCAATGCCATGATCGAGCACGGCTGCATCATCGGCGGGGAAGGCAACGGCGGCGTCATCGATCTGAGGGTCGGGCCGATCCGTGACAGTCTTGTCGGCATTGTCCTGGTGTTGCAACTGATGGCGGAGACGGGTAAGAGCCTCAACGAATTGGTCCACGAAATCGGCGGCTACTCCATGCACAAGGACAAGTTCGCGGCCGATGCGGAACAGGCGCAGAGAATCATGGAACTGGCGGCCGAAGGATTCGGGGACGCCAAGGTCAATACGGACGACGGTCTGCGGCTCGATCTCGCCGACGGCTGGGTCCACCTGCGGACCAGCAACACGGAACCGGTGATGCGAGTTATCGTCGAAGCGAGGGACGAGGCGGCGGCGCAGCGGTATCTCGAGGTCGTTTCCGGGATACGCCGTCAAGTGCTGGAGTGAGCCGTGGCGGCGAACTGCAAATACGATGGTGCCGCGAAGGAGATTCGGTCGGTCACCTGCCTTGGCATGCTCGTCAACATTGCCCTGTCGGCCGTCAAGATTGTCGTTGGCGTGTCGGTTTCTTCGCTTGCCATGTTGGCCGACGGCATCCATTCCTTCTCCGATCTGGCCACCGATGCCATCGTTCTTGCAGGCTCCCGTCTGGGGGCCAAGGAGCCGGATCAGAGCCATCCGTATGGTCATGGGCGGATCGAGACTTTCGCCGCCATCCTGATCGCTCTGATTCTGATGGCGGTTGGCGGGGCGATGGCCTACCATGCGAGTATGGCCATCGCGAGGGATGAATCTACCTCGCCGCACTGGGCGATTCTGGCGGGGGCCTTGCTGTCAATCGTCGCGAAGGAATGGCTCTATCGCGTGACCAAACGAGCAGCCACCCGGGTTCACAGCGCCGCCGTCTACGCAAACGCCTGGCATCATCGCAGCGATGCGCTCAGTTCGGTGGCCGTACTGGTTGGTTTCGTGGGCCTGCTCGTTGGCTTCGGTCACGGCGACCAGGTCGCGGCCGTCGTCGTGGGCCTGATGGTGATTTTCGTGGGTATCAGGATCGGCGGGGACTCACTCATGGAACTGACGGAGCGGGCCGTCGATCCGGAGACGGTCGATCACATCAAGAAGGTGATCAGTGCCAATCAGGCCATCCGCGACTGGCACAGGTTGCGGACCCGCACGGTGGGGCGGGAGGTGTTCCTGGACGTGCACATTCTCGTGGACCCCGCGCTGAACGTCGCGGCGGCCCATGAGATCTCAGAGGGTTTGGAGAAGACTCTGGACCGGGAGATCAGTCGGCCGGTGAATATCACCGTTCACATTGAGCCGGACCTGCCATCCCTTAGACGATAGCCGGGTTGTGTGATGGGTCCCGGTCAGCATCGCAACATTCTCTTGATGAATTGGGTTGTTTAGCGTAGAATCGCCTCTGCATCGCTTCGAAGCCCAAGGGGGAGTGTCGGGCCATCAGGTGTTCTTGAGAGCCGACACGCGAGCTTCCGGCCCGAGCGTAGGATTCTGGATTGGCAGTGCAGGTGAAACGTTGAGCAGTCAGTGGACGCAGCAGAAACCGGTTGTCCTGGTCGTGGACGATGAGCGGGATCATGCCGACGGCATCGTGGAGGCCCTCGGCAAGTTGTCGGTCAAGGCGCTGGCCGTCTATACGGGCGAGCACGCCATCGAGGTGCTGCGCAACCAGCGAGTCGATGTCGTCGTAACCGACCTGAAGCTGGAAGGGCAGGCCGACGGACTGGACGTGCTGCGAGAGGCCCGGCAGACCAGCGATTCCACGGAAGTCATCCTGATCACCGCCTATGGAACCATCGAGAACTGCAAGGAGGCAATCAAGCAGGGGGCCTACGACTACCTCGTCAAGCCGCTCGATATCGACCAGCTCCGGACGCTTGTGGAGCAGGCGGCCCGCAAGGCGATGGCGGCCCATACCCGACGAGCGCCAGTCGAGCAGGAGCATGACGCATTCATCTTCGAGGGGATCAAGGGCACGAGCCCCGCCATGCAGGGCATCTTCGAGGTCATCCGCCGCGTGGCCCCGACCAACATTTCCGTTCTGATCGAAGGTTCGTCGGGGACGGGCAAGGAACTCCTGGCCCGGGCCATTCACAACAACTCCCGGCGCCGGGACAAGCCGTTCAAACCGGTCAACTGCGCCGGACTGACGGAGACGCTCCTGGAGAGCGAACTGTTCGGCCATGTGAAGGGCGCCTTCACCGGAGCCAACACGGATCGCAAGGGCCTCTTTGAACTGGCGGACAAGGGGACGCTGTTCCTCGATGAGATCGGAGACATGCCGCTGACGATGCAGGCGAAGCTGCTCCGCGTGCTCGAAGACGGCATCGTCGTTCCGGTGGGCTCCAGCAAGGCCGTTGTGGTGGATGTACGGATTATCAGCGCGACGAACCAGAACCTGATGAAGGAAATCGAGAAGAACGAATTTCGCGAGGACCTCTACTTTCGCATCCGCGGCGTGGATATTGTGCTGCCGGCGCTGCGGGAACGGTCGGAGGATATCCCCGTTCTTGCGGAGCACTTCCTGCGCGAGGCGACGGAGGAGACCGGATCGAAGGTCAACGGCTTCACGGACGCGGCCATGAGCGTCCTTGGCGGTTACGAATGGCCGGGCAACATCCGCCAGCTCAGGAACGTCGTTCGGACGATGGTCGTGATGTGCGACCGCGAGAGAATCGACGTGCAGGATCTCCCGCCGGAGATAGCCCAGCGGCGGCAGCTCACGGGCGACAGCACGCCGTCGGCCAGTCTCGCGGGCGTACCACTCAACGAGCTTGAGAAGAAGGCCATCGTCGATACGCTTGCCAAGACACAGGGCAATCGAGAAAAAGCCGCCAGGATTCTCGGCATCGGCGAGCGAACGCTGTACCGCAAGATCAAGGAATACAACCTGTAGCTTCCCGGGCGGATGCCTTTCACGGTTCGGTCTGCATCCGCTGCCTCCAGGGGGGCATTCGTTCCGGCGTGACGCGCGCCCACAGCCCCGCCTTGAGGGCCCGGGCACTCGCCTCCAACTGCCGATACTTGTGATAGTAGCTGTGTTTGAATCGCAGGTCGGCGTACGCGTAGCCCTGCAGCAGGAGTTCCTCGTTGAGGAACCTGCCATCCGGCAGTTCGACGTAGGCGAGGAGTCTCCCATAATGGCCCCGGCTCCCGGCTTGTTCGTCGAGGTGGACCCTCACATTTTTGCCCAGAGCCAGGCGGGATGCGAATGCGCCGGCCTCTTCCGCGAAGTACATCCGCTCGTTCGCGTCCGAACCCATCTCCGGCGTATCGATCCCCAACAGTCTGACCTTCGTCACGTCGTTGGGCCCATCCGGAGTATCGAGGTGAAGCGTATCTCCATCGACCATCCTGGCCACGGAGAAGCTCTGTCCGTGGTAACGGGCCAGGTCCCTCGCCATGGCCTGGCTGGCCGACGTGGGTGAATCCACCCATTGGGGCGAGACGACACTGCGGTCGAGCCAAATGAGAAAAGCCGTCCCGATCAGGCCGATACCGATCAGGACGGCTCGTTTGCGTCTGCTCAGTGCTCCAATGCTCCCTCGTGTACGAGCCAACGTGCAGGGTCTCCGTTATGTCACCGAACGCTGGCGGGCCGGTTTATCCAGTTCGAACGCCAGGCACACGGTCTCGAGCGCCCGCTCGACTTCTTCTCGGTTCACGGCGCAACTGATGCGTATTTCGCTGGTGGTGATCGAATCGATGTTCACCTTGGCGTAGGCCAGTGCGCCGAACATCTTCTCGGCCACGCCGTACTGCGACCGCATGCCGACGCCAATCACGGAAATCAGGGCGATATCGTCCCGCACAAAGAGATTATCGCAGTTGAACTCGGTCTTGATCTGCTCTGCAACCTCTTTGGCTGTGCTCAGATCTGACGCCTTGACCATGAACGACAGGTTGGCTTTGTCCGGGCTGATTTCCGTCTGGATGATATCGTCCACGACGACCTTGGCCTGGGCCAGGCGAGCAAACATCTTTGCCGCCGTGCCCGGGATATTGGGTACGCCTACCAAACCGATTTTCGCCATATCTTTCTGTATCGTCGCACCGGATACAAGAACACCTTCCATCTGAGGCACCTCATGAGTTATGATCGTTCCCGGATTATCGTTTGAGCTGTTTCGCACGCGAATTGTGACTCCATAGCGTTTGCCGACGGCCACCGAGCGGATGTGCATCACGCCGGCCCCGAGACTGGCCATCTCGAGCATCTCGTCGTAGCTGATCTCCTCCAGCAGCACGGCGTTCTTGAACACCCTCGGGTCCGTCGTGTAGACACCGTCCACGTCGGTGAAAATCTCGCACTCGTCGGCGTTCACCGCCGCCGCCAGCGCCACGGCACTCGTATCGGAGCCGCCTCGCCCCAATGTCGTAACGTTCCCGCGCTCATCGACTCCCTGAAAGCCGGCGACGATCACCACACGTCCCTGGTCCAGCTCCCGCCGGATGAATTCTGAATCGATGCTTTTGATCTGGGCTTTGCTGTAGACGCCGTCCGTCAGCATCCGGATCTGCGCGCCGGTGAAGCTGATCGCTTTGTGGCCCATCGCCTCAAGGGCCATGGCCAATAGCGAGACGGTCTGCTGCTCGCCGGTGCTGAGCAACTGGTCCATCTCCCGTTTGGGAGGGGTCGGATTGAGCTCGAGCGCATCCCTCACGAGTTCGTCCGTCTGACGCCCACGGGCCGAGGCCACCACGACTACCTGGTAGCCGGCCTGCTTTCTCTCAATTACCCGCCGGGCGGCTCGGCGAATCTTCTCCGCATCCGCCACGGATGTGCCACCAAATTTCTGAACAATAATCGCCATAGTTTCCTGTCACTTTCAAAAACGTCGGAGTCTACCGATTGTCGACTCGGTCGTCAACGGTCTCAACTCTTGAGAAAGTACTCCATCAATTCATATCCGTTCTCAATCAGGAGCCCGGACCTGGTCGCATTGGCCTCGCCGAACTCCAGATGTAGAATTCCTGTGATTCCCGCCCCGGTCATGGCGAACGGGACCGGCTCGCCGGAGTGCGCGCCGTTGCGAACCGGCGTCGGATGGTCCGGCAGCACCAGAATGCGCCAGCTCTCGTACTGCTCAAGCGCCTCCAGCACCGGGCCCACGATGTGCTTGTCCACCTGCTCGATGGCCAGTTTCTTCATCTCGGCGTTGCCCTCATGAGAGGCTTCGTCGGGGGCCTCGACGTGGATGAACAGCAGATCGTAGTCGTTCAGCGCGTCAATCGCAGCCTGCCCTTTGCCCGCATAATTCGTGTCGATGAATCCCGTCGCACCGGGCACGTGGATGAGATCGAAGCCCACCAGCTTGGCAAGTCCGCGGACGAGGTCGACGGCGGTGATGGCCGCTCCTCGGAGGCCGCAACGTTTGTGGAAGCTCTCCAGGCGAGCTTGCTTGCCCTGCCCCCAGAGCCAGATCGAGCTGACTCGATTCTCCCCCAGGTCGATCCGCACCCTGTTGATGTCATGGTCGGCGAACAACTGCTGCGACTGGTTCATCAGTTGGATCAGCGTGTCTGCCCCTTTGCCCCGGGGAAGCAGCTTCTCGACCGGCTTGCCGATATGGTCGTGCGGCGGATAGGTTCGGACATCGAACTCCATTCCCTTGAACACGAGCAGATGGCGGTAGCTGACGCCGGCGTGCAGAGTCGCGCGCTTGTCGTGGATGTGCCCCTGCAATTCCTCGATCAGCTTGCCTGCCTCTTCCGTGGAAATGTGTCCGGCACTGTGATCCACCATCAGGCCGTCGGCGATCGTCACAAGATTGCACCGGAAGACCCAGTCGTCCTGTCCAAGCCGGATGCCGCGCGCCGCCGCTTCGATGGGGGCTCGCCCGGTGTAATACCGAAGGGGATCGTACCCGAGCAGGCTCATCTGAGCGACGTCGCTGCCGGGCTCCATCGCTTCCGGGACCGTGCGCGCGAGGCCCTGCCGACCCTGCGTGCTGATTCGGTCCATGTTGGGCGTCTCAGCCGCCTCCAGGGGC
>Ga0180438_10012291_pt1 | contig 10206 bp, 9 predicted proteins | sample SS_ome_12_FD_132455 | JGI IMG/M metagenome (GOLD analysis project Ga0180438, IMG submission 132455) | Hypersaline lake sediment archaeal communities from the Salton Sea, California, USA - SS_3_D_2 metaG | ecosystem: Environmental > Aquatic > Non-marine Saline and Alkaline > Hypersaline >...
AAGATGTGCAACCGCATGCCCCCTAATGCGAGAAGGTACGGGCGGTTCGTCGAAGACTCGCCGTGGCGAGCGAACCGCCCATACATTTCGCTTTCCCAGCTTTCGCCGCATCGAGGGAGGGCGAGGCTCCCGCCGAGCCGCTTCGTGAGCACAGCCTCGGCCCGCAGACGTAGGGGCAGACCTTCGTGTCTGCCTTTTGGTGCGGGCGAACACACGGGTTCGCCCCTACGTACCCGTTTGGGGTCGTGTGCCGTTCAATTGCTCGCTCCCACACAATGCCGATTTCCGCGCGCTAAACAGATGCGGGGGGACATCTCCCACCAAGCTTGATTTCCCGCCGAAATGCCGCTAGAATGAGACGCAGTTTGTTCAATCGTATAGCAGTTCGTCGGGGTAACGTGTCGGAGATCCGCGGAGAAACGTAACCAGCGGTTTAGTGGAAGGAGGGAAGTCCAACCATGGCTAAGAGAATCAAAGAAGTGGTTCTGGTATCGAACGGCGATTTTCGTGACTCGGCCGGCGTGGTGTGCTGGCCGATGCAGAAGGAAACTCTGAAGCTCGTGAACAAGGCGTTTGCTGATCTGAACGTCAAGACCACGACGTACCCGAAGTACAACCCGAAACGTGGCCACGGCTTTCTGACAAAACAGTGCGAAGGTGCCGCGCTCTTCGCCAAGATCGATCCGAAAGCGCCTCTGGTCGTCGTCCTGAGCTGCTGGGCGTACTCCCACCATGTCTCCTCGGCCTTGCAGACGCACAAGGGTCCGATCCTGCTCTTGGCCAACTTCGACGGCACGTGGCCGGGACTTGTCGCGCTGTTGAACCACGCGGCGACGCTCGAAAGGTTGGGCATACACCACAGCCGACTCTGGAGCAAGACGTTCACCGACGATAAGGCGTTCATGAAAAAGCTCAGAAAATGGGTGAGCACGGGCCGCATCGACCACGACATGTCGCATCTTGTCTCCGCCGATAAACTCAAGGTATCTGCAAAGGCGAACAAGCTCGGAAAGGAGTTGGCGGCGGACATAATCAAGCGGAAACGCATTCTCGGCCAACTCGATCCCGGTTGTATGGGCATGTTGAACGCGGTTCTCAGCCCGGACAAGATCGGGCAGATAGGTATGCCGGTTGAGCTACTGAACCAATCGGATCTGCTCGCCGAGATGAAGCTCGTCAGCGACAAGGAAGCGCAAGGCCACTTGAACTGGCTCGTCAAGAAGGGCACCTGGTTCGACTGGGGCACCGACCAGTTCAACGAGCTCGTCCACGGGCAGGTGATCGAGCAGATGAGGATGTACTCGGCCGCCGCCCGGATTTACAGGCGGTACGGGCTCAGCGCGATCGGGATACCGTACCAGTACGGGCTCGTGCGGAGCACTCCCGCCTCGGATCTCCCGGAAGGGATGCTGAACAACTCGGACCGGCCGCCGGTCAAAGACCTTGAGACAGGCGAGATAATCAATCGCGGCCGACCGATCGTCCATTTCAACGAAGGCGACATGGGTGCGGGGATTCCTCAGGTGTTGATGCACGACATCTATACGAAGAAACGTATGCCGCCTGAGACGACGCTTCACGACGTGCGGTGGGGCGCGGACGTTGACGGCAAGTTCGTTTGGGTGTTCGAGGTTTCCGGCGGCGCACCGCCCGCGCACTTCGGCGGATGGAAGAACACCGAGGTCTACCGTCAGCCCAAGATGTACTTCCCGCTCGGCGGCGGAAGCTGCGCCGGCGTGTCCAAACCGGGCGTGATCACCTGGGCGCGGTTCTACGAACGTTTCGGCGAGATCGGTATGGACTGCGGCACCGGCGAGGTGGTGGAACTTCCCGCCAAGGAGGTCAAGATGCGGCGCGAGAGTACCACCAAGGAGTGGCCGATCGCCAACGTCCACATCCCCGGGTACGGTCGGGACGAGCTGATGGCTTCGCACATGTCGAACCATATCGTCGTCGGTTACGGCGATATTCTGCAGGAGCTGATCGCCGTGTGCAGACATCTGGGCATACCGACGCGTGTAGCCGGTGACGTGAAAGACGCGTTGAAGTGACGCGGCAGCTTGGCCAACTCGCGGCCGGTTAGATAAGCTGCTTTCCGGCGCGTTCACGGTTCAACTCAAGATCGGAGGGACATATTATGAAGAGAGTGTTGTGTGCGGTCGGTACGGTATTGATGGCGGCCATGATCCTGGCTTTCACATGCCAGGATTCCTCGGCACAGCAAGCGGGGCCAAGACGCGGCCCAAGAGGCGGCCGCGGCGAGGGCCCCGTCGAAGGCACACCGCTGCCCATGACCGAGGCCGAAAAGAGGATCTTGAGCGTACTCGACGATATTTACAAGAACCAGCGGAGAGGGATGATGAACGTGCCGCCGGAAGACGGCAGGTTGTTGCGGCTGCTGACGGAGGCCGCCGGCGCCAAGCACGTCGTCGAGATCGGCACATCCAACGGATATTCGGGCATATGGATATGTCTGGCCTTGCAGACGACCGGAGGCAAGCTGACCACGCACGAGATCGACGAGGGCCGGGCCGCGCTGGCACGCGAGAACTTCAAACGAGCCGGCGTTGACAATATCGTGACTCTCGTAATGGGCGACGCACACAATGAAGTCACGAAACTGACCGAGCCGATCGATGTCATTTTCCTCGACGCGGACAAGGAAGGCTACATCGATTACCTGAACAAGCTCCTGCCGCTGGTGCGTCCGGGCGGACTGATACTGGCGCACAACACCACAGCGCAGGCGAGACAAATGCAAGATTATATCAAGGCCGTCACCACCAGTCCTGACCTGGAAACGCTTTTCCTGCACAAGGAAGCCACTGGTATCAGCGTGACGCTCAAGAAACGGTGATGAATGGGGATTGATGAGACTGGCGCGCGCTGTAGGTCTGTTGAAAAAGCACCTACAGGCGACTGGGTATCATTATGGACGAAGCGAAGACTGTGGTTCTTCCAGCCTTTTCGGAAAAACAGATCCTTCGCTTGCGCTCAGGATGACAGCGAAGGCCAGTCTTTCAACAGCCTCGCATTAGCTTGTTCTGGATCGTTTTTGGCTTGCTTTTTGCCTGTTCTTAGCTCGTTTTTGGCATATCTATTGCCTGCTTTTGGCTTGTTTTTGGCCTGTTCTTAGGTCGTTTTGCGCTTGTTTGTGGGCTGCTCTGCTTTTAGCTTGCTTGAGCAAGCTCCTCTTTGCACCCGGCTTCAGCCGGGGTGAGGCGGAAAGGACAAAGAGCCAGAGGGCGCTTCAGCGTCGCTTGCAGGACCGGCTTTAGCTCCCTCTAATCTCGGCATTGTTACTGAACTACAGTGAGCGTGACCCCCCAAAAAGAGCTGTCTCTATTTGACTCGACCTGTATCATCGTCGGCATAATCATCGGTGCCGGCATTTACGAGACGGCGCCGACGGTCGCAGCAGGTGTGCCCGGAGGGGCGCACGTACTGGGTATCTGGCTCGTGGGCGGTCTGTTGGCGCTTGCCGGCGCGCTGTGCTACGCGGAACTCGCCACCGCCTACCCTCGCCAGGGTGGAGATTACGTCTACCTGACCCGCGCATACGGCCGTTGGGCGGGATATCTGTTCGGCTGGTCACAGTTGGTGATCATTCGCCCCGGCGATATAGCTCTTCTGGCATTCGTCTTCGGCAGATACGCCAAGACGCTGTATGCCCCCTTTGAGAACTGTGCCGCACTCTATGCCGCCGCGGCAGTGGTCGTGCTAACGGTTACCAACATCCTCGGTGTGAAACAGGGTAAATGGACGCAGAACGTCCTGACAGTGATCAAGACGGTGGGACTGCTGGCTATCGTCGTTGCGGGCATGGCGGCACCGAGTCGGCCGCCAACACCCGCCGAACCGATAACCTTGTCCATGGGAGGTCTTAGACTGTCACTTATCCTCGTGCTGTGGACGTTCGGCGGCTGGAACGAGATGGCCTACGTTGCCGCCGAGGTCAAGCGACCGCATCGGAACATCGTCCGCGCACTGATCATCGGGACCGTTGCCGTCACGGCGATCTACTTGCTCGTTAACGGCACGTTCCTTCACGCGTTGGGTTACGAGAAAATGGCGGGCTCGGAGGCGGTTGCCGTCGACACACTCGCCACGGTGCTTCCCGAAGCGGCCGGCAGGGCGATCAGCGTCCTGATCTGCATCTCCGCTCTCGGGGTCGTCAACGGGCTCATCTTCACCGGCGCGCGAATCTCCTATGCGATGGGCGCTGACCACTCGACGTTCCGGGGCCTCGGCAGATGGCACCCTCGGTTCGGCACGCCTGTGTGGGCTCTGGTGGCTCAAGGTTGTTTGAGCCTGATAATCGTCCTGATAGCCGGATCCTTTGTCGATACCATCCTTTACACTGCACCGGTCGTATGGGCGTTCTTCCTGGCTACAGGTGCGTCCCTATTCGTGCTAAGGCGTAAAGAACCGCATACCCCGCGGCCGTACAAAACCGCCGGCTTCCCAGTGACAACGATAATCTTCTGCGCTAGCTGCATTTTCATGATCTACAACTCCGTCTCGTACGCGCTGGCAACCAAGCCGAAAAGCCCGATCGTTCTCCTGTGCGTGCTTATGGCCGGGGCGCTCCTGTACAAGCTAACCAACCGGCGCACCGACGAGGCCCGATCGTAGAGATGCCCCGGTGGGGCGTCTCGGCATGGCTAGGCCGAGCGAAGCGATCTCTCCCTGTCGTCATTGCGAGTCCGCCGCGGCGGACGAAGCAATCTCGGTTTGTACTCCCTGCCACCAAACCAGATTGCCGCGCTCCCCCCGGTCGCTCGCAACGACGAGATGCGGCTGTGGCAGATCGGACGATGCCGCATCTCTCGCATGGTCCGCGCCGGAGCGTTTCCCGTTGACAACCGGATCACAGAGGTTTATACTCGGCGCGTGTGGTCGTTGGGGGACGCAACCCCTTTGAGTCCGGTGCCGACAAAAAGATAGGTCTTCTTATGCCGAAATCACGTAATCCCCGGTTCGCTTTTAGATAAACAGGAGGGTCTCGTATGCAGCGTAATACACCACAGGATGCAACCCACAGGCCGCGCACGATAGGACGTCGCAACTTCTTGGTTACGATCGGCGCGTCAGCCATCGCATTGGATATGGGACTTTTCAACTTTGCCTCGTCGCTTTTCGCTCAGGTACCGAAGTCAGCCAAGAAACCGGTGGTTCACGCAGTGTTCGTTCGCCCGAAAGGTGACCGGTACTGGATGGGTTGGCCGGGAACCGCCTATGACATTAAGGCACGACAAGCGGATTACGTAAAGACACTAACCCGGGCCGCTGAGAAGTTCGGCATCAATCTCGTACCCAATTCCGAACCGCTGGATGACACGGCAGCCGTCAACACTTATCTCGACCGACTCAAGAAAGATCCTCCGGATGGCGTCGTAGTCACCATCATGCACATTCACCACTGGGCCAATGTCTACCATTTTGTCAAGAACCGGGGCGATATCCCCACGGTCGTTTACAGCCCAATGGGAACGTCGTTTCTGCACAACATCAAACCTATCGCTAACGCTCCGAGAACCTTTACAGCTTCGACGCAGGAGGTCGACTGGCTGGCGTTCGCCCTACGGATGTTTCGCACCATGTCTGACATGAAGAACACCCGGATCTGCATCCTCCAGGGCGACAAAACGGAAGATGTCAAGCTGGACGTAATCGGAACCACTCTCCACTACACTCCTGTCAAGCGATTCCCGGAGGAGTTCAACAAGCTCGAGACGACCGACGAGATGCGGGCTATCGCCGACTACTACATCAAGAACGCCAGGAAGACGGTAGAGCCGACGGAGAAGGACGTACTTGACGCTGCGAAAAACTACGTCGTCTGCCGCCGTATAATGGCCTCTGAAAACTGCCACGGTATCGCGATCGATTGTCTGCCGTTGGTCGAGAAACGGCTGAATCCGCCGCCGTGTCTCGCCTTCTCGCGTCTGCGCGACGAAGGTGTCGTCGCCAGTTGCCAGGCCGACTGGCCGGCCGCCATATCCTCGCGGCTCACACATCTTTTGCTGGATCGACCCGGGTTCATGCAGAACATATGTGTCAACACCGTCAACAACACCCTCATCGGCTCCCACTGCACGTGTCCCACCAAACTGAGCGGTTTCGACGGGCCGGACGAACCTTTCATACTGCGCACACACGCCGAATCCGACCTCGGCGTCGCGGTACAGGTGCTGTGGCCGGTCGGCGAAAAAGTCACGGTCATGAAGTTTGCCGATCGCGGCTGGGAACGGAAACCTCCATCGAAAAAACCAGGGATCCTCGCCTCATCAATCGTTCTGGGCTCGGGCCGGGTGGTTGCCAACGTGGACAGTCCGCCGTCGGGCGGGTGCCGCACCACCGTCGAGGTCGAGCTGGACGATATAGACGACGTACGAGATTTGATGGCGTTACATCACCAACTGTTCATACATGGCGACCATACGGGCCAGCTCAAAGCTTACGCGCAGTTAGCCGGAATAGAGGTTCGCTCCATCTGACCGTGCGTCTGATTCTAGATGCGGAAGCACATACTCAGCGTGGGTCCTGAGGGAAGCACGAACTGTCTGGTGCCGACAACAGCAGACAGGCGTTCTTATAAAGAAGTCAATGGCAGAGAACAACACCCGACCCGAACATCGCGAACGAAGCCGCGTTCTTCTTGTCATCGGAGCCGTGTTGCTTTTGCTCGGCATAACAGCAGCCGTTTTCTCAGTGTCGCTTCTGCTGCACTACCTGACGGTGGACTCGAAAGGCCGTCCACCCGGTCCTTCCGCGTTAAGGTACCTGGAATGGTGTATGATCACTGGTTGCTGCCTGTTCGCAGCAATACTCACCCCTCTTGGCTACGGTCATTTGAAAGCGCGCCGTTGGGCAAGGACGCTTTCCGTAACCGCCCTGCACATCTGGCTTGCGCTGGGTGCGTTCTTGACGTTTCTGCTCGTGTTCATGCAGCTGTTTCCGCTCGCGGTCATGGTTTTAGCGGTTGTTGTCGTGTCCTTTTTTGCTTTCGACCTGTTTATAGGCCCAGCGACCTCCGGCTCACGGGCGACTGTTATCCTGTTCGTGCCGCCGGTTGTCCTGCTCGTGTTTCTGACCGTTGGTTACATGGTATCCCCGAAAGCGCCCGCCAGCAGGCTACTTATGGATCTCGCTCGTATTGTCCATCCTTTCTGCTATATTCTCGGTGCACTTATGGCGCTAGCCTGGCCTGTGGTGCCCTGGTTGCTGATCCGGTTTTACGAGAGCCGTAACGTCGTGCAGTTGTTTGACACGAAAGACGCACGCACTTACTGGACTGACACAGTTCCAGTACCTATCCTGGTGCTGAGTTCTCTCTACGTGTTCTACGTGATCGCCGTCCCCTTCCCGATGATGCTCAATGGCGTCTTCCCCGTTTTTGGGGTGTTGCTCTCCGGTCTTCAAGGCAGGATTGCACTTGGTGCTTCCGCCCTGCCGTTCGCCGTGCTGGCGTGGGGGACGCTTCGACGAAGGATGTGGGCATGGTGGGCGGCACTTGTCTGCGTCGGAGCGCTGCTTGTCTGTTCAACGCTCACTCTTCCGAGACTGAGCTATCTAGAGATCCTCGAGACTATGAACCTGGCGGAAGTGCAGAGGTTGCAAAGGCTGCGATTTCAAGGAATACACTTTGCGGCGTTTGTCGGGGCGCCTATGCTGATAATAGTTGTCAGAATCATCCTGGCGAGAAAACATTTTCGAGGAGGTGTTGAGTCAAACAGCGCAAGCACCTGATTCGCCGGGCTGGGGGCGGACCGTTGCGCGTTTACAAGTGGCGTGCCGGAGCATATACTCAGCGTGGGTCCTGAGCCGACCACGACGGTGTACGCTAGAGAGCCCCTCTTACGGGGATACCACATGAAGTCTGCTTAGGCAGAAGACAATGGCAAGTAAGAATCGAGGATGTCTGATAGCGATTGGTGCTGCAGGTCTGACAGTCCTTGTTCTGCTTGCCGGGCTTTACTCCCTTGTATGGTACCGCGCGTGGAATCCCTTCATAGACGACGGCCCCTTTCACGGTGTGAAGCGTGGTGATATTCCTGACGGACAGCCTAACCAAGTATTTCCCATCCACGATGGTCTGAGATTGGAGGTCTTTGATCCAAACGAAGACGGACGAGCGCCTACAGTCTTGTTGAAGAACCAGGATGACCAGGTTCTCTGGTGTGTTTACGCAGTCGCTGATGAAATGGGAAAGACAACCGTCAGAAGTATACGATTCAAGGATTGGCGCCATTTCCCTTTCAAACGCCCCCGCGTGTATGGGCTGATAGAATGGACTTACGGAAGCGAATCCTGTTGGTGGTTCATCGCAAGGGACGGTCACCTTGAGGAATACTGGTATTCTTGGTGACAGAAGAATTCGGGTTGACTAACCTGCGCGTGCACTGACAGATTCCGCCGCATGCGATACGAGGAACGCATGGATATCAGAACATATGAAGAGTCGGACCGAGAGGTCTTGAGAGAGATTACGGCAGTTTGCTTCGCCGGTGTCTCGATAGACCAGAATATTGAGAAACTTTTCGGTCAGATTGCAGGTAAAGACTGGACGTGGCGCAAGAAACGGCAGATAGATGACGATGTCAGCGCTCATCCGGAGGGTATTTTCGTTGCGGAGGTTGACAGCAGTGTCGTCGGATATATTTGCTCCCGCTTGGACTACGCGACAAAGATAGGCAGTATCACGAACATCGCGGTTCTTCCTGCATACCAGAAAAGGGGTATCGGCAAGAAGCTGGTGGATACAGCTATCGCGCATATGAAGAGGGAACGTATGCAATACGTCCGGATCGAAGCGCTTGAACAGAACGGTGTCGGCCGGCACTTCTATCCCAAGCTTGGATTCAAAGAGGTGGCGAGAAAGATTCACTATATTATGCCGATTGACAGCACATAACCTCAGAAAAACGTTTCCTTCCCTTCAGTGACGCAAATCGAGTCACGTCGTTCTTCGCCCCGATCAGGCTTCGTTTCGCGTTGACAATTGGATTACCCAGGCATATACTCACCGCGTACGCCGAACAAGGCACGAACCCTTTGAGGGTGGTGCCGAGGACGACAGTGCACATTAGGAACGCGATCTTACGCGGAAACCATACAAGTCCTGGCCCGAAGCTTTGAGTAAGAGGTGTCGGAGCATGACGGACTTAATAATCAATTTCACGCCGACAGGAATGATTCCAACTAAAGAGATGACCCCTCATGTTCCGATCACAGTTGCAGAGATTATAGAAGACGTTCACGGAGCTGTAGATATCGGAATAACTATGGTTCACCTGCATGCGCGTGACGAGTCCACAGGAGAGCCCACTTATAGAGCCGACGTTTATGCGAAGATCATTGCCGGTATACGTTCATTCTCCAAAGACTTAATCGTCTGCGTTTCCTTAAGCGGGCGCACTTTCAAGGAGTTTGAACAACGTACTGAACCACTGCAATTAGATGGTGATTTGAAACCCGATATGGGGAGTCTAACGCTTAGTTCGTTGAACTTCAATCGTATAAGCAGTGTGAATTCCCCCGACATGATTCAGGCGCTGGCCAACGAAATGAAATCGCGAGAGATTCTTCCTGAATTGGAAGCGTTTGACGCCGGAATGATCAACTATGCAAAGTACCTGGAAAAGAAAGGTTTGTTGAAACCTCCCCATTACGTCAATCTTCTGCTCGGGAACATAGCCTGTGCCCAGGCAGATCTGTTACATGCGGGAATTATGGTCCGCGATTTACCGGACAACTCCTTCTGGACTTTTGCGGGTATTGGTAACGCTCAATTGATGATGAACTCGTTGGCCATCGCTTCAGGCGGCGGGGTAAGAGTCGGACTGGAGGACAACATATGGTTTGACGCTAAGCGCACCCGGCTCGCTACAAATGTCGATCTACTCCGTCGCATCCACAAACTGGCGGAGGCTAATGAACGGACGGTAATGTCCTCGGGAAAACTCAGAAGGCTGTTGCGTCTTCAAGAAGGTTATGGGAAATATGGATATGTAGACAGCCAACGTAATCCTTTGTCGTGAACGTGAGGGTGTGCTTCTCACGAGTGACATCAGCAGAGAATGTTAAGCTGATCCGCTACACGGGAGGATAGAGCGTGATTCCCGTTCAGCGACCATACATCGGGCAGGAAGAGCTGGATACCTTAGCCGAGGTGTTTGACTCACGTTGGCTGGGGATGGGTGA
>Ga0180438_10012292_pt1 | contig 10206 bp, 12 predicted proteins | sample SS_ome_12_FD_132455 | JGI IMG/M metagenome (GOLD analysis project Ga0180438, IMG submission 132455) | Hypersaline lake sediment archaeal communities from the Salton Sea, California, USA - SS_3_D_2 metaG | ecosystem: Environmental > Aquatic > Non-marine Saline and Alkaline > Hypersaline >...
GGTAAGGAGAGCAGAAAGGAGCGAATAGCTTAAAACGATAAAAAATAAAGCTGTTTGTGAAATACTAACTAATTCTTATTTAAAGATAAGATGATATATAAGTATATAAAGAAACAAAACCAATGGAGGGTAAAAAAAGCATTTATGATGTTAAAGAGATAGTGGGTTATTTTGGGAAAAAAGCTGCTATGAGCAGAGATGGTAATAATGATAGAATGAAGTGTAATTTTAACTACTACATGGTGAGAAATAGCCACACAGGTAAAATTGCGATATGTAGTGATTATTATAAGTTAGAACAGGTAGAACAGAAGCTGAATCTCGTGAATATTGCGTTTAAGCTATACTTAGAGAAAAAAGTTGATTACATGCCTATTTTTGAGGTTATATGCCATGGAGACAACGAGATTACTACACTTGCTGAGTTTAAGGTTGGTGATAAATTCACTGATGTATTTAAGAAAGGTGTGGAGATTGCGAAGCAATACGGCGACAATATAAAGAAATACGACGCATTTGAGATGCCAGTTGATCAGTTAGTTATTAAAACATGGGGTACGACTAAATACGACTGCCCATGCGGTGGTAGATACACTAATTATGGTAAAAAAAATCACTTAAAGACTAAGATACACTCCAACTACCTGAAAACGGGGAAAGTAAAGGGATTTAAGAAAGAGCGAGTAAAATGCGAATGCGGCGGTATATATACAACAACTAATGGCGGTAAATATCAACACGAGAGAACAGAGTTACATACAAGATACTTTAAACTACCTAGTAAGAAAAAGGATGCTAAACATGATGAAGTGTTAACAGTGGATGAACCAGAGTGCTTTATAGACGATGGGGATTGCGTATGGAGACTAAGCGATGGCACTTGCGGATGTTGTTAAGACAAGCTCAATTTAATTTTTTTACTAGATTTAAATAACATATATGATATAGATATGGATTACACTAAGCCAATAGAATCGATAGTGAACAGCTACTGCGCACCTTCTAACCTAGAGCTACTGAGAGAGTTGACACGTTTATTCATTAGAGCTGCTATTATAAGGAATAGAATGATAGAGAGCTTTAAAAGAGATGCTTTTGATAGAAATTTACCAACAGAAACACGACAGACTAACCTAACCATGCTATTTCACCCACCAGCGCTGGTTTCTATACTACTTATGGATTTACCATAAACGTTCTTCTAATAAAAAAATAAGAAAAAGGTGTATTTAATTATTAGTTAGAGAAAAGATAGGATGTTGTATATAGACATGAGTTTCTTTGCACCAGCAACAGCTTTGAACCTTCAGGATATCGACCCCGAACATTATGATTTTGGAGAGGCTGAGGATATCATTGACTTGGAAACAGCAATGTTGCCTATTGTTCCAATTGAATCGTTAAGAGAAAACAAAGCCCCAACAGAATCACGGGAAGTACTTACAGATAACCTTGAAAGGATCCTAAAGGACTGGAGAAAAAGCGATAGGGCTGAAATAATTATCGAAAGAGACCAATATACGACAGAGTCTATAGTAGACGCTATGACACTCGCGTTGAATAGATTCAAGGCAGTGATGGTAGTTAATGATAATCATTACGTTTTAAACAACACAACTAAAAATAGGTTGAGGGATTACTTAGCAAGGGTTAAGGATGTCGAGAGAACTGAAAGCGATGCTGAAGTATTGAATATGCTCGACGCCGGTAAAACAGTCATTATTAAGAGGTATATAACTGAGAAGAAGCAGAGACCAGCAGGTGCTTTCTATAATCGAATTAACCTCACTGACTTTGATTTTAGTGACTTACAGATATACAAGTCAGAGGAGGAAATGAGTGAGAAACTAAAAGAGAATTGCTTAATAAAGGCTTTAAAAGAAGGCGGCGTTAACTCTGAGTGTATTAGATGGGTAAAAACAGTATGTAAGACTAGGAAAGTACCGATGAAAGACCTACACACTATCGCAGAAGGCATGGAGATTATCATTCATCTCAAGAAGTATATCGGCGGCAGAATCAAGACTCTATACTATGGTAAGAAGAATCTGAAGGCTGGAGAGAACAGACCAATCATTAAAATCGGGCTTATTAACGATCACTACTTTGCTGTTAAAAATGTGGATGTGACAGCGTACGCGTTGAAGAACAAGCTACCAGTGACTGATTTCGACGTGGTAAACGCATCTGGTAGACGTGAAAAAAAGAGAATGATTGACTCGGTAAAGGCTGTTAGACTACTCACGGAAACACCAGGATTGACTAGACCAATTAATAGCAATTTCTATACTCAGACCACTTCTTACTACTCTGAGGTTGATAATTTCATTGATTTGAACTATAATGAAAAAGAGGTGAAAGAGATTAAAAACCCACCTATTTCGAATATCCAACTATCAAGCGTATTCTTTGATTTTGAGACTATCCCTCAGGTAGCCCCCTTAGTACATATACCATTCATAGCGCATTATTACAACCCTAATAATCCAAATAAGATATATGAGTTTCATGGCGCTGATTGTGCTACACAGATGCTTAATAGCCTTGAAACATCCACCGTTCTATACGCTCATAATGCTGGTTACGATTACCGATTCATTATCGATCTACCAGACTTTAGATGTACGAAAATAATCAAAAAAGGAGATGGTATTCTAATGTGTAAAGGACGATGGCGTAATCGCATAACGATAGTAATCAAAGACACGTTAAAGTTGATTCCAATGCCTTTACGTAAGTTCGGTAAATGCTTCAAAATAGAACAAAAAAAGGAGCTAATGCCCTATAGCTTACAGACAGTAGACTTAATTGATAAACAGTTCTTAACTAAGGAGGAAATCGAGAAAGCGGATGAGCTACAGACAGAAGAGGATAAAAAGACCTTCTACGATAACTGTAGAGAGTGGAATTGTGAAATAGCAGGTAAGATTGATATTGTTAAGTACGCTTCCAAGTATTGTAGATTGGACTGCGTTGTATTAGCGGCTGGATTCGATAAGTTCAGAAGATGGATGAAGGAGGCTATTGATATCGATATTTATGAAGTATCAACCATTCCAGGACTAGTTCATAGATATTTCATCGATGAAGGATGCTATGAGGGAGTAAAGCAGCTAAGCGGCGTAAGCAGAGCATTTATTCAGAAATGTGTAGTGGGTGGACGTACTATGATGTCTAATAATAAAAAGACCGTTGTAATAGATAAGATCAATGACTTCGATGCTGTCTCTCTCTATCCAAGCGCCATGAAGCGTATGAAAGGGTTTTTAAAGGGATCTCCTAAGGTTCTTAATAACCTATCATATTACTTTTTGAAGGAACAGGACGGTTATTTTGTTAAGATTGAAATTACTAAAATTAAGAAGCATAGAGCTTTCCCACTCAGCTCAGAGGTTATTAACGGTGTCAGAACCTTCAATAATAATCCTAAGGTCGTGTTTATTGACAAGATCGCTCTAGAGGATCTTATTAAATATCAAGACATAGAGTTTACTATTATTCAAGGCTATTACTTTAACGAAGGATACAATGTAGAGATTAGAAGGTGTATTGATCACTTATTCAAAGAACGTCTTAAAAAGAAAAATGAAGATAACCCAGCGCAAGTAGTCTACAAGCTCCTCATGAATTCTAGTTATGGTATGACTCTACTTAAGCCAATCTCCACCGATGATAAGGTATTCAACGATAGTAAGACTTTAAACACCTACATAGCTAAAAATTTCGATTTTATTAAGGAGTTTACCCAGATAGGTAAGAATACTGATAAATGGGCTTTAAAGGCAGTAAAGCCAATCAATAATCATTTTAATGTATGTCATGTAGGAGTAGAGATCCTAAGCATGTCGAAACGGATCATGAATGAAGTAATGTGTCTGGCTGAAGACCATGAGATCCCTATTTACTATCAGGACACTGACTCTATGCACATCTTAGATAAGGATATCAAAACACTAGAATCATTATATAAAGAAGAGTATAAACGTGATCTAGTAGGTACTGATATGGGGCAATTCCACTCTGATTTCGATAAATTAGAGAAAGACGGTAAAAAACCACATAGCGTTAAACTGATTACTCTAGGTAAGAAATGCTACCTCGATAAGCTTAGTGATGGTAAGAATACTGGATATCATATGAGAATGAAGGGAGTGCCTAACAGGACTGTTAAATACACTGCAAAAATCAATTACGATGGAGATGTAGAAAAGCTATATATGGATCTATACAACGGTAAAAAAGTAAAGTTTGACCTAACAGAAGGTGGAACCAAGGCATGTTTTAGGGGACAAAAAAATTTAACAATCACTACTATTAAGGACTTTACAAGGGAGTTGAGCTTTTAGAGTGGCTACTAACGCAGCCACTGGTCGGCTTATAAACAATCAATTCATTCTTTTTTTAACTTACCAGTAGATAGATCATACTTACCGATCTCAGCTATCAGACCTTTATGACGCTCTTCTTTCGACCATGGCTGCTTCAACATCCATTCGAAGTACTCTCTGGCAGCTTTAACATTCATTAGCTCACTTACTGAGCTACCTTTATACTTACCAAATGTAAGTACAGTATGATCTTTATTTTTCACATCTAGCTTCTCAAATTGATCTAACAACCCTTCAACTAGGGCTTTAGAAGGAGCGTCGACGCTACTGACATACTCCTTCCATCGTGTGTACATGCTCTGGTGTTTCTCCTTCGGAGAAGTTAGAGTGACTGCTGACGCAGCCACTGGGCATTTTGTCTTAGACTCCATACTGTATACTCTATAGTATATATTCCTCTATATAAAAAAATTATAAGAACAAATATAAGAAAATGATTACTTAGATTTCTCACTCTTGTCAGAGACAGTCTCAGCGGCTGGTTCCTTTTTCTTACGGTGCTTGACTGGTACAGACTTAGCGATCTCTTGTAGGTCTTTACGTACCTGTACACACTCCTTACAGATAGCACTGAGAGCTACTCGAGTCCTGCGAATGCTATTCTTGTTCCCTTTTTGTACATTGGGACATTCTAGTTTGAGTAGATTAACTTTTTCAATGAGAGAATCAAGCGATTTACACTCGTATGTGGTAGCCATGGTATAGCTATATGATGTTATTTATCTAACGTAAAATGCTTTTTAAAGCTTACTACTCCAAGCCTCTTATTACCTGTTAATCGTATCCTACGAATGAATTCATAGCAAAATTCATCATGATTCTTGAAAGGATGGTAAACATCAAAGCTTTCACCCTCTACAGTCACTGTACCAACCTTATGCTTATGTTTTGTACCATATAAGGCACAAGCTCCGATGATTTGTTTCTTAAACAAACCTGGGTCTGTTGGCTTTATAATGAAGCTTGTTATCAAAGACATGCTATAAATAGTTATAGTAACATGTCTAACCCAATTAACAACTGGACAATGTGGTTAAGTGCGGACGCAACACCCCGTAATCAAGCACCACTAGAGCCACTTGGTGATGATGTGACGTGGGTAGACCCTACAGCTGATAGCAACAGTGATAGCGATGGTTTTGTACCTATTATGACATCAGTGCCGACTACAGCTATCGAAGCACCCGTAATCATGAATGATTATGAACAACCTGAAGAAGTAGATGAGGAGCTAACCGATGATGAACCGGGTATGCCGCCAAGTATAGAAATCGTTGATGATAATTCACCTGAAGCATCTTCAGAGCCGACCAGTGACAGCGATAGCGGTCACTCTAAGCTCTCCGAAGGAGAGTCAAGTAGTCCAGAAGATCGTCTAGATATAGAGAGTCCTGTAAAGAGTCCTGTAAAGCATGTAACGTTCGAGCTACCACCAAAAGAACCAACACCAACACCAACGCCACAGGCAAAGCCTGAAAGGCTTTGCGTAACCCCTAAGGGGTTACCCGTGGCTCCACCTGTAAAGAAACGTAAACAGTTTATAAAGCCCAAACGAACACACATATGCGGTAGTTGTACTAAGACCTTTGATTGCTGTGGGTATATAGGAATTCCTGGACGTACGCCAGTTATTTGCCGGTGTACCTCAATGAGGCATATCCAGGTGGGTAAAACTAAGAGCCCGACGCTTCCCAGCGGGGGGAAGCGTAGCCATCCCCGAAGGGATGGCTCGGGCAACAACCTGAGACTCTGTGAGCTTTATTTATGCGGTTCAAAGTGCCATTTAAAAAGTTTAAAGGAGCCTTAATTTTCAATATAAAAAAATAAAAATACATATATATAAAAGAAGAACACCTCACCAACAAACATGGACACTAAGCAAAAACAAGGAAAAATCTACTGTATCCGTAGTCTCCTTACAGATAAATGCTATATTGGCAGCACCACATCGAGCATTAATAGGAGGCATTCAAAACATAAGAGTAACCTAAAGAACTATTATGAGGGAAAGTATTGTTATGTTACCAGTTTTGAAGTACTGAGTTATGGAGATAGCTACATAACGATTCTAGAGACAGTTTATTATGATACTAATGATCAATTACACGCTAGAGAGAGATACTGGATTGAGAATACCGAAAATACTGTCAACGACCGCATCCCAGGAGCATACGCAGCAGCAGGTGGTAAGGCAGCTTATGACGCTGAGCGTAATAGATTAACTACTAACTGCCCTTGTGGTGGAAGATACAAGGCTTCTAACAAATTCAACCACTTAAGAACTCAAAAACACCAACGCTATATCGCCAGTTTAGAAGCAAATCAAGCTAATAATATATAAAAATGAGCAGTTGCTATTCTGAGATAGATGACTTAGAAGATGTACCTATAACACTATCCGTGGATGATAGAGCCTTTAGATTGTACTTAAGATTCCCATACCTAGACCCTAACAAACCACTCAATAAGATAAATAGAGAGATACTAGCAGGTCTGCTATATAAATACAAGCTAGACCTTCTTGAGTACCAAACATGGTACATTATCAATATACCAGATAAGACTAAGAAGAACTGCTGCCATATACTCTAGCATTAGGATCATAGACAATGAAATGGACTATCCTACCTATCCTGTTAGCTATTTCATTTTTTGCCTCTGTTATAGCTTCTACAGCATCGGAAATAGCATTAGAAGCTACCTCAACAACCGTATCTGCTGCCCTCATAACAGCAACTACCTTACTTTCAGTTTTAATGATAGACATTATACTAACTATAGCGGTGTGAATTGAGATGAACTCATTGGGTAGGGGTAAGGGTATATCGGTAGAATACGCAGATCCGAACGTTGCTATTGATACTAAAAATACAAGCACCTCAACGACTTTGGACTCTAAAATAACAGGTACTGAGACAGCTACCCTAGCTAAAACAGTGATTACAGGACAAGACGCAACGGGCGCTTATTACAATGCATATGTTGATAAGGATGGTCACCAAGCAGTACACATCGAGGATCCTATATCGGCTTTTGGGGACATTGAAGTAGTGAATAAGACACCTAGACTAGCTGAGATGTTCACCTACAACCTAAACACACGTAAATTTACCATAGATGACACAAACAACATAACAGGAGCTGTAGATGTATATAGAAGCATGGCTAGGTGTAAAGTGGTGGTAGGGGAGGCGTCTGCTATAGCTGATCTACAAAGTAAGGATAGAATACGCTATAGACCAGGACAGGGCATTACACTTCGTTATACATTCATGTGGGAAGGATTGCCATTGGTTACAGCTCTACCAGACTCATATATAGGCTTTATTGATAATAATAACGGCGTAGCTATAGGTTATCAAGGCAACGCAACCAAGGAGCTATCACTATTACATAGAAACAGCGCTACAGGCTCTGTGGTAGATACATGGACACCACAAAGCTCATGGGATGATCCTTTAGATGGAACAGGGTCTAGCGGTATTACTTTAAACATTCAACGGCTCAATATCATCCAGATTCAATGGGGTTACCTTGGAACGGCTGCTTTTAAATATAGTATCATGAACCCAGGCACTGGTAGGTTTGAAGTATTTTACATTCAAAAATTCCCTAATACACGAACATCACCCACATTCGGTAACCCTAGTCTTCCCTTCCGCATCCGTAATGCTAACGGATCAACTACACAAGGCAGTACAGCTATTTTAAGTGCGAGTTATGCCGGTTTTGTTGACGGTGAGGTAGATAGAGTTGGAGCATTACCGAACGCCTCCAGTCATGAACAAACCTCTATCACCACTGAGAACAACGTATTAAGCGTCCGATGTGACTCAACATACCAAAGCAAGACACAAACAAACCTAATACTACCAAAAAAAGTATCTATAGCCACAATTGGAGGTAATAGACCGATATTGATACGTATACTTAAAAATCCAACTATAAGTGGTGTTACTTGGGTAGCCGTCAATACATCCACTAGCATAGCCAGTACCTCAACAACACAAGGAACAATAACAGGGGGAGAGTTAGTAAATGCCTTTGTTATGTATCAAGATACATCTCAGACACTTGATCTATCTGGTCTTAATATTTTCCTCTCACCTGGTGAATGGCTTACAGTGTCTGCTCAAACCTCAGGGACAGGTATAGACGCATTCGCGACAATCTCGTGGTTAGAGGATATTTGAATAAATACTAGTCTAAAGGCTATATAGTATTATTCATATACTACTATATACAACTCCTGTAATGTTCTCTTCACCACCTGCTAACCCAACCCCTGCTAGTCTTAAAACGACGCTAGACCAGCAATTATTCACCTTCGTAGAAACTATGCCCACGTGTGCGTTTGAGCTTAATAAAATGACTCAAGACGCATCTTACCGCCCTAATAATGACATCATGAAGTGCCTGAGCCGTAAGGGTTATGTATTGGCTGACGGATCCATTAACCCCGATATCGCAGAGTACGCCGAGACATGGCTCTTTCCCGTGTCTGAGGAACGCAAGAAGGCTTTAGAAGAGAAGAAGGCAGAGAAGCCAAAAAAGAAGTAGATTGTACATCAGCCTTTATTTTTTTACCAAGTGGCCAGACTCGCCCTCTGCCAGGTGTTATTCGCCACACACACGTAGATGAAGCCAGACGCCCAGGCAATTTGTCCAGTGGTTCCCGTGGCTGAGGCACTGGCTGGAACCGTAGGGGAAGAGACAATGAATTCTCCGCCAATGGTAGCGTTTACCTTGACATTAAGAGTATTGAAATATGAGGTGTTCCCAAGAATCGCTCTGACTGAATTAAGACCACCTCCAGTTCTAACAAAGCATAATTGATCGTCCCCCAAACCAATCCAATGGTCCCTGGTATTGTATAAAGGCAAGACCGCCTTTACGGTTGTAAGTGTAGCGTTTGTCCTGTTTTCAATAGTCCCGCCGATGTTCCCAGCATTATAGTTTATATAACCCCCAAAATCAACATCTCCGCCAATGTCCGCGTCTCCGCCAATATTAGCGTCTCCTGACAAATAGAGGTTTCTGAATCTACTTCCAGTTAACCCGATGTCAACATCAGATCGGTCGGTGTAGAAGGTCTCTCTAAAAACCATCCTTTGACTGTCCCCTCTGATATAAGCGGAAATGGTGCTATTTGACATTAAATAGGTGTCGGCCGTTGATGTTGAGCCAAGTTGAGTAATTCCAGTTCCTCCATAAATCCCCCCGCCTGTTAGAGTGATGTCTCCCGTAATGGTTAAATTGCAACTCGTCCCGCCTGTAATGACGCTTGAAACGTTAGTGTCTCCTAGGACGATTTGGTTGTCTGCGGTAATCTTGGCGTCGTGTCCAATGGCACAGGAGTTCGTGGCGTCGGCTTTGCTTGTCTGCGTGTTGTGTCCCAGGAATACGCAACTTAACCCACTGGTGAATAAGTTCCCCGCACCGTGCCCGATTGCCACATTTTCATTTGCATTAGACCCCGTTGCTTGATTCAAGGCGTTGTGCCCTATGGCGATGTTCTCGTCTCCCTGGTCAATCAGAACCCCCGCGTTTTGCCCTATAAGCACATTGTCAAAACTTGTGACCTCCAAATCTCGCCCTGCTTGGTCGCCTATTACTGTATTGCTGTAGAGACCGCAAACACCCAACCCTGCGAGGAAATCGGGTTTGCGTCCATTTAGAACCATGAAAGCCAGACCGTTAGAGTCCTGAAATTGTAGAGTGGATGCCGTGGCTTCTTTAATAATGTCTGTGGTGAGTCCGCTTGAGAATGTCATATTGTTTGATGCGACAAGTTCGTCCGTGTTCTGGATGCCTAGAA
>Ga0180438_10012293_pt1 | contig 10205 bp, 10 predicted proteins | sample SS_ome_12_FD_132455 | JGI IMG/M metagenome (GOLD analysis project Ga0180438, IMG submission 132455) | Hypersaline lake sediment archaeal communities from the Salton Sea, California, USA - SS_3_D_2 metaG | ecosystem: Environmental > Aquatic > Non-marine Saline and Alkaline > Hypersaline >...
CACCGGCGTGTTCGATCTGGACGAGCTTGGTTTGGGAAGGGATGATCTGAAGAAATTCGATTCTCTGCTCAACCGCTCTCACGGCGTGATCTTCGTTACGGGACCGACGGGAAGCGGCAAGAGCACGACGCTGTACGCCTGCCTCAACAGGATCAACTCGGCCGAAAAGAACGTCATAACCATAGAAGACCCGATTGAGTATCAGCTCGAAGGCATCAGCCAGATTCAGGTCGCCAACAAGAAGGGAATGACTTTCGCGACGTCTCTGCGGCACGTGCTGCGGCAGGACCCGGACGTCATAATGGTCGGCGAGGTCCGCGATATAGAGACCGCACGAATGTCGATCCAGTCCTCGCTCACGGGCCACCTGGTATTCAGCACGCTGCACACCAACGATTCGGCAGGCGCCGTCAGCAGGCTGTTGGACCTGGGAGTTGAGCCTTATCTGGTCAGCTCCTCGTTGATTGCGATAATTGCTCAACGGCTCGTGCGCAGAGTATGCCAGGACTGTAAAGAGCCTGCCAGACCAACTGCTCATGAACTAAGAGAGCTTGGCGTCAGTGAGCAGGACGGCAGAGATGGAGAATTCTTCGTTGGCGCCGGTTGTGAAAAGTGTTTCCAGACCGGCTATCGCGGCCGGACGGGAATATATGAGCTGATGCTGGTGAACGAGGATGTCCAGAATCTGATCTATAACAGAGAAAGCGCCGGTAAAATCAAGAAGACCGCCCTCGACGCGGGTTTGCAGACCCTGCGAATGGACGGTGCTCGAAAGGTGCTAAGCGGGATCACGACCGTTTCCGAGGTCCTGAGAGTGACGCAGTCGGACATAGTATAATTTACTATTGAATATTGATTATTGACTATTTCAAAAAGCGAACGTGTCACTAAAATAATGAGTAGGGATAACGTAGAAACAATAGGCAATATTAAATCTGAAATTTGAAATCCAATATCTCAAATTTCAAATTTCAGATCTTGAATCGAATATGCCCAGATACCACTACATAGCGATAGCAGCGACCGGCAGGAAAGTCAAAGGGGCGATAACCGCCGAGAGCCCTTATGCCGCGCGCAAGCAACTCCGGATGAAGAGCGTTCATCCGTCGTCGATCAGGGAGATCACCTCCAAAGACCAAAGCAAAGCTGTTTTGACTTCGGTATTTCGCAAAAGAAACAAGACCCAGTTGATAGATTTTACCAAGCAGATGGCGACGCTGCTCAATTCCGGCATCAAGCTTACCGAGGCGTTGTCGGTGCTTACGCTTCAGATAACCGATACGCGATTCAAGGCCGCCGTAGTCGATATTCGCGACCGCGTGATTACCGGTGAGTCATTGACAGACGCTATGAAAGACTATCACGATTACTTCGATATCATTTATGTCAGCATGGTCCGCGTGGGTGAGGTCACCGGTGTTCTGGGTGAGAGCTTCATGACGATTGCGAACTTCATGGAGAAACGCCAGCGCGTCGAGTCGAAAGTGTTGACCGCGATGATATACCCGATAGTACTGGTTCTGTTTTGCCTCGCGGCGATCCTCATTCTGACTGTCAAAGTTGTCCCAAAAATTGGAAAGCAAATCGAGAGTGCGGGCAAGGAACTGCCATGGATAACGCAAAGATTGATGGATGTAGGTTCAGTAATGACTACCTGGTGGAAATTACTGCTGCTGGTTGTTGTGGTTGCTGCGATTGTGTGGTCCCTTAAACGATTTCTCAGAACCAGTCGAGGCGCCTACTTGCGTGATAAGTTTCTGCTGTCATTGCCAATGTTCGGCCCGTTGATAAAGCAGCGCGTCGTTGCTCGCTTTGCATCAACCCTCTCCACGCTTCTGGGCTCCGGGCTCGCCATGGCCGAGTCCCTCAGAGTTGTCTCCGAGGTGACGGGTAACACTCTCATGAGAAAGGCGATCCACAATGCACGCGATCGAATTCTCGCCGGAGCCGATATATCGACGCCGTTGAGGGAAAGCGGAGTCATCGATCCGGCGATTGCCCACATGGTGGCGGTCGGAGAAAGAAGCGGCGAGCTTGAAATTATGCTCAAGAGCATAAGCGACAATCTCGAAAGTTCGACCGATATTGTCATTGAGAGATTGAGCGCCGCCGTTGAGCCTGTTATCATAATCGTAATGGCTGCTATAATTGGTGTCATAGCCTACGCGACAATACTGCCGATTCTGGAAGTCTCGGCGGGGAACTTTTGACAATACCTCCCGGAGATCGAAATGACAGGAAGAAAAAGAAAAAAACATAACAAAAAAGGTTTTACGATGGTCGAGCTTATGGCGATGCTCATTATCATCGGTCTGCTCGCGACCGTCGCAGTCAAAAAAGTTGCAGACCAGATAGTCAGGGCACGTGTTACGACCACAAAGGCCAGTCTGAAGATTCTGCACGATGCTGTTAATGAATTCAATATGGTTACCGGCCAGTATCCGTCCGAGGACCTGGGACTGCTGGATCTTGTCGAACAGCCGATGGATATTCCGGAGGGGACATGGCCAATGGGTGGTTTTCTGGAGACCACAGAGGTGCCTAAAGACGCCTGGGGTAGTGATTTTTACTATCAGCTTTACCCTGAGAGCGGTAAGAATTTTGTGATCATAAGCTTCGGCCCCGATGGCGAAGAGGGCACTGAAGATGACATGTACAGTACGGACGCATCCTGATTGCCTTATGCAAGACGCACGAGGCGCAAAACGCAGCGCGAGGAGCGGTTTCACGTTTATCGAGTTGCTGGTCGTGCTGGTTATAGTCTCTTTGTTTACGGCTTTGGCGAGGAGACATCTTTTCGGATTGCTGGGAAGAAGCACGTTCAAGGCGCAAATGCAGGGATTTGTGTCCACGATGCAGATGGCTGTCCGTGCCGCCGCCGAGAGCGACAGAAGATACGAAGTTATTATCGATATAGAAGAGCAGAGTTATCTGCTTCGAGAGATTACCAATCCGGACCTGTCGGAGGTTCTGGAGGAGGAGATAATCCTCAGCGCAGACCTGAGCGGAAATTGCCGGGTGGCATACGTGCAGTTCGACGATGCCGAGTACACTAATGAAGGACGAGCGAAGTTCCGCGCCGGGCGCTCGGGCTGGGCCTACGGCGGCAAGATCGTCCTCTTCGATAAGGACGAGCGGCCTTATACTGTTATGGTTAACCGGCTCAACAGGATTGTCGGACTGGAGCCGGGCGATGTAATGATTCTGGAGCCGAGGACTCGGGATGATTTGCCGTTTTAAAAAACGCGATTTGCGAATGAGAGCTTTCAGCCTGGTGGAAGTCTCGGCCGCTCTGATAATCCTTGGGATTATCAGCTCGAGCGTGGTGCTCATTATCAGCCGGTGCGTGGCCTCGGGGACAAATTCGATGCTGCGGATGCAGGCCTTTGAGGTCGCCCGGGAAAATATGGAAAAGCTGCTCGCCTCCGATGCGCTGGAGGAGACCGCCGATTACGGCCAAAGCGAATTGTACCCGGGGATCGAGTGGGAGACCTCAGTCGAGTCGTTTTATGAGCCGATAACGGCGAGAATGTGGATCCGGGGTGTTTCTCTTGCCAGGTATAACGACATCGAGAATCAGGAGCAGACGGTTGAGCTGACTCACTGGCTGACCGACGTGACGAAAGATCAATTGCTGCAGATGATGAACGATCCTAACTCGGAAGAAGAGCAGTTTTACGATCAGCTTATAGAATCGGTCGACGAAGCCGCAGCTTATGCCGGCGTTGGCGTTGAGGTAATCGAGCAGTGGCTTGATAACGGCATGCTGGTCACGGATGACGGCTCGTTTGTCAAAGCTAATCTCGACATTTATAAAGCAAGCAACGGCAATCCGAGCCCCGAGGACCGGCAGCGACAGGCCAGTTCGATGGCCGAAATTGCGGCCGAACAGGAAAAGCTTGATGACATAAGGGCTCGTGGCGAACGGGAGGGCCCCGGTGCGATAGATCCTAAAACGGGTCTGACGTACGAAGAACTCGAACAGATGGATTTTTCCGATATCTATGAGCTGATGAAGAGTAGAGAGCGTTAGGAGTTTCGGGCCTCATGAGGTCAAGACCGAAAAAATGTGTAGCGGCAAAGATTACGGGCCTACGCTGTATGCGTTCGGGCTTTTCGCTTGCCGAGATGCTTGCGGCCATGTTGATTGGAGCGATGGTCCTGGTTGCAGTGCTCAGCATCTACAATCGCGCCGAGCGTTCGGCCGCTGCCGTCACGCGAAGGCTCGACGCTTCACGTCTGCCGCGAGAAATTCTGCAGCGCATCGCAGAAGACATCGACCACATGATCGCTGCCGGTTCCGATGCGGAGATCACGGTTCAAAACAAATTCGACAAACTCTACCCGACCGCGAAACTGACCATTTCGAGGACCTTCGAGGACCGTGCAAACCGCAAGCAGAAGTACGAAGAAATCATCTGGCAGTGCAGCCATGATTTCTCAAGTCTCACCGACGGTCTGGTTCTGTACCGAAGTCACAGCGGGATCGCCGCCGAGGACAAGCTGCTCGACAAGAACAAAGAAGATTGGGAGAAAGAGCTCTTTGTGCCGCTTTGCAGCGGGATTACTTACTTTAAGATAAAAGCGTTGAAAACTGAAAAACTGGTTGAAAGATGGAGCGGCGGGCTCCCTTCCGGCATTGAAGTGGCAATTTCGTTTGCCGAGCCCTTCAAGACGGTCGGCGGCACACTGGACGTGCCGGAAGAGGAGAAGATTATCCGGACGATAGCCGTCGACAGAACTCGCAAAATCAGATTCTCTATTGTCGAAAGGCAGCCAACGGGCGATCAGGAACAAGAGATGCCGGCAGACGCACCTTCTGAAGGTGGAAAGAAGCCGGCTGAGAGCCCGACGAAACCGGCTAAGGTCAGATTATGAACGATGCCCTAAAAAATCAGTTTGTTCCGGGAACTCGCCGGGGCATTGTGCTGCTTGTGACGCTGGTGCTGCTGGTAGTGCTCGCGACGCTGGGTTATACGCTCACCGGCCGAGTCGCCGCTCAGCGCCACCGCAACCAGTACTTGATAGACTACAGAGCCGCTCGCTATGCCTGTGATTCGGCCGTCAGGTACTCGATTGCCACGATGGAAGAAATCAACCCGCAACCGCTCAGCCGTCCGAACGAGCCGGATTTTTCCGATCTGTTTGCTCTGGACGACGTTCAATATAACGAACTGCTGGCCCAGTGGGAGTTAGGACCCGCTTTCGCCGGGATGGACGGCGACGAGCAATACGGCGAAAAGACGGCTATGGAAGATGCCAACGATATTAATCCCGGCGATCTTTGGAGCGTTGGCTTCAACGATCCGGATTACATGCCGATTCGAGGTCCCTACGGCGCGCCCTGGCCGTTTGTGACCGAGCCGGTGGAGTTCGAGATCGGTTCTGCAAAAGTGCGAATAGAAATTGAGGATGAGAACGCCAAGTACCCGCTGGGTTGGGCGCTGATGGCCGATCCGAGGATCGAGAGGGAAGTCGATGCAGGATTTGTAACCTTTTGTGAGCTGTCCGGGCTTGATTCCGAACAGATCGGCACGTTAAGCGAGCAACTGGAAGGCGTGGGCAAGATAAAACCGTTCCGGATGGATTTCAAGCCCATAAGGAAAATGGTTAACGTGCCGACGAGCACGACGACCAGCAGCCGTACGGCGAGGACGTCCAAACCGAGGACGTATCGAAAGCCCATATCTATATCTGCTACACAGCAGTATTCCGAACAGACCGTGCATTTCGCCAAGCTCTTCCATAGTTCGCTGGTCGACACCGAGACCCTCGCCAGGCCGACCATAGTCACCGAGGCGAGAAAGGAATCGCCTCTCAAATATATCGGAATATGGGGCTCGTGCAGGGTCAATGTAAACACGGCCCCGCGGCACGTACTGGAAGCGGCGTTTATTTTCGGCGGCAACGAAGTGGAAATAGCCGAAATGATCATACAATTGAGGCGAGAGGAAGTCTTTGGATCTATAGATGAATTAAAGGAAGAATTGTTTCGTTACTCCGATTCGATCGACAAATGTGCCGAATACATAACGACGACGAGCAGATTTTTCACTATTAGAATAACCGCAACAAGCGGAGCGGCAAAGGCATCGTCCATCATTGCGATAACGAGGGACGGAGACACCGTGAAGCAGGTTGCCTCAATAAACGGCTGAGCGCCGGTAACTGTTTTAGGAGTTTGCTGACAGTGGAATCTCACAATTATTTGGGAATTTACATTAGTACTCACGCCGCGACGGCTGTCTGTCTCCATCCTCAGGGCAAAGGCGGAAATATCCTGGGGTGCTTCAGTGTTTCCATCGAAGACCAGGAGCAGGCCAATATACAAACTCTTGCCAGTCTCCTTGCCCAGGGGTGCGCCGAGAGAAAGCTTAAATTCTCCGAAGTGGCGGTGGCGCTGGATTGTGCGATGTTTATGCAGCATAACGTGCACAGCGAGTTCAACGATCCCAAGAGAATAGCGGCGACGGTCAAGTTCGATACGGAAGAGGCCCTCGCCACCGATATTGCCGAGGTTGCCCTTGCTTTCGAGATAGCGTCAGGCGATGAAATCGGCTCGAAGCTTAACGTCTTTACCGCGCAGCGGTCCGTTCTGACGGAAGTTCTCGAGGCACTGCAGCAGTACAATCTCGATCCGGTGACAATAGAGCCGGACGTCGGCTGTCTTTCAAGATTTATCAATCGGATGGTTGAAACAGCAGAGCCGCGGGAAGGGGAGACTCTGTTCGGAATACTGTCTCAATGCCGCGGCTATCTCGTTGTTCCTCCAACGACAACGGACGAAGGAGGCCGAATCGCGCCGGCGGTTAGAACGTTCCTCGTCGGCTCCTCACAAGACAGAGGCAGACTGCTCACGAGGGAAGTGCTCGTAACGACAGCTCTTGTCGAAGGCGCCAAGCCGGTGGACAGCCTAAAAATCTTCGATGCGGCCGGTGAGGTGAACTCTCGAGAGGTTGGGCAAAAGCTCGGCATCGAAGCTGAAACCATTGACTTATGCCAGGCTGCCGGCGCGGAACCTCCGGACGTTGAAAATTGCACAAGTCCTGCCGATTTTGCCATCGCTCACGGGGCCGCTCTGAGCCACTGGCAGAAGGGCCGTCGGGTGAACTTCCGCGACGATTTCAATCCGTTCGAGGGCAAAAAGCTCAGGACGCAGAGAGCGCTTAGATTAGCAGCGGCTTGTGTTACTATTCTGTTGATTGTCCTAGGGGTCTATTTTCACACTCCGTTAGTCAAGGCCGATGCCGACCGGTCCGACCTGCGCAGAAAATTCGCCAAGAATTACTCCGATGTCACACTGCGCAAATTGCGGGATGACGTCAATATCAAGAAAGCTATAAGGGAACTCACCAACCTGAAGCGAAAGATTGAGAGGGGAGGAAAAGGGCTTGATCCGGGTGATAAATCCGTATCATCGAAGTTGACGCTGGTGTTGGCCGCCTTTAACAAATGTGCGAAACAGACCGATCTGAATGTGAAGTCGATCAACATTTCCGGCGACAACATTACTATCACGGGTGATACCTCGAGTAAGTCGGGACAAGTACTCTACAAGGCCATCAAAGATGGTGGCCTGCAAATATTAAAAGAAGGCGGTGAAATCAAGGCGGGACGCCTGACTTTCAATTATACCCTTAGACCCAAGACATAATGGAGGAAGAGTCTTATGAAGGACTTGTATAAGAATCCGTTTTTGTATTATATCGCGATCCCGATGCTGGTCGGTCTGTGGCCGCTGTTGGTCAGTGCAATATACCTGCCGGCCGCGGGGGAAGATATTGACAGGCAGCTCGGCGAGTATGCAAAGGCCGAGCAGTTAATGATCGAGATCCTGACTCTCGATCCCGAACGGCTCGAATTCGCCGAGCCGAATGAGGCCGCAACTGAATTTAGCTACACCGGGGTGGTCCACAAGGTTGCGAATCTCTGTGGCATCCCGTCAAGCAGTTGCAAGGTTCATTCGGCGATAATTGTGGATACTAAGAAGCAGAAAAGCCAGACCGCCAACGTGGATCTCAAGCAGGTCGATATGGTCAAGTTCGCCAGGTTCCTCTCCATGATTCAGCTTCGCTGGGCGAATCTTCAGTGCGAATCGGTCAAGCTGACCAGAAAAGACAACATGCCGAGCAAAGATGTATGGGAAGCGGACCTCAGATTTAAATATTATTATTGATAAAAAGGTCCACGACTTTTGGCTACCCGGCGGGATGCTGAAACCCGAAATCGACCCTGTTTTCTTCGCTTTTTATACTGCCAGAATTCTCTGAGCATCACTATATATAGTATATTGCCCATTCCAACAGATACGCGAGCTACCCCCTCATATCTGTTAAAATAGGTCTATTATCGGGAGCTTTTACAGGGTTGATAGACCGTATTTTGCCGCTATTTTGTATAGGCTGGTCAGCCTTTAAGATTGCTTTAAGTACCGAACTTCTCTAAAGTTTTCGATACTCAGTGGTCGATACCAATATTAGCAGGTTGTTTTGGGCCTCAAAAGGGATTTCGGGGACACACAAGATATAGTGGTTTTGGCTTCGAGGATGGAAAAAAGGATTGTATAAATCTTGAGGCCACAGATATAAGGTAGTCCGAATGCCAGGTGCCGATTCAAAAAGCCGTTTTGAGGGCGAAGATTGTCAGTCTGATTGTCTTCGGGATCGTCTTGCTCCGGATCAGGATTTGGTGATGGAGCAGATTCTTGAGAGCATCAATAATACGCCTATTGGACAAGTTCTCAAGAGGATTGCTTCGCTGCCTGAGGTACGCAAAGAGAAAGTGCTTGATCTTCGCCGCAAAATCACCAAAGGCCAATACGACTTGAACGAGCGTTTGGATATAGCGGTAGACAAGGTTCTCGAGCAACTAACGATGTAGGAGGAGACTACTTCGCCGGCCTATACTTCGCGCGCCTTTTGGAGCCGAAGTTTAGCTCTTCCCTTTCAAACCACGATTCTGTGAGGTCTGTTATTTTTTGTTTCTTAACCCCCACTTGCCTGCAAATCTCAGGGTTAAGAAGCTACCTGGGCTTAGGATACTGCCTGCGGGACATCATCGTAGGGCTCGTCCATCTCGACTGGTTTGTAGCCCGGCAACTTTGACTTTTCAACCTCATCCCTGAAGGCTGATATCACTTGTTTCTGAATTCTCTTCCTGCACTCGGCATTGATCGGATGTGCGATATCGGAGTGGAGTTTCATTCTGCCTTTTCCGTTCTTCTTGGCACGGTTCTCCGAGAGATTTGATCCGCAGTTGTTGCAGAATTTCGCTCTGAGATGGTTCTTTCCTCCACATTTGCCACAATGGTCGCTCATCTTTCTCGAAGGCATGGCAACGAAGAATCCGTTAGTTCCCTCGATGATCTTGATGTCTCGAACCACGAATTCGTTGTCCATTGTGATCGAGCAAAAAGCTTTCAGCCGGTCGTCTTTATTGCTCACCAGTTTGGCCCTGACCTCAGTGATCTCCATTTTGTTAGCCTCGCTAAAAAGCCTACCACTTGTTGTTGGCCACTAAGATGCATTTGCACCCGACCTTTTCGGAAAATCCCCGCTTAATTCCCTCGGCTTTACTTTGATCTCCGCATTTAATAATACAAAACATAGCAGAACCGCTACCACTCAGGCAAAAGGGCCCGATCTTCAACGACTCGCCCTTTTTTTTCAACTTGTCGAGATTGCTGTCCAAGTCGAAACAGCTTCCTTCAAGCATATTAACGCACATTCCTGCCGCTAAATCAATCCTGTTTTGCCTGATGAAGCCATTTATTTGATCGGACAGTCTTTTATAGACGTCCGGTCGGTGCGTATAGTTGGCGTAAACCTTTTGTGTAGATATACTTACGTTTGGCAAGGCAACTAAGGCCGTGAATTCGAATTTTTCTTCAATTTCTTCAATTTTTTCGCCTTTCCCTTTGCAAATTGACAACGGGCCACCCAGAAAGAAGGGCACATCGCTACCCAATTCCGCCGCCGGTTTGCACAGGTCTTTTTCGTCGAATCCCATACGAAGGTAGTGACACAGTCCTGTCAATGTGGCAGCGGCGTCGCTGCTTGCCGAGCCGAGGCCCGTTCCCGCCGGGATGTTCTTGGTCAGCGTGATCTTGATGTCCGGTTTAGGCCGGCGGTTTCTCAACAACATCTCGGCGGCGCGCCAAACGAGATTGTCGCTGCCCGGCGGCGCCCAGCAAGGGCCCCGGCAGA
>Ga0180438_10012294_pt1 | contig 10205 bp, 14 predicted proteins | sample SS_ome_12_FD_132455 | JGI IMG/M metagenome (GOLD analysis project Ga0180438, IMG submission 132455) | Hypersaline lake sediment archaeal communities from the Salton Sea, California, USA - SS_3_D_2 metaG | ecosystem: Environmental > Aquatic > Non-marine Saline and Alkaline > Hypersaline >...
AGTCTTCAAGGATCGGATATCACCGCAGGAAGATGCGGAACGTATGTGGCCCTGGAAGGTATGGAAAACAGAAAGCGATCCGGCAGGAGGCGGCAAGCCTGCAATCAATTTCTATCAACCGAGTCTTGTTACCAGTCAGTTGATGGAGATATTCAATTTCTTTTACAACCAGGCCGGCGAACAACTTGGCGTGCCAGCATATGACCAGGGATCCGCAACAGGAAATGTCGGAGGCGCCGGCCAGACGGCCCACGGCCTCGCGATGTTAATGACGGCATCATCCAAGATTATGAAGGACGCGATCGGCTACATCGATCGAAACGTCATCAAGAAAGTTGTTTTCCAGACATGGCTATATGCGATCACCTCCGGAAAGATGGAATACTCCGGGGATATCAATATCGTTGCCAGGGCCTCTGAGTATTTAATTATCGCTGAACAACTCCAGGCCAGGCGCCAGGAATTCTTAGCGTTCACGAACAATCCAGTTGACCTTTCAATTGTAGGCGTCGACGGAAGGGCCAAGGTCCTCCGCGAGACAGTCAAGTCCCTGAAGATGGACGGGGACGACATTATCCCACCTGAATGGGAGATTAACGCAGCGCAAGGCCAGTTGCCAGGCCAGATGGGCATGCCAGGGATGGAAGGGATGCCAGGACCGGGAGGTCCTCAGGGAGGCGGAGGCGGACCGCAGCCAGGCCAGGATTTATCAGAAAAACCAGTAGCAGATCAACCACCAGCTTATGAGGAGCCTATCGGAGGGAAGCCACCGGTTGTGCCTCTTGAGCGAATGGCTAATATGTAAAATAAAACAAGGAGGTTATACCAATGGCAGACAATTCAAAAGTGAAATACGTGACGAAGTCAACCGACTTGGATCCTGAAACCGGGAAGCCCAAGAAAAAGAAGACCACGGCTGGATCCTACAGCAAGCCCAGACGCAAAGGGTATGAAGACATGCTTAAAGAAGCCGGCACGGTCAGAGGTAAATAATAGGACCGATTAGATTTTATAAACCAGGAGGAACAAATGGATAAGAGCAAAATGGCGAAAGCCGACACGACAGTTCATTACAATATGTTCGCCGGCGACGACGGCCGAAACAAGATGTCGAGATGCCTGCAGGATCACTGCAAGTGCGGAAAGGAATGTTATTGCCTTCCGGATTGTGGATCTGTATCAAATGATCCGCTTGACATCGATGAGAACTAAACTCTTGACATATCGAGCATATTATAAACTATGAGCCTGGGGAGGCATTAATTGAATTACGATTTACCATTAGACAATGATGTAGCAAAGGCCGTTTATGCCCTCGGTAGATTCGACGCTGAATACGCCGGCGATTATCGGGCATTTAATAAGTTGCTGAATTACCTCAACAAAAAGGTTCAGTCAGGTGCGCTAAATGTTTGCACCGAGCAGCATAGGGACCAGAGGGATGACAGCAAGGCCTTCGACCGGGGATACGTTAAAGGCGTTCATACAGTTGTAAAATTCCTTCTCGAGTCATACAGTCATGGCGAGGAATTATTGTACACGAACGAGCCAAAAAACCCAGTCACAAAAAGGATAGTATAATGGCAAAACTGTATCATATCTTTTTCATAGCACAAAAGCAGCAGTTCAATGTCGCAGGAACCGACTATTATGCATGGGTAATCAACTCCGAAGGGGTTGATTACTATTTCATGGAGCCCGGAGATGATAGGCCGGATGGGTATCCCGTTAGGAATATAGTAAAGGTTATGGCATCCTCAGGATCAAATGACATGCTATATTACGTTACAAATAACAGTCAGGTCGCATTAGCATGCACAAACGCAAGTGAATTTGCGGGTGGAAGCGACACGACAACCGCTTCCGCCTGGATATCATTTTTATCGCTAAGCTTTCTCGGCGAGGCCGCGCATTCCCAGTTCGCAAACGGAGCAGCAGCTAAATTGGTTATTCCATGTAGGTGGAAAGACGGAGGTAACTGGGTAAATGGTACCCTCGGAGATTGGATATTAGCAGGAAGTCCAATGTCCGGATTTCATGCCGACGTGTCCGTATCGATCTTTGGAGCAAAATAAATGCAAAAAATAGTAGATATTAATACCAAAGAGGCAACATCAGATAAAATTGGCGGACTTACATCGCCATCATTATTAAGATCATCAAGCGCAACCTATCTCGACAAATACGGTGTATTGCGGACGTCTCACGGTACCAGGGATCAAATAATAAATACGTCTGCACAGAACGACTTAGGTAATGCGAATTGGGATTTGAATGTAAGGGCGGCAAACTCTGATGGCAATGAACTTATAGCTAATACAGAAAATAACTATCACGGTGTTGGCCTAAACAATTTAACTTCAGCTTATTGTTCTTACATATTTAGCGGTGAGTTTAAACAAGGCGCTGTCCCTTTCGTATTTTTAAGGTTATTATCCGTAGGTGATGCTTATTTCAATCTTTCTAATGGAACAATTGGAACCGTTGATAACGCCACCACTTACGGACCTATCGATCAAGGTGATGGTTGGTATCGTTGTGCTATTATAGTGACTGCCACCGCAGACAATCAGGACTTTTATATTTACGCGGCAGATACTGGAGAAGATAGAACATATGAGGGCGATAATTCGACCCCTTCCATATACGCCCGAAATATGATGATCGAAGAGATCCCATCTGAAAACACTTACGGACCAGAGCTTATAACAAATGGCGACTTTACAGCTTGGACCGGTGATGACCCGGATGACTGGATAGTGGATGCCGAGGACGGAAGCAACTATATAACTGAACACGTTGACGGTGCCAGATTGGTAAGTGATGCTTCTGCTGCACTTTATATGCGACAAACTGCCACGACCACGGCCGGGAAATGGTATGAAGTATCTATAACTGTTTCTAACTATGTCGAGGGAGATGTCAGGTTTGGATGGGATGACGAGAGTAATGCAAATCTTGGAGTTACCGGAAACGGAACCTACAAGATGTTGAGGCTGGCCACAGATACCGGATCAACCGTAAGACTTTTTCGAGACAATAGCGGTGCAACAGATCTTGTCTATTCTGAGGTATCCGTTAAAGAAATTCCAGACTATGCAGTATCCGCACCCAGCGACTACGTCAATTCAGACACGATACCAGCAGAAACACGAATAACGGAAGACGGTTTGCTAATTGAGGGTCAAGGGATCAATTTAATTGATTATAGCAATGATTTTTCAAATTGGTCTAAAGGTGCAAATGTTACTGTTACCTCAGATGCCGCTATTGGCCCAGACGGAACAGTATCAGCGTCAAAGTATAATATATCAGCAGCGTCTGGTAGATCAGTAGAGGCATTCATTGGTGGAAATGCCGCGAGTAGAACAATGACGTTTAGTTTATGGGTGTACTCTGAAGCGGCAACCACTCTTACCGTTCGTTTTAGACGAGACGATGGTATATCGGACGGAGCGTTCACCTCGCAACCTGTAGGAGGTACAGGAAAGTGGACAAGGTACTCTTGGACTCATACCTATAGTGCGAATTCAACTTATCAATACTCTCCATACTTCTTTGATGACTCCGGGAATACCGGGGATATGTTTTACTTTTATGGTGCACAATTAGAAGAAACACCATATGCAACCAGTTATATACCGACCAACGGCGCGCCTACAGTTCGTTTGACTGAGGCCTCCGACGATGCAGATCTAAACGGGTATACCTGGACTACAGGATCTGGGGTAAGTGCGGCTCTTGCGGATGCCGGGACAGCTATAATTGAGTGGAAGGCATTGCAGGATTATGATGCAGTAGATACGACATTCAGGGGAATACTGAAGTTTGACGACGACACAAGCATTACAAGGTTTATTTATTTCGATTCGACCGAGGGAAAGATAAAGGCCTATGACGGGACTAATAATCCAGAGCAGAATAACATCGACTGGTCTGAAGGCGATAATGTAATTTCGGTTGTAAGGTGGGACGAAAACCTCGATCCGCCTAACGGTATATTTGGCATGAGAAATAAATTAAACTCTGATTGGGATGCAGGCGACACGCCAGTAGATACAGCCTTTGACGGTGGATTTACTGACGATGGTGTGACAAGGGTTGCGTTCAATAATGAATTACCAATTGTAATAAGTCGGATTGTCATATACAATGACTATCTTACCGACGAGGATATCGAGAGCGAAATTTGGACACTGGCGGGAGGCCATGGGTGGGGTAAAAGGCGATTCGGTCAAAGACGATGGAAAAAAATATTGTCACCATGGCATTATTAGAAGTACGAGGCATTTAACCTCAATCATACAAGACCGCCATCCCGAGCGGTATAGAAAAGGAGATTTATCATGGGTTGGAGAGAAGACGTAAAAATAGGAGTCGGTCGCATTAGCGAACTGTACCTCGGAACAGGCAATGGCGATATGGGAACGAAAGTTACCACCACGCCTGCGAACCTGAACCTTGTTACTACAGGCGTTGCCGCTGGTTACAAAGTAGCCAGAGGTACCGTGAGCGCGACAGCTTCAAAAGCAGTTGCAACCGGTCTAACCACCATTCTCGGTTTTGCCCTGTCAGTCAATGGAGCCACCGCGACGCTGGTAAACGCAGCGCCTCAGTTGTCAGGAGCCATATCTGGCGGAACCTTGACCGTTTACCGTTGGAAGCATACCGGTCCTTCGACAGCCACGCTGATTGCTGCCACCACTGGCGGATCAGTTGCGTGGGTAGCCGTAGGAACCTAATCAACTAATATGGGGACAATGGATAATCCGGCGTCCCCATAAATTTAACCTGGGGAGGAACAATACAATGAAAAAGCTTAATATCTGCATGGTCTCATTTCATGGGTGTATACGTGTTTTTAAAGAGACCCATATCCTGCAACAGGCCGGTCACACGGTCCACCACCTCGCAATGTCAGAAACTTTCGGATGGAATAAATACGAAACGCATACCCTTTACGCGGACGAAGCCAGCGGCATCAGGGCGGTACAGATGCTCGACAATGCCGGCATCGATATATTCCACGTACACAATGAGCCTGACTGGATTGTATCAATGGTCCGGAAGGGAACCGACAAGCCTATCGTCTATGACATCCACGACCTCGAACACCTTCGACACTCAGGAGGCCCTGACGAGCACGAATTAAACGCTGTCCGCGATTGTGACGCTGTCATCCATACGTCAAGATATACTCAGGCCCAGTACGATAAGACCCATGGCCCGAAAAAAATCGACGGCATAGTATTGCCTAAGGTCCCCCGGGACTTTCTGGTACCAGAAAAGATGGCAAAGGCCTATGCACCGCATACCCTTGTTTATCAGGGAGGCCTCGCAGAGCAGGAGCAAAGACACTACGGATCTGATGGTATTATGTACGAGAACTATCGATACTATGTTCAGATGGTATCCGGGATGGCCCTATGTGGATTCCAGTCCTTTTTATTTTCAGCCAGCACGCTGGTCGGCGGAGTCTATGAGGGAGCAGGCGCCATTGTCTTTCCGGCACAACCATGGATCACCTTATTAAAGGCGATCAGTCCCTATCAAATAGGATTCGTCGGAGCAACAACGCATTGTGATCTGATGCAGTATTCAAGCCCAAACAAGCTATTTGAATACATAGCGGCCGGAGTTGTACCGGTTGTAATGTACGCAAAGCACGCCGCAGAGATAACCGAGAACCTCGGTTGCGGAATTGTCTTGGACGTTGCGAACCCGATACAGGGACAGCTTGACCAGGACGAGATCATAGAAAAACACAACCGCTTATTAGAGATCCGCGAATCGATTGTCATGGAGGATGAGCTTCCTGTCATCGAAGAGATCTATCAGCAATTATTATCCTAAGGGGGGATTATCATGGAGCAGTGGACACATATCGTAGGATTCACCAGGGGCGGAACTTCATGGATCAAAACGATCCTATCTAATCACCCGGAGATTACATCGGCACCAGGCGAGAACGTGATATTTCGGGATGAGAATAGGTGGCATGGAATAGAGCAAATGTTAATAGATGAATTCGGAAAACAGATGTATAAATTCCGCTTACACCTCTTAACCAAGGCGCCTCTTGATATGATGCACCTGGATCGATGGCAATTATGCTGCAGCCAGGCCAATATAGTTGTGATGATGAGGGATCCTCGAGATTGTGTGGCCTCTCATCACTTTGGCGATAGGCCATGGATGAACAAGGGCCAGAACGCAACGCCTCACGGTGTAATGGAGAAACTGAAGAAGTACCTCCTCCGGGCAGAGCCGTTCTTTACGTGTGACAACTTGACGGTTGTTAAATACGAGGATCTGCATATGGCACCGCTCGCAACTCTCGAGCACCTATTTAAAAACATGGGCATCGATAGCCGGCCAGAGGTAGTTGAATATTGCCATCAGAAATCTCGGTTTGAAGCCAGGACAGGCCGGAAGCCCGGGACCGAGGATCCTATGGCTCATTTACGCAAGGGAATTATGGGGGACTGGAAGAGGATGGACTATGATTTTTCCCCATACAACGAATTTATCCGAGACTGCGGGTATGAAATATGAAGTATTCAAGCTACTTATGCGCAATTGCAAGCATTGTCAATGCTATGCGCAGGACTTAAAATACTGTTATTGTTTACAAAAATTTATATTCCAAATGGGAGGAGAGGAAAAATGCAAGAAAATCAGCAAGATACTAAAAGAATCATAACACCGGAACAGATCAAACAGGGCGAATGTATGGACAAGATCAATACGATCCTGCATCAATATAACATGGCTCTTGTTCCCATCTTCAAATTCGACGGCGTCCGCCTGGATGCCAGGGTTGCCATTACAGAAAGGCCGAAGCTTGGACCGGACGGAATGCCCTTGCCGCCTGCACCGACACCTTGCATGAAGGGAGGCGCCAAATAATGCCGGAATATCTCGAGGATATTAAAAAGGACTTCGAGGATAATTATGAAGAGGTCCGGAAGCAATGCAAACCGATCACCTTTGATTCTGTTTTGTGGGCCAGGGAGTATAGAATGCACTCTATGAACAAGGGCCTGGATAAGCTGGGATTCAATCCAATGAATATCATGAACAATGCGACGACTCAGGAAATCGCAGAGGAGATGATCAACCAGGCATTAATCAAGAACGGTATCCATATCGAAGACTGGTCAGACAAGGAATGTGAGGAAGAGAAGAGAGGCCTCTACATCTTTAAGAATGGAGAGCTTGTATACTTTATCTCACATATCGAACAGAGTAACAATATGATCGGAAAGAAAACTTTTACGGTCAGAACAAATATTGTTGTCAATTAAATTCAGCTACTTATGAATTTTTTATGGGGTGGAGCATTAAGAAACCGTATTTTATAGTTGACATATTGTATAACTATAAAAGGTATTTGTATTTTTTAAGGCAAAAACCCCGCGAATACCGGGAACACCCGAGCAGACGCCGGACTCCTGGATTCAGTAATTGAACACCGCGACTATATCGCGACTCATGGAGGGAGCAATCATGCCGAAACAAGAAGACCTGTCAAACGTACCAGCATCAGTCTTGAAGCAGCAACGAGACGCAGAACGAAAGATAGAGGCTCTTACATCCGAACCGACTCCGGACCCAGTCCAGAACACCGAACCGAATCAGAGCCCGGAACCAACGACCGAACAAGAACCGGTTAAGACCGAGAATCAAGAGCCGGTCAAGCAAGTTGTCGAGCCTGCCATCGTGGATGATCAAACATCCGGGCAGTGGGAACACAAGTACAAAGTTCTCCAGGGCAAATACGACAAGGAAGTTGGGGATCTTCGTGGCGAAGTTGCAAGCCTAAAGTCAATGATGGAGCGCCAGACAAAAATCATCGATGGTCTCGAATCATCGAATAACAATGCGCCGGAGAAATCAATTGATCTTGAAGACCTGGATCTCGAAGCCTACGAAGGATGGGGCGATGAGATGAAACCTTTAGTAACACAGGTCAACACGCTAAAAGCAATTATCAAGGACCAGGCCGCCGTTATCGATGGATTGAGATCAAATCCTCAGGCTGACGACAGCATCACAGAGAGAATCAATTCACTCGAGTCAGAATCAAGAGAGGCCCGGGTATCCAAATACCTCGAGACCCTTGATAACACAATCAACGGAAACTGGCGACAGTTAAATGTCGATGCCGGTTTTAACGCATGGCTGAACGAATCAGATCCAATGTCCATGATGGTCAGAAGGAATCTGTTAGAGGCAGCCGCCGAGAATCTCCGGGGCGCCCAGGTAGCGAGCATCTTTAATCAGTATATCGGCTCGCAGGGGAAATCACAGAGCAAGGTATCAGTGGCAAGCGAATTGCCAGACGGAAGCGGCTCAGGCGACGATACACCGGCGCCGAAAGCTTCAGTCACAGAAGCAGACGTAAAGAAAGCCCAGCAGGACTTTATTCGTGGTCGGATCACCGAGGACGAATATGACAAGGTCTATGCTAAGTTCCAAAGAACACTTAGGAGGTAAATATCCTAAACGGATAATAGCCTCCTGAAAAGAATAACAAATTTAATTAGGAGGCTATTATCATGGCTATTTCAGTTGCACCAGGAACACCCCAATATAGTGGGAATTTCATCCCGGAAATATGGTCCGGCAAACTGCTTGTAAAGTTTTATGCCGCCACCGTTTCCGCCGCCATTTGTAACACCGATTATGAAGGCGAAATCAAAGACGTAGGTGACAAAGTTCAGGTCCGCACCGTTCCTGATATCGTTATCCGCGATTACGTCAAAAATCAATCCCTGCAGATCCAACGACCCGACTCTCCCAAGAAAGAGATGCCGATCGACAAAGCCAAATATTTCAACTTTATTTGTGACGACATCGACAAGCATCAGACCGACGTGTCCTTGATGGACTCTTGGAGCCGCGACGCTTCACAGCAGATGAAAGTCACGGTCGACGAGGAATTCCTTGGCGATGTTTACTCCGATGCCCACGCCTCGAATAAAGGCATCACCGCTGGCGTCAAGTCCGGCGACATCGATCTCGGAGCTTCCGGCGATCCTGCAATCATAACGAAAGCCAGTGTCCTCGACTTCTTGGTCGACGTTGGAACCGTTATGGACGAACAGAACTTACCCGAGGAATCTCGGTATGCCGTAATTCCGCCTTGGATGGCCGGCATGATAAAGAAATCCGATCTCAAAGACGCTTCACTCGCCGGCGACGGCACAAGCATAATGAGAAACGGACGGATAGGCATGATCGACCGCCTGGTCATCTACGTATCCAACCTGTTAACCTCCGCCACCGACGGCGCCTATACCGCTTACCATGCAATCGCTGGTCACAAAGCCGGTATCTCTTGGGCTGCCCAGATGACGAAGATGGAAAGTCTTCGAGCGGAGTCCACCTTTGGCACCTTGGTTCGTGGCCTGAACGTGTACGGATACAAAGTACTGAAGACCGAAGCCCTCTGCGACCTTTATATCGCGAGAGGATAATTAGCGTACCCCCGCTCCCCCCAGGCGTTCCGGTGACCGTGACCTCTGAACTCCGGTCACCGGATAAACTAAAAGGGGACGGAACAATTTAAAATTAACAAAATCATTTTAAGGAGATTTTTAATCATGGCTGAATATCAATTTATCGGAGAGAGCAACGCAGTGGCTTACGAAGCCCCCGGCTACGTGGTTATGAAGAAATATGTTGACGTTGCCGCTCTTATCGCAGCTCCGCAGATGCTCGCTTTAGCCTCTGCGCCGAACACCCCGCTTACGTCTTTCACCGGCTTCGCGGCCGCTGACGTAGTGAATCTATTCCATGTACCCGCTGGATTCGTCGCTCGTATGGCCGGCATGTACGTGCAGTCCGCTGACACCAACGCCGCCACCATCGCGCTGGGTATTGGTGGAGCAACCGCAGCTTTCATGGCCGCCACCGCTATCAACAGTACCGGCGCCACCATCACAGTTGTTGGCGATGCCTATGGTGCCAACTCGCTGATGGCCAAAGAATTTGTGGCAAATGACACGGTCGACGCCCTGCTCGCATCAGCGACGGCTATCGATGCCAAAATTCACTTTTTCTTGGAAGGCTACAAGGCTTTTGATATCACTTCCGTAGTGTAACCATAAACCTTGACATGTTGTATATTTTAAAAGGGACTTACCCGATCTCTATCAGGGAGGTCCCTTTTTTACTTAACAAAATAAACCTGGGGAGGA
>Ga0180438_10012295_pt1 | contig 10204 bp, 8 predicted proteins | sample SS_ome_12_FD_132455 | JGI IMG/M metagenome (GOLD analysis project Ga0180438, IMG submission 132455) | Hypersaline lake sediment archaeal communities from the Salton Sea, California, USA - SS_3_D_2 metaG | ecosystem: Environmental > Aquatic > Non-marine Saline and Alkaline > Hypersaline >...
CATCGACACCGAGATGACAATGATCAGACCGTAGAGCAATTGGGTCCAGAAACCGGTCAATCCAATGGCGACAGTCCCAGCCTCAATCGCGCCGATAATGAAGCACGCGATAAACGTCCCGAATACAGTCCCGGTTCCACCAAAAACCGAAGTACCACCCAGGAACACAGCCGCCAGCGTCCGCATTAGATAGCCCTCGCCCAACGTAACCCAGAAATAATTCACCTCCATGCTTGCCAGCAGACCTGCGAACGCCGCAGCCAAGCCAACCACGGCAAACACCAACATTCGTGTTCGATCGACGTTGACACCCATGAGCCGAGCACTATCTTGATTATCCCCGGTTAGATATACGTGTGCCCCAAACTTGTGACGATTTAGTAGGATCCACACGATGATGGTCACGATAATCATCCAGATCATCTGGAGTGGAAAATATCCCCCGATTCTGCCCACCGTCGCAGCATGCAGGGACGTACCCTTTAGCGGCACCAGAGATGCCGGTCTTCCGCCCGTGACGACCAGGACCACCCCTCTCCAGAAAAACATAGTACCAATGGTAGCCACCAGGGATGGGATGCCCAGCCGCACTATAATAGCACCATTCAGAAGCCCGGCCAGAAATCCGGCAACCAGGCAGAAAACAAAAGCCAGCGCTACGCTGCCAGTTGTGTTAAAGACACTGACGAATACCAGCACCCCGATTGCCATGATGGACGGGAATGACAGGTCCATCTCGCCCGCGACCACCACCATCGTCAATGGCAAGGCCATAATGGCAAAGAAGGGTATGGTAGACATAAACGCAGCATAGATCTCGCGCGAAAGAAATGTTTCGGGTGCACCCACCAGAAAGATCGCCCATATGGCCAGGAAGACGCAAAAGATACCGATCTGCAGCCCGTTCCTGCGGGTGAACCTGGCAATCCGTTCCCGGGCTGATCGCTTCTGGCCGGTGGCTATCGGCGCTTTCTCTTCAACGTGAGAAGTCATGTCAACTCCTTCCTTCTGAGACCATTTGATAGATTTCTAACGCATCATCTCAATCCATATGTCCTGTCTGTGCCACCTGGTACATCTTATTCATAAGCTGATCGAGGGTAATGTCCTTTGTCATGAACTCGCCTGCCACCGCTCCTCTATCTAACACCACGACCCGGTCGGCCACCGAATAGACGTGAAACACGTTGTGGTCGATGAATATGGCCGATTTGCCGGCCTTTTTGATATCCTGGACAAATTCCAGCAACTTCCTGGTCTCTGACAGCGAAAGGCCCATGGTCGGCTCGTCCAAAATGATGAGTTCGGCGTCGAAGTACAGGGCTCGCACAATAGCCACGCCCTGCTTCTCCCCACCCGAAAAGGTCCGGACCACAGAATCAGGTGCTACGGCCGAAGAGGTGAACCCCATCGAGCCGACCATCAGGTGCTGTGTTTCCTGCTGCATCTTGTTTACGTCAAGGAGCCCAAAGCGGTTCGTTAGCTCGCGCCCCATAAAAATGTTTCGCCACAAAGTCTGGAGGTCGGCCAGCGCGCGTTCCTGGTAGACAGTTTCAATCCCAAGCTTCCGCGCTTGTGCGACCGAAAAGTCCTCCACCTTGTTCCCATCGAAATAGACCTCGCCGCTATCTTGACGATAGTAGCCGGTGACGATCTTGATCAGCGTCGACTTGCCTGCGCCGTTGTCGCCCAGCAATCCCACCACTTCGTTGCGATTCACCGCGAAATCCACATCGCGCAATGCCTCCACGTCGCCGAAAGACTTCGAGATATTATTCATCTCAAGTATGTAATCCATCCATTGCTCTCCTTACATACGTATAAGGTCTGTTCAACACAATCTTCTCAATCATTTCAGTTAGGAGCAAACCTGGGTGTTCGCCTCTGCTTTTTGAGAAGATACGTTCAACGTCTGCAACAAAGGGGGCAGACGGCATTGAATGAGCGCATAATCGCCCCACGCTTCTGGCCACGGCGAATACGCGTTTTATTCCCTGCGTGCCGTCTACCCCCACATAGTACTCGTTTCGCGCCGCTTCCCGTACGCTACCGGATCTGCTGCTCCACCAGCGGAGCCAGCGCTTCGACGTTGTCCTTGTGAGCGAAGCCTGAGCCGGTATCAATGTGCAGACCGGAGAACTGATATTTCTTGGCCAGGCAGATCTGCACAATGGGCAGGTAGCCTTGTAGCCAGGGCTGCTGGTCGAGCACAAGGTCGGTCCACCCGGCCCGTATCGCTTCCAGTGTGGCCGGCGAAAGGTCAAACCCGATCCCGTAGATCTCGTCCGGCCCCTTACCGGCGGCCTTCAGATACGTCTCCAGGGTGGCGGTCAGCCCACCGTGGTCGGTAACCACCAGCTTGACGTCGGGGTTGGACGAAACGTAGCCGGTGAAGACCGGGGTACCGGCGGTGGCGTCGGCGTCCGTGGCCGAGTCGATCTCAATGTAGTCGACCGTCAGCCCGGCTTCTTCCAGGGCGTCAATAGCGCCCTTGGTCCTCAGCCCTCGCGTTGGCTGGGACAAAAGCCCCCAGACCATGGCCTGATCACCTTCTTGGAGTTCGAACCGTCTTACGGCTTCCTTGCCCAGCATATAGCCGGACTCATACAGCTCTTGACCGACGTAGCCAAAGCCCTCACCCTTGTATCTCTCTTCAAGCCGAGGTAGGGTGGTGTTCTGGCTGGTGACAATGATGCCTTTGGCCCGGGCTTCGTCGACCGCCGCCTCGTAGGCGTCATCCCCAGGATGTCCCATGATGGCGATCCCGTCCGGGTTGGTGGCAATCGCCTCCTTGAACTGCGAAACCATCTTCTCCGGGTTCCAATCCGACCAGAAAACCTCCATGTCGGCATCCAGATCCGACGCTGCCGCCACAGCGCCGTTGTAAACGACGGTGCCGAAGGGGCCTCCGGGTGGTCCGCCGGGGAAGAAGACAATGTCTACCCCGGTGCAAAGTTTCTCTGCTTCGGTGGCCGGCGCCTCTTCTCCGGCGGCCTCAGGCGCGGGTGTCGCCGGTAGATAATAACAAGCGCTGGCCAGCAACGACAGCACCACCAGACCAACCACGAGCCAACTGAATTTCTTGAGTTTCATTTTTTCCTCCTTTGGAAAGGAATAGAGCTTTCTCGGTAACTACTCAGGTCACAGAGCAACACGGAGGAGACACGGAGTTTCACAGAGAAAGAATTGAAGAGAAATCTCTGAGACCCTCTATGTATTCTCTGTGGCCCTCTGCGCATTCTCTGAGGCCCTCTGTGCAATCTGAGTAGTACCTTTTTCGTAGAATTGCCTCAGGCAGTTAGATAGGTTTGAATGTGCACCAAGGCAGTAGCCGGAGACGGATACCACGTTGAATGTGGTTGTTTGATCACCCCCTTTCAGTATTTCCTCACACGCCGGCCACGCTAGCGAGCATCCTGAGCCTGTCGAAGCACGCTCGCTTAGATGAAAACGTGTCCAACAATAAATCACACACCGGGAGAGGTACCTAAGTCAATTGAGCCTCGGCCCAGCGGAACTTCAACCGTTTTCGGTGAGGGCAAAGAGCTCTCCCTGACAATCAATCTCGGTTTGAGCAAAATTGTCTCTGGTTCGAACCCATCCTCGGATTCTCGACTGGCTTCAATCATACGAACCACTTGTTCCACAGCCACGCAACCTAACCGATGCATATCCTGCTCAACGGTCGACAGTGGTGGCCAGAAATAGGCTGACTCAGGAATACCATCAAAACCGACAACTGCCAGATCCTGGGGTATCTTCAGACCTCTGCGACAGGCAACCTGTGCCACGCTAAGCGCCATCTGATCGTTGCCAACGAACACAGCGTCCATTGCAGGGTATTGCTCCAGCAATTGACGAATTGCCCTTTCCCCACTGTCAGGAGACCAATTCCCTTCCGCCCATTGATGGTCGTTGACGGGAAGCCCAGCCTCCAAAAGCGCGTCTTGCCAACCGGCCTTACGCTGCCGGGCTTCCCACCACTCCAATGGTCCGGCGATATGGCCGATGTGCCGATAGCCCTGCTCGAGCAAATGCTCGGTTGCCATACGACCGCCTGAATAGTTGTCGACGGCAACTACGGAAAGATCGGCCTGCTGGCCCATAGTGAGGAACATGATCGGTGCTGGCAAATCAGGCAGGCGGTCTCGAAGCCAATCACGGTTGTCCCCAACCTCTGATACCGCCCAGATGATCCCATCTACTTGTCTTACCAGCAGCGCGTTGAGGATAGGCTCGACGTTGCCCGTGTCAAATCTGGGCAGCGTTTTTAGCAGGAGTGAGTACCCCATGCCTTCGGCCCGTTCCGCGATGCCGTTGAGGGTACGAGAGGGTCCAATGTATTTCAACCCGGCAACGACAACTCCTAAGGTATGACTCCGGCGTCGGATTAGACTGCGGGCCAGAGCGCTGGGGCGGTATCCCAGGCGTTCAATCACCTCCAAGACCCGCTGGCGTGTCTCGGGGGCGACGTCTGGACGATTGTTGATCACACGTGAGACAGTTTGGGTGGAAACCCCGGCCTCCTGTGCAACTTGTTTGATGGTGATCTGTTTTTTAGCAACCATACTGGATTACCATGTTAAGTCCTGTTATTTCCTCGATTCTCTAAAACCTCTATACACCACTCTCCCATAAGGACTTTATTCTCCTTTAACCGCACCTGCTGTTAGACCTGCAACTAACCGGTTCTGCACAAAAAAGAAGAGAATAATGGTGGGGACAATGGTCAAAACAGTCGCCGCGGCGACCTGGCCCCAGCGAATGAGCAGGGCTGAGGAGAGCCTTTGGATAATCAGGGTAACCGTCGCCGTTCTCTGGCTCTGGTTGATAATAGAGACGATTAAGAAATCACCCCAGGAGACAACAAACGAAAAGAAGCCCGCCACCATAATGCCCGGCGCAGCAACAGGCAAAACGACATATAGAAGGCGCTGGGCAATGCTGCAACCATCTATTCTCGCCGCCTCATCAAGATCCATAGGAATGTTATCAAAATACCCCTTCAGCATCCACACCTGAAAAGGAAGCACCAGAATAAGCTGCCCCAAGACAACTCCAAGAACCGTATCAAGCAAGAACAGATTAAAGATGATCAAATACATGGGAATGATAAGCAGAACTTGGGGAAACATCTGGGTGGAAAACACGCCCATGATCAAGGTGTTTTTTCCCTTGAAGTCAAACCGGCTCAAAGCGTACGCGGCGATAACTGAGCAAAAAAGCGAAAGTACAGTGACGACAGAAGCGATCTTAAAAGAATTCAGAAAGAAGGTGATAAAATCCGTCACCGAAAGAATCGTCTGGTAATTCTCCAGCGTATACTCTTCTAGGGGGGAAAACACGTCGCCGGTAAAAATAGAGGCCTGAGTGCGAAAGGATGTATAGATTATCCACAGCATAGGCAGAATAAAAAAGATCAGCGAGATAAATATCACCACATAGGCCAATATGGCCGAGACTATCCTGTTTCTAGTTTTACTACCCATCAGGCAACCTCTTGCCGTTCATAGATTTTGATATAAATGGCAAAATATATCATCAATAATATCAGCATCACGGTGCCAATGCTGGCTGCGTAACCGACGGTATAACTGTTCCAGCTTTGGCGATACACGTAAACGGGTAGTACATCCGTGGCATTCACCGGTCCTCCTCCGGTAGCCAGGAACACAAAATCAAAATTGTTAAAGGTCCAGAGCACGTGGATGGTCACCATCACCACGATCATACTTCGAATTCCAGGCAGGGTGATAAACCTAAACTTGTCCCAGGCGCTGGCCCCGTCAATCTCGGCCGCTTCGTAATAACTCCTTGGCACGGCCTGCATTGCCGCCAGAAAGGCTATGCCGTAAAAAGGAACATTTCGCCACAGATGAAGCAGGATAATAAAGGGAAAGGCAACGTCAGGGTCACCAAACCAGTACCGGTTTAGGTTGTCAAGTCCGATTAGTTTTAGGATGATGTTGATTAGGCCAACATCCGGCTGGGCCATGAACTTGAACATGATCACCGTAGCTGCCACCGGAATGACCCAACTGGCCATAATAACACTCTTGAAAACCGACATACCCGGCAAATCTTGATTCATAGCCCAGGCCAAAATCAAGCCGAAAACAAACTGCAAAAAAACGACTACCGTGGTTAACACAATAGAATGTCGCAGAGATATCCAAAAGACTTCGTCAGAAAGCAGCCTGACAAAGTTGTCCAACCCTACAAACTTGGTGGGGTCTTTGAGCAGGTGCTCGTTGGTAAAAGCCATCCGCAGGCTATCTAAGAGGGGATAGACCGTAAAAAGCGCCATGATGGCCAGGGTTGGAAGAAGTAGCAGTAGTCCCTTTTGCCTTTCCTTCATGTCAGAACCGCAATAACTCCGTCTGTGATCTGAGTAGAATTTCGAGTGTCTTACGTCGATTCAATAAGAAACAGCCTGAAAGGTGGTGGGGTGGGCTTTCTAGCCCGCCCGGACAGCCTCTCCAGTCTGTCCGCACCCTGCTTTTCAGACAGGTTCTAATTCATGAGTAAGGTGGGGCGGCGTGATTCATGCCGCCCCACTTTTTTTCAATTACAGCTCGTCGTTTTCGTTCAACTCCATAACGGTGTCGTAAAGCCACTGGGCTGCTTCTTCCGGTGTTTGCTCATCATAGATGACGAAGTTCACCGCCCTCATATTGGCCTCACTCACCGGGCCCCAGTTAATCGGAGCCTGGGCTACCGCGATCGGCAGCTCGTTGGCAAAACCCTGGAGCCACCAGCCGATTTCGCTCTCGGTGAACTCAGGCATCTCCAGGGAATCCTTGCGAGCCGGAATACCGCCGGACTCGGCCAACCATTGACCCATTTTCTCTTTGGAGGTGATGTACTTGATCAACTCCCAGGCCTGATCTGGATTTTCGGAATAGGTATTCAGCATGATTGGCTTGACTTCCAGATAGGTGGCCGGGGTTCCGTCTTCAGCCACGGGCAGAGACGTGATGGCGGTCTTGTTTTCCAAGATATCCTTGGCAATCTCGCTTTCATCCCTTCTGCCCCACAGCCAGGGCCCCATGGGCACCATGGCCCAATCACCGGCCACATAACCGGGGTCTTCCACTGGCCAGCCCGTGCCACGCACATTGGGGTCAACCGCCGGGTAGTCAACACCTTCGGTCTTGAACAGCTCGTCGTACAGCGTGAGTACTTGCGCTAGCTCATCGACGCTGGCGTTGTAGGTCACTGTTCCATCCGCAGCAACGTCAAACATATGCTCCCCACCGCTCACCTGATAGTACCAGGAGACAAACTCCTGAGCGCCCCGCGGATCACCAACCTCAGTAACGACGTAGGCCCCATGCGTTTCCCCGCCGGTCAACTCGGTGATCTGGCGAGCAGTTTCTACGAACGCGCCCCAGGTCGTCGGTACTTCAAGACCATACTCTTCAAAGATGTCCTTTCTGTAGACCATGGCCCGGGCATTGGTGTTGTATGGGATACCGTAGAGTTTGCCGTTGATTCTCAGCGGGGCTAGGGTGCTTTCTACGAACTGGTCACTCTCATCCCAGGCGGCAAACAGCTCATCCAGGGGTTCAATCTGTTCTTTCTGAACATAGGCGGCCGTATCTTCCAGGAGACCCTCGATCACATCGGGCTTCCCGCTCTCGGCCTGCAACAGGAATTTGTCCCGTTGATCTTTGTACTTGCCCGGTCCATAGAAATTATCGACCACAGCGTTGGGCAGGGCTGTTTTGACATCCTCCTCCCACTGCAGGACATATTCGGGCGAGACCTCCTGGGTCACAAATGGCATGTTCCAGAAAGCGAGGCTTACTTGCTCTGCAGGGGCCGCTTCTTCTTCGGCAGCCTCAGGCGCAGGCGGCGGCGTCGGTATGTAACAAGCGCTGACCAGCAGTGACACCACCACCAGGCCAACCACAAGCCAACTGAGCTTCTTGAGTTTCATTTCTTTCCTCCTTTGGAATACAGACTGGACTTCCTTCGAGATTCGCCTCGTGCAGTGAGACAGTTTCCAAATGAGCAACGAGGCAATAGCCCGCAGACGACGACCGCAGCATTGAGTTACGGTTTTCTGATCACCCCCTTTCAGAAATCCCTGTGATGCCTTAGCACTCTTGGCAACTAAGATTACACGACGAGAGTGCTACTGGGATCAAATGAGCCTTGGCCAAGCGGCACTTCAACAATCTTGGTTGAGGCCAAAGACCTCTCCCTGACGATGAATCTGGGCTCAAGCCAGGTGGTATACGGTGCGACATTGCCCGTTTCGAATCTAGGTAGCGCTCTTAGATAGTTACTCGTTTTTGACGGATTTGCCAGACCCTAAATCGGTCCAGATGGGGGGAGGGACGTTCCGTTAAGGTTCCCGTTATCGTTCCCGGTATCGTAAACATTATAACATCGACCGGGAGCGCTGTCAAGTACCTTTGGATTTTTCGGTACACGAACTTCGGTACACTACCTCTCCAACAGCTAGCTTGCGTCACACTTGCCTCTATGGTAAGATGGCGCAAGTTGCGGATAGGAGAGTATGTGGCGACGTGGAGTTGGTACTGTCTCAAGAACATCTTGAACAAATCCTAGAGCACGCTCGTACCGAAGCTCCCAACGAAGCTTGCGGGTTGTTGGCCGGACGAGACAGGCACGTGACGCACGTTCTGGCTGCTGCCAACGTCGCTGAAAACCCACAGGTCCGTTATCTGATGGACCCGCACGAGCAAATCCATCACTTCCATATGATCGAAGAACAAGGTTTGGACCTGCTCGGCATCTATCATTCGCATCCCATTAGCCAAGCATATCCCTCTCCCACCGACCTGTCCATGGCCTATTACCCTGACGCAGTGTACGCTATCGTCTCACTCGCGCAAAACGACAACCCGGATTTGCGCGCTTTTCGCATGGTTGACGGGCAAGTCTTGGGGGTGACTGTCCAAGTAGTACCCTCACCATTCTCCAAAACTCATACAAAATTCATGCGTTTCAAGGGTTGACAAAGTACCATATTTTGTGGTATTCTCTGTGCTAAGATTAGGAAGGCAGTTTCGGTTATGATCGCCAATCTGTTGACTGACACTCGTGACAACAATCCGGACCTTGGGTCTGGGTAGTTTTGTTGCGCTTTTCCAGGTGATTGGCAACGGCTCTCCAGACCTACAAAGGAGAGCCTTTTTTGTACTTGATGGCCAACTCATCGTCAAGCTTTTTACCTTCTGGCTGACGGGTTGAGTAATGAATAGCAGAGACGTCCTTGATATGAACCGCAACTTCAGAGCACATGTCTTGAATAACACCAATAGGACTAACCGTGACCCGGACGATGGGTCTGGATAGTCGTGTTGGTTGCTGCTAACCTAGGGTAAGTGCACCGGCGCTCCAGACCCGAAAAGGAGCGCCGGTTTTCTTTTCAGTCTATCATAAGAATGGAGGATCAATCGATGAAAGACTACGTGACCTGTCCTCGGTGCAAAGCTGACGTTGCCTTGCCTGGTCATACGCTGCTGGGTGAACTCGTCAAGTGCTTGGAATGTGGCGTCGAGTTTGAGGTTCTGAGTCTCGGCCCATTCATCCCGGACTCTGAGACGATGGAGACCTGGGAGAAGCCTCATCAGGTACCCGTCTCGCCATTTCTTGCATCTGCAAGGTATTCGGTTCGACGTGGATTGTCTCAGGACAGAACTTCGTAGCCGAGCCATTTAGACATCCTGCAAAGTGACCGTTACCTTGCTGACAAAAGACCAAAGACGAAACCGGTCTCTGACTTGGACCTGGTTAGGCGATAGCGCCTGCACTCAAAACTCATATGAGATTCATATGGTCTACCGGTTGACAACTCCGCTTTTTTGTGATACCTTGCCTGTAACAAGACATATGGTATCCGAACTATGACCGCACAACTGTTCACCAAGAAGGGCAACAAGAAGCCGGACCTCGGGTCTGGGTAGTCTTGTTGCGCTATTTTAAGGTAACTTGAAACGGCTCTCCAGACCAAGAATGGAGAGCTGTTTTGTTTTTGAGCGCTAGAGTGCACCTGCGATAGGAATTAGAGCGATGATATACGAACATCAGTGGACGAAAGGTCGGGGAACAAGGGCGAAGGCGTCAGTATCGTCCTTCGTCTGCACTCCCTCTGACAGCAAGAAAAAAGCCAGCAAGAAGCCGGACCCCAGGTCTGGATAGTCGTGTTGGCCTCACAAAGCAGGCAAGG
>Ga0180438_10012296_pt1 | contig 10204 bp, 2 predicted proteins | sample SS_ome_12_FD_132455 | JGI IMG/M metagenome (GOLD analysis project Ga0180438, IMG submission 132455) | Hypersaline lake sediment archaeal communities from the Salton Sea, California, USA - SS_3_D_2 metaG | ecosystem: Environmental > Aquatic > Non-marine Saline and Alkaline > Hypersaline >...
ATTCTCTTATCCGAAACGGAACGAGACGCCGTCATTCAAAATTGTCGCCGGGAGCGACAACATATCGAAAAGGCCGTTCCGGCGGGGCATCAGCGTCTGGACGAAATGTCCGAACAGGCGGAGCAAATCCTCGAGTTATATCGTCACCCGATTCTCCCGATTCCAGAATCGAGTTCAGTCGATTTGCCGACCATGGAGAATCCCAATACGGTATTTCGGGATCAGTTAAAAATGTCCCGAAAGTATCTGAATTCGCTGCGGGTTCTGAGTATTCCCCGCTTGTTTATCGGAATACGGCCTTTTGTGTATATTATAGTGCTATGCGGCGCGGGCGTGGGATCCGCGTGGTTATTGGAAAATATGAATCTTTGGAATCTGCCGCCGTTTCATATCACGGGTCCAATTGCGTTTGTGGTGACGCTGTGTCTTATGCTTTGGATAGGAAGTATTTTATTAAAAAAGGCTCACGCCCAGATCCGCGCCGTGTACGAGCCGTTCCGAGACGCTGTCGGTACCGCTCATACGGCGTTAAATCTTTGCCTGGAACAAACCATATCCCAAACGGAGCAGCAAATCCAGGCGGCAAAAGATAATCACCATAGCGAAGTGCAAGATGCCAAGGAGCATTTTCAGGCCGTGCGATCCGAGGTGGGAAATCGTCGTGATCCCGCCTTGAGAAAGATTGAGGAGAATTATGCCCACAATCGTCAAGATTCAGAGGATCGCACGGAATCGGATCGTCAACAGTCGGAGCAGGAGTATCAAAATACCGCGCGGACTTTACAGCGGGAACACGAGCAGGAATTAGAAGAAGTGCAGAACCGGTGTCGAGACGAAACATCCCAATCTCGCGAGCAATACGAAAGCTCACGTCAACGCCTTCAGGATCGCTGGCGGGAAGGGCTTGCTTGCATAGAAACGATGCTCAAAAATACTGCGGAACTGGATAAGCATCTTTTAATGGATTGGCACCATTCGTTCTGGCACCAATGGGAGACATCGAGTTCCTTTTCTTGTGTAGTTCGCTTCGGGCACTTTCAACTGGATAGTAATCTTCTCGCGCCGGGTGTGCGAGAATTGATGCAGTATAAAGTGAATCCCCAGGAGCCGATTACGTTGCCGGCTTTTTTGGCATTCCCGGATAACGGTTCGCTTTTACTGCAAACGCATCGTGAGGGAAGAGATCAGGCAATCGGAGCTTTACGAGCAGTAATGCTGCGGCTGTTGACATCGCTGCCTCCCGGCAGGGTGCATTTTACGATTATTGATCCCGTGGGACTGGGTGAGAATTTCGCCGGATTTATGCACGCCACGGATTACGAAGAGGCCTTAGTCGGCCGTCGTATCTGGACCGATGCCGCTCAAATTCAACAGCGTCTGGTCGATCTGACCGAGCACATGGAAAATGTGATTCAGAAATATTTGCGTAACGAATTCGAAACGATCGAGGAGTATAATCAGCAGGCGGGCGAGCTTGCCGAACCCTATCGATTTCTCGTCGTTGCGGATTTCCCCGCCAATTTCAATGAAGAATCCGCCAAACGATTAAGCAGCATCATCAACAGCGGGTCTCGTTGCGGGGTTTATACGTTAATAGCGTATGATGATCGCCAGGATTTGCCGACGGGGGTCGATATCGAAGATTTAGCGTCGAACAGCGTGTATTTGGTTTTTAAAAAGAATCGGTTTGTTTGGCAAGATGAAATTTATGAGCAGTTTCCCTTAGAGTTGGATGCCCCCCCTTCGGAAGAAATGCTGACGGAACTTATGCATAAGGTCGGTCGGGCGGCTATCGATTCCTCTCGTGTGGAGGTGCCATTTGAGGCAATCGCACCGGAGAACGATCACTACTGGAGCGAAGATTCCCGGCAGGAAATCCACGTACCGATCGGACGGTCCGGGGCGAACCGTCTGCAGTCGCTCACGCTCGGCAGGGGAGTGGCCCAGCATACTCTGATCGCCGGCAAAACAGGCTCCGGGAAATCCACCCTGTTGCACGTGATTATTACCAATCTTTCTCTGTGGTATTCTCCGGATCAGATCGAGCTGTATCTGATTGATTTTAAGCGGGGGGTGGAATTCAAGACCTATGTTACGCATCGCTTGGCGCACGCCCGCGCCGTGGCCATCGAAAGCGATCGAGAATTCGGACTCAGCATCCTGCAGCGTCTGGATGCGGAAATGGCGCGACGTGGAGATTTATTCCGTAAGGCCGGCGTTCAGGATGTTGCGTCCTACCGCCAGGTTTCGGGTGAGTTACTGCCACGCACGATTCTGATCGTGGACGAGTTTCAGGTTTTTTTCTCGGAGGATGACAAACTGGCCCAGGAAGCCTCGGTTTTATTGGAACAGTTGGTCCGGCAGGGTCGAGCGTTCGGCATTCACGTCTTACTCGGATCTCAAACGCTGGGAGGAGCTTCCGGCTTGGCACGCAGTACTATGGGGCAAATGGCCGTCCGAATCGCCTTGCAATGTTCCGAGGCGGATTCGCAGTTAATCCTGGATGACGACAATTTGGCGGCGAGACTCTTGTCCCGTCCCGGTGAGGCCATTTACAATGACGCCAGTGGTATGATGATTGGAAACAGCCCGTTTCAAACCTCCTGGTTGCCCGATTCGAAACGCGATCAGTATCTTAACAGCATTTCCCGGTTAAATGAGAAAACCAATCGATCCCGGGAGCCGATGATAATTTTTGAAGGGAATATCCCGGCTGATCTCACTGAGAATCGCCACCTGAAGGAATCTCTTAACGATCCCCATTGGCCCCCGCCGACGTCGATTCCTTGCGCCTGGTTGGGGGAGCCAGTAGCAATCAAAGAACCAACAGCCGTATCGTTTCGACGGCAGAGCGGTGCGAATCTCATAATCGTCGGTCAGAGAGATGAGGCCGCCCTGGGATTAATGTCCGCTGCGATGATTGGCTTGGCAAACCAATATGAACCAAAATCAGCTAATTTTTACCTCCTGGACGGCAGCCCCGTCGATTCGGCGCGAGCCGGTTATCTAAAACAGGTTGCTGCCGCCTTACCTCACGAAAGTCGTAATGTCGAATGGCGTGAAGTACCGGGGGTCATTACCGATTTGGCGCATGAAACCCAGCGCCGTCTCCAGGAAGATCATCTCGATGCCCCGGCCGTCTATGTGCTGATTTATGGTTTGCAGCGGTATCGAATGCTCCGACGGGAGGAGGACGATTTCAGTTTTTCCCTGGACGAAAAGGCTCCGCCAAAACCGGGAAAACAATTCTCCGAAATTCTACGCGATGGTCCCACGGTGGGTATCCACGTTATTATCTGGGCGGATACCCTGGCCACTATCGAACGGACCCTCGATCGACAGACTACGCGCGAATTTGATTACCGCGTTCTGTTCCAGATGAGTGCCGCCGATTCCAGCAACCTGATCGATTCTCCTGTCGCCAACCAATTAGGTTATCATCGAGCCTTATTTCATAGTGAGGAAAAAGGCATACTCGAAAAATTTCGACCCTATGCCCCCGTTGATGTAAAGGGGCTGGAACAAGTAAAAAAACAATTGGCGGATAAAAGCCCCCAACAAAACTGAATTCAATGATCATCAGGTTTTATTAGTTAAGTCAGAGGGTCGCTCCGACCAATTTTTTATCCTTCCGTACCTAAAGTTCTGCTGGATTTAGTATTGACAATACACTCATGTTTTGCTATTATACATTTTATAGAAATATGTGTGTTCTTGGTTCATTATTGCCATAACTACTTCTTATTTCTACATTTACAGCACGACACATTCGTCGAACGCACGAACTAACGTGATGGCAATTTATCAGATAGGTTGTGTGTAGGTTTCTGCAAAATCGAATCGATTTGAAGGCAGGGAATTTGTGTAAGTTCTTGTCATATAAGGAGATATTATTGTTGTACCGAAAGGAGGAAAATGTTTTTTCCGGAATTTCACTTTGAAATCTTAGAGTAGGTGTCTTTTTTTGGAGGATCTTTATTATGAAGACAAAAGTATGTATCATGATGATGTTGGCCTTGTGCCTCATGTGGTGCATGGGCCAAACGGCATCGGCGCAAGTCATCACTGCCGTGAATCGCTTAAATCCGGACGGCAACAGCGGTGACACGGTTCCGGCTATCGTGAACGGTCCGTCCCCCGGAGGGCTTCAAGAAGGGAGTTTGGCGTTTGTGGACCGAACGCCGACAAGCAATCCTCCGGGAGGACATCAGTTGGTAAATCTTCCCCCCGAGATGATCGGCTTCGATTACATAATGACTTGCAATGACGACAAGGATAATCCGAACCATATCCTGCAGGTGACCTTGGCTTCAACGGCTAATCTCTACGTTTTTGTCGATAATCGGGTAGGCGATGACAATGGTGGAGATCCGCCGACGATTCCCGCCGGCCATTGGCTTTGGAACTTGGGCTTTGTGGATTCGGGCCTGACGGCGGAAATCGATGAAAGCGGCGACGGCAGTATCGACCAGTACTGGACGATTTATGTGAAAGAGAAAACTCCGCCGGGGATGATTGAATTACTGGAGCAGAACGACGGTGGCAGTCGGAACATGTACGTCGTAGCGGCGAATGCCTCCGGCGGAAAATTGGCGCCGAGTGTGGATGCCGGTCCGGATCAGGTACTTGTCTGGCCGGATGACGAAGTAACTCTTGCTGCCACGATTCAGGATGACGGCGATCCCAACAAAGTGCTGAAATACTGGTGGGAAGTCACAGGTCAACCCGCCGGGTCCTCCATCGACCTCACAAATCCTGCGGGTCTGGGGCCATTTACGATTGCGGTCAAGGAAGGCGGCGACGCAGAGCCGAATCAGCCCTATGCGGTGACTCCGACCGTAACGGTTTCCCAGTCAGGAATTTATGAGTTGAGGTTGCATGCCCGCGATGAAGAGAGTGACACGAATGATACGGTACGCATCTTAGTATATCCGGCCGGGTATGAAGGCATGATGCTCCACTATAAACTGGATGACGGCTGGGGACAGTCGAATCCCCAACTGATTACAACTGCCGAGGACTCTGCAGGAACGTTAGAACCGAATATGACCGATTATAATTTCGATGTCATATTCAATGACGGCGTGGTTATGAGCGGTTTGGGCAGCGATCCGAACTGGATTACAGGACCCAATTATAACAATGTGGTCTTGCTATCGTCTCCGGCTGACTTTTTGGGCGCTCTGGCCTTATTTGACGATACGGACGATTACATCGCCATTGATAATATGCATTACGACAACGGCGGTCTGGCGGAACTTACCGTGGCTGCCTGGATTCGCACCTTCGACGGCAGTGATCAAGTCATTGCTTCGTTTGACCGGAATGAATACTGGCGCTTGGAGATCAATGGAAGCGGCGCCGGTACGGGGCAGGTTGGTTGGGATGTACTGACCAGTACCGGTCAGGTGGATTATGGGAGTTCCCGACGCGTGGACGACAACGAGTGGCATCATGTTGCCGGTGTCTTCGACAACGGCACTATGACCATTTATATTGACGGTGTGCCGGAGCCTTCGGTTTCCGGAGGCAGCACCTTTGGTTCCGGAGACCTGCGTTACGGTTTCGTGGGCGTGGGTTCGGAGGCGAATGTCTTTGATGGCAACAAAGGTCCCTCAAATTATTTTAATGGCGACATAGATGATTTTCGTATTTATGAAAAAGCGTTGACTCGTCAGGAGATATTGGATGTCGCTCAGATTGACAATCTGCCTCCGGAAGCAGATGCGGGGCCGGATCGTCGGCTGATTAAGGAAACGGATGGCGATTCGATCGCGCTGGATGCCACTGTAACGGATATTCCGGGTAACTACGACGCGACCTGGACGGTCTTGAGCGGACCGGGGACCATTACCTTCAGTCTGCCCGGCGGTAATGATCCGGAAGACCAGCTTGCCACGATGGATGATCCCAATGCCTATGGATTGTATCATCTGCAACTCACCGCGACGGATACGGATAATCCGGCTTTCCCGCCGAGTACCGACGATATGTATCTGAGGTACCAGGAGAAAGCGTTGTATGATCTACTCGGTCACTGGAAGATGGATGATCCGCTTGAACCCGCGTCCGACAGTTCCGGGAACGATTTTGATGGAATCTTATTAGGAGATCCTAACCTGCCCACCTTTGATCCTTCCGGCATGATTGGCGGAGCTCTGCGATTCGTCAACGCCGGGGAAGACATCGATCAAGCCGTCGATTTGAGCCTGGTTCCGGGTACGGATGACATTACGATCATGTTCTGGATGAAGGCCGATTCCGAATCCAAGGGTAAGCCTATTGACAAGCTGCCCGATGGTACCGGCGGGAGCGGCTTTACCATCTATAAACGAGATGGCGCCGCTCGACGAATCCAGTTCCGTATCGGCAGCGACGATGAGCGAACGAATATAGATGTTGCACCGGCGTATGAACCGGGGGTTTGGGTCCATATCACCTGCACCTTTGATAGTGCCGCCACGACCGGTAAGGTATATATCAACGGGCTAGAGCAGGCTAGCAACGACAGCGTTGCTCACACAATCAACAACATTTCGACCCCACTGTACTTCGGCATGACGAGCAATACGTCGGATCCGACGGCCCGTTTCCAGGGATTGCTGGATCATGTCCGGATCTATGGTCGTGCTCTCAGCCCACTGGAAGTCGCTCTGCAGGCCGTAGCTGACCAAGTCATGATGGAAGGTTGCAACCTGGACATCCAAGGTACTCAGATCACCAGCGACCTGGACAAGAACTGCTATGTGGATGTCAGGGATTTGAAGATCCTGCTGGGCAACTGGCTCGATTGCACGGATCTGAGCAATCCGAATTGCTGGTAATCTCTTAAGTCGTGGATAAACGATTCTTGAGTAGAAAATCTTCGGGCATTTGGTGTTATGTCGAATGCCCGGTTTTTTTAATGTCAATATATTGCCTCGTTTGATTACGTTCCTAATAGGGTAAGAATGTTATTTTGATTTTGATTCAACGACGCGATGATAGAGGTTCCCATCTGCATCAGTAACTGAAGCCGATTGTTGTTGGCGGTCTCTTCGGCGTAATCGATATCCATAATACTGCTTCTCGCACTGGCAATGGCGGTTCCGGCTGCGGCTAAGGAACTCAGGGTACTGTTGACGGTATAGGACTGTATCGCTCCGATTCGTGCCCGTTCCGTGGCGATTTGCAGGGAAGCGGTCGAAGCGATATTGGCGGCTTGCTGATAATTGCCGGAGGCCAGATCATTGGCGCCGCCGCTCTGTAATGTGCGTAAATAGCCCACCGAATCATTGCCCAACGATGCCGTATTCAGAGAGGTCATCCCGTAGTTAATTTTATTGATCGGATTGGCGTTAAGTTGCCAGTCGGCGCCGCCGCCGGTAATCGTAAAGGTGGTGTTGGCTGGCGCACCGGTGCCGAAGCTTTCTTTTAACGAAAAACGAACCGAAGTGGCGCCGCTGCTAAAATAGACTTGTAAACCGTCGGAGGTTGTGGTTAGTCCGTTAACGGTGACGGTTGCATCGCCCCCGGAGTCGCTGGTGGTAGTCCCGTCCATCACAAAGGTGCCTGCCGTTACATTGATACTGACGGATTGGCTGGAGCCGTACTCGTTCGAGCGAAAGTACAATGTTTCTCCGTCCACTTCCGCGAGGATGCCAGTGGCGTCCGATTGCGCATTGACTGCCGTTTCAATGTCATTTATGGTTGCACCGGTAGAAAACGAAAATTCTTCTGTCCCGTTCTCCCCGGTCAAACTGAAGGTGACATCGTCGGTTAAATTCCCGTTCGAATACGAAATGACTGCTTTTTCCGCAGAGGCAGTCACGTTTACCTGGAGACTGATGGTGCCGCTGGAAGTATCGGAGGAATTCACTCGCACATCACCCAACTTGGTACTGTCAATTCCGGAAGTGGTATAGGTATAGCCGCCGTCCAGAAGACGGACATCGCCAAACGTAGTAGTGTTTACCAGCGTGTCAATGGCGTTAATGGCGGAATCAATCTCCGCTTGATAGGCGGCCCGTTCTTCTGTGGTGGCGCTCGAACCCGCGGCTGCCAATGCCTTCGTTTGTATCGTGCCGAGTAAAGAGGAAATTTGTGATAAGGCGCCGTCCGCCGTATCGATGATGCTGTTGATTCGTTCTCCGTTCCGAGTTGAGGCTTCAATTTCCGCCAATTGCTGATCGAAACTGGCAACCGCCACAACTCCCGCCGGATCATCCAAAGCCCGGTTAATCTGCTGGCCCGTACTCAAACGCGTATTGGAAATCGCCAGTTGGGCACTGATTGTACTGAGAGTATTTAACGTCTGAAGCATGGAAGAGTTGTTCAGTGTTAAAGCCATTTGTTCTACCTCCTATTCTTGGCATGTCTACACTTTGTAGATATATACATTCCCTGGAGCGCGCAAAAAAAACACAGTCGCAGTGGATTCTGAACGACTGTGCCTCTAAAGACGCCTATTTGCGTCGTTGGTTTACGACGCGCGCAATGATTCCGTCTTGCTTGCTATATGGACTTTTACGCAGCCGCTGCGCGAGAAGCACGAAAGCTGCGCATTCTTCGGTTACGGACTTATACCCGCAACTTTAGCATAAAATAAAAAATATTTGAATGCAAATGGATGGGAGGTTTTTCACGTAAAAAGGCAGAAAAAGAAAGGGACCGGGTAAGTTTTTAATAATTAAAATGAGTAGGGAGCCTGATAAGCTCCTTTATTAGATCGATATTCCCTGTAAACCTTCCGATAAAACATATTGATTATCGGATGGGATTTAATGTCATTAACTCACGTTGAGCCTGGAATGCCAGGGTGCTTTGCGGTTCCAGTTCACAAACCGCACGCCAACTGGCGTTGGCCCGGTCGATCAGGCCCATGTTTTGCAGGGCCAAGGCGAGATTCGCGTGTACGTTAACATTTTGCGGATTGTTATGCAGGGCGATCTCAAAATGTTCCACCGCCAAAGCAAACTGCATCTTATCACAATACATCAGCCCGAGTCGATAGTGCAAATCGACATATTCAGGCTGGATTTGCAGGGCCGCACGCAAGTGTTCAATTCCTTCATCCATCCGCCCCGTCTCGCGCAATGCCAATCCCAGTTTGGTACGTGCTTTGAGATACGAAGGATTGATCTGCAACGCCATGCGGTAATGTTTTATCGCTTCTTCCGTTTTGCCTCGACCCTTTAAAAGTAAAGCATAGCGATAATGCAGATCCGCATGATTGGGATTTTCCAATAAGCCCTGTCGATGACGCTCGATTTGCAAATCAAGTAAATCGTTGATTTCCTGCTGCGGATCATGTTTTTCCTGGTGTAAACTGAAATAGTCGCGCTGATTTTTCTGTGACAATGCAACTTTTAGTTGAAGACGAGACATCTCTGCAAAAAGCAAATTTGTATTGGGTTCTAATGCCGACGCCAGTTCCAGGGTATCTGCCGCTTCCTCATCTTTAGAATTGCATTTTTGCGCAATTCCCAGACCGACGTAGGCGGTAATTAACTGGTCGTTGATTTCGATGGCCCGATTAAAATTGGCGGCGGCTTCACGAAAACGCCCCATGCGCAGATGCTGCGTACCCAATTTAACTGCCGCCTCTAAATAGCCGGGATGAAACTCCAAGGCCCTTTCATAGTGACTTATCGCCGCCTCATCGTTGCCCACATTGCAATATAAATCCGCCAGACGAAGATAATTATCCGGAAACTCACCTTGTTCGTCGATAATTTTGTGCATTTGTTCGATCGCTTCCCGCAACTGACCGGATTGCACTAATGACTCAACGTAATCATCGTGAAGTTCAAAATTGTCCGGCTCAATCGTAAGTGCCCTTTCAAAAGATTCTATCGCTTTATCGTGTTCCCGGGCATGCAGATACATCTGTCCCAAAAAGAGATATATGGATATATCCTCCGGATGTTCCTGCAAAAGTGCTTCATATTCCGCAATTGCCCCGGCATAATCGTTATTTTGCAATTTTATCGCCCCGAGCCGCTGACGGGCTTGACGAAGATAGGGTTTATTTGTGGCCCCCTTCTGGTAATACTCTATCGCTTTTTCCAACTGACCGGCCCGTTCGTAATAATATCCGATTCCGAATAATACTCTGCTGTCATTGGGGTGCTGTGCATAGGCTTCTTCGAGCTGCTTTAAAGCTTCCTCGGGAGAACCTGCGGAAAAAAGTGTCCCGGCCCAAGCCAGACGAGCTTCGGTATTC
>Ga0180438_10012297_pt1 | contig 10204 bp, 5 predicted proteins | sample SS_ome_12_FD_132455 | JGI IMG/M metagenome (GOLD analysis project Ga0180438, IMG submission 132455) | Hypersaline lake sediment archaeal communities from the Salton Sea, California, USA - SS_3_D_2 metaG | ecosystem: Environmental > Aquatic > Non-marine Saline and Alkaline > Hypersaline >...
CCCCGCCGGCCCGAGCATACGGAGATGCAGTACCAGGTGGAGAACTGGTACTACTTCACCTGGCTCTCCGGCGACCACATCGTCGAGCAGCACGTGCACGACCTGGACGTGGGCAATTGGATCGCCCGGGCCCATCCCGTCGAGGCCAACGGCATGGGCGGGCGCGAGGTCCGCAAGGGCAAGGACGTGGGCGAGATCTTCGACCACCACGCCGTCGAGTTCACCTACGCCGACGGCACGAAGATGTTCAGCCAGTGCCGCCACATCCCCAATTGCTGGAACAGCTTCTCCGAGTACGCCCACGGCACTAAGGGCTACGCCGGCATCATCGGGCACGGCAGCGGCGAGATCGGCCTTTACGGAAAGGAGCCAACGGTCTGGGAGCGCGGCCCCGACGGCCATCAAGTCGAGCAGGACGACTTTTTCGCCGCCATCGTCGCCGGATCGTCCTACAACGAGGGCGACTACGGCGCCACCAGCACGATGACCGCGATCCTCGGCCGCATGGCAAGCTACTCCGGCAAGGTCGTCCCTTGGGACGAGGCGATGAAGTCCGAGCTGGACCTCTCGCCCAAGAGCTACACCTGGGACGCCGAGGCGCCCGTCAAGCCCGGCGCCGACGGCCTCTTCGCCTGCGCGATGCCGGGCGTGACGAAGGCCTGGTGAGCAGAAAGAAAGGCTCCATTGCGATCCGTCAACCTTCCCCCTTACGGAAGGAATGTCGGTTCAATTGCCCCTCGCAGCGCGGTTCCCGTTTGCGCGTCAACTCAATCGCTACCGAATCCAAGGCACAGAAAAGGGCGCAGGCACAGAATGCACAGAAAAGGCACATTCTTGATTGCGCGTTACCCTGTTTGCCATAATCAGTGATGTCCCCTTTTCCCGTTCGTTCACACGCGCAGGACTGAAACTTCCTAACCTTTCCTCCCACGTCACCTCATTACCTCGGTAACCGTGTTTTCTGCAAAGTCATAGTCCCATCGCCTGTCTCCATACGTGAGGGTCACGATGTCGCTGCCCTCTCTTCTCCGCATGTAAGGGCTGCTGTATGCGTATTCCGGGTTCAGGTCGATGGTCTTTCCATTGATCTTCGGGAGGATGTATGGCCGTTCTGCTGCCCTCAGGATCTCTGGGGTCATACAAGAGAACTCAAGTTCGGCCGAGTTCGGACCGCGATATTCCAGCTTGTTGTCGCTGAACTGCAGGGGCGCTTTGAGGATTGCTTCCTGGAATTTCTCAAACGAACCATAGTCCTGAGCTCTTCCGGTCTGGATGATGATGGGAGAGTAAATGTTGTTCGCATACAACAGCCGCTTGATGGTATCAAGCCAGAAGTATCCGCCGTCAACAATCCTGACCGCCGCGTATGCTTCCTCGTTGTTTACGAATACCCAGCCGTCCTTTTCGGAAACCTTGCCATAGAGGGCCTCAAAAACAACACGGGTATCACCCGGCACATAGGGGCCGTCCGAGCACTGTTGCGTCATTCTCACATCCTTGTGTTGAACGTTCCATTTTTCGCCCGTGTACGCATCCAGACAAATAGCAGCCAGATTGCGGAAGATGACTCCGCTCCAGCGCCCCATGGCGCCGGCATTCCGTTGCGCATTAGGATCATACATTCCGCACCCCGTTACGTATTCCGGTGTGCACCAGGCGTAATTGATGGCATTGCAGTCTTTTCTGAAGCCTCTTTCCTGATCGACTTCCGGTCCGGTGGGACGGTCATTGATGATCTCATGGGCCTTGACGGTGGTGCCGAGTTTATGCAGGAGCAGGGCCGGTTCCGGCGCCTGATAGGTGCTTGCCGCCGGCATAGTCAGAAAATACGCGCTGCCTCGTTCACCGTAGAGCATTGCCTGGTACGGATCCCATCTGTCACCCAGTCCGCCTCTCTTTGCCCGGCCTTTGCTTCCTCCGCGCAGACCCGAGATGGATATCTGGGCGGATTCCATCATAACAATGTCGGTAAACATCTTTGCTCGTTGGCGCACAACCGGGTCGGGCGAGAGTTCTATCAGATTAAAATAGTGCGGATAGGTCTTGTACGCATATGCTGAAGATCCAATCTGGTACTGTATGCCATAAAGCGCCCAGTGTCTCAGCGCCTCTTTGAAGAATTCATTGAAGCCATTAAGCCGCTGCTCAAGGGTGTCGCCGGCTGCCAGCTTTCGATCTTTGTAGGCGGGGTCATCCTTCAGAACGGAAAGAGCCAGATAATCACGTATTTGTTCGTCCAGCGGCAGGTCATCATTGAACTGCATCAAGTTCATGTTTTTGGGGGCAGCATTGAGGAATTCAGAACTTGCGGTGGTATGTTGTCTGCGATCTTCCCGGTTTAACAGTCTGAAATAGAGTTCTTTAAGTGTGGCCTCTGTTTCAGCTTCTAGCCGCCCGGGGTATCTGGTCGCTTTACTGTGGCAGTTTATAAAAATCCAGATGAAATTGGCATCGGCCGAACCAAAGCCATCATCAACCCTGTCTGTAAGAAGTTCCCTTATCCCGGCATTGGCCTGGTCAAGGTTCTGTCCGCTTGCCATTGCGGATACCAGCCAGGCGGTGAGTGCCCAACCATCACTTTCAGAGCTATTCTTACTTCCTTCACGCTTCATGTACTCTTTACGCCAGGCAAGACTTTTATCCTGCGTCAACTTTTGGAGTTTGCTCTCCAGGTCGGGAATCTCTGTGTACAGTTCCGCTGCATCAACACCCCGTATGCGGGCAATCGCACGGGCAGCGGCAATGCGAACATCAAGATCTTCAGCCGTGTCATTGAAATGCTTCTCCAGCGCGGGCAAGGCCGCCTTTGCCTTAAGGCCCATCATTTCGAATGTCTTTGCAGCCGACCATCGGGTAAACCAGTCAGGGTCATCAAGCAGGGCTGCCACGTGAGGCACACAATCGGGCCCCATCGAGTCGAAGATCATGCTTACGTACTTTCCGTAAGCTTTTTCGTCTCCTTTCATGTGTTCTAGAAGAATGGGTATCACATCCTTGCCCGGGTTGGTTAGCGTGGCCGCGTAACAGGTCGTCCAGTATTCGCCTTCCGATGGATTCTGCAGCAGGTCTTGTACACTCGAACGCGCTTTCGGCCCCAGCCTTCTGGTCAGAAAGAGATCGACCGCTGTATTTCGCCCCAGGGCTCCCTTCATAACTTGGTCTGCTTCTTCGCCCATGGCTGCCAGAGCACTGATCGTGTTCAAGGAACGGCCGGCTAGGTAAGAACCCTGCGGCGATACTCCTTCGCTTAGAGAGGTCATCAACTGATCCCGAAGAGCCGGAATCACCTCCTTGCTTATCCTCTCAGGAGGCAGCTTCCTCAGCTCCCCGATGATTCGGAGCGCAAAACGGCTGGGGCTATCTATGGTTGCCCCGATTCTACTTGCATCCGCTTCGAGAAGTTTCACAAGTTGAGGTGCCGTAGGCTGACCTTCTTCCAGAAGAGCCCTGAGTGACCTCTCATAGGCTTTAGTATTGCCACGGTCTTCCGGCTGGAGTCGCGGGATGTCGCCTCCCGCCCGTTCTGCCGCCAGGGGGCTCGATACCAAGGTTGCCGATAGGACTAAAGATAGGACCACGTTCCTCATCATGATTCCTCCATTCGCGTTAAGGAAGAAAAGGAGATAAGTCCAATTATTTGCGTTTCCTTGGCCTTCCGCGAGGTCGAAACGTGGATTCGAGTCCGGAGAGGAAAAGGGACATCACAGATTATTGGGCACAGGCACAGGAAAGGGAAGCTTACTGATTAGGCGTTGACCTGTTTGATGAAATCAGTGATGTCCCCTTTTTCTGTCCTCCCCCTTTTTCTGTCCACCCCTTTTTCTGTCCAACCACCTCCCACACCGGCTCGAAGCCGTTGCTGCGGAGCCAGGCGGCGACTTCGGCCGGCGGGCGGTCGTCGCTGATCGGGAACTGTTCCCCGCTGGCGGCGCCTTCGCCGTAGCCCCCCGGAGCCGTCGAGCTGCCTGCGCTCATCTCGGTGATGCAGATCTTCGCCAGCCGGGCTCGAAGCGCCGGCGTTTCTCGGGTCGAGAGCACCAGCTCCGCGCGGGGGAAAGCCACTCGCAGGGCGCAGTAAAAGCGGACCAAGTCGTCGTCGGTCACCGTGTACGGGATCTGGAAGCTGCTGGGCGTCTCGTGGAGTCGCGGTAGGCCGAAGGCAAGTGTGCGATCGGGGAAGCGGTCGATCAAGTACTCGGCGTGCCGCACAAGCCGGCGAAGATCTTCGGCCGGATCGGCCAGGCCCAGCAAGATTCCCAGGCCCAGCCGCGGCATGCCCGCCTCGGCCGCACGCTCGACGCCTTCCAGCCGCCAGTCGAAAGAGGCCTTCGGTCCTCGGAAGTGATAGACGCGGTAGAGCGCCTCGTCGTAGGTCTCCTGGTAGAGCGTGATCCCGCAGGCCCCGGCACGGACCAGCTCGGCATACGACTTGGTGCTCTGGGGGGCAATCTCGATCGCCGGGGCAATGCCGCGGTCTCGCAGCCGGCCGATCAACTGGGCGAAGTATCCGGTCGTCGTAAGGCTGGGCAAATCCCCGGCCACCAGCAGAACATGGCGGAAGCCGCGGCCACGGAGGATCTCCGCCTCGGCGATGGCTTGCTCGATCGTCAGATGCTTGCGGCGAACATCCAGCGCGTAGCTGAATCCACAGTAAGGGCAGTGGTTTACGCACTGATTCGAGAGGTACAGCGGCGCGTACATCAGCATCCGCCGGCCCGGCCGGGCTGGGTCGTTCGAGGTAGCCAGGGGCCCAAAGTGCTCCTCGGTTCGTTTGGCCGCCTCGCCGGCAAGGCCCCTCAAACTGGTGGTTGGATCGAGCGCCCGGGCCGCCCGGGTCTCTTGGGATTGCCCTACTGAGGGTTGGCCGATTGCGCCGCGGGGATTTCGAGCCGGCCGCGGGGGGTGGTCAAACAGCTCATTGGCGGCTAAATCCAAGGCATCGGCCAGCTCAATGCCCCTCGGTCGAAGGATTCCAGCCCGCTCGTTAAGGTGCTGATACCGCCACCGCTCAAGCCGCACCGCCAGCGCGGCCCGCTGTTGGCCGCCGGCGGGCTCTTCGCCGGAGAGCACCCGTTCGGCTTGCTCCGCGATACCCAGCCGGTGGGCCGCGTGCTGGTCGGTCTGGCGAATCCAGCCGGCCAGATCGCCGAGCAGTGTTCTGGTTTGGGCAGCCATAGCGGGGTTGCCTTCCGCCTTCGAATCTCGTTGGCCGCGGTCGTCGTGGTTCGCCAAGCCCGTTTGGACAGGTTGGGTGCCATGCCCACGCCGCGCCAGCGGCGTGGGCATGCTCAGGCAAGCGTGAGCATGGCACCCGCCGTCACGCGGGAGTCAAGAGCCACTGCCATCATACCGCAATGGCCCAAGCGGAGTGAAGCCGCTGGGGGCGGCACCTTGAACCGGCCGCTTAGGGCCGATAGCCTATTGGGTAACCAAGTCGGCCGCGCCGTGGGGTCGAGCTGATGATCGGCCGGGGCAAAGCGGAATACGTCCCTCCACGACACGGCGGCCGAAAGCGTGTCCCTCCGGCTGTTGCACATGGAAAGGCTTGAACGCATGAAGAAACCAGACACCAGATTGCCCCGCCGCACGTTTCTGAAGGCGGCCGGCGCCGCCGGCGCCGCGCTGGCCGCGCCCGAGATCATCCCCACCACCGCGTTGGCGGCGGCGGGCAGGAAAGGGGCCAACGACCGTATCCTCGTCGGCCACATCGGCATGGGCGGCCGCGCCCGAGGGCTTTGGCGCGAGTTGGGGTCCCTCCGTCAGGCCGGCGAAACAGAAAGCGTCGCGGTGTGCGACGTCGACGAAAACCGTCTTAAGGATGCCGTCACGATGGTTGCTGGCGAAGCGAGCGCCGGCGTCAGGGTCGACGCCTATCGGGATTATCGCTACATCCTCGAGCGCAAGGACATCGACGCCGTCGTGATCGGCACGCCCGACCACTGGCACGGCGTCCAGTTCGTTCATGCGGCCGAGTGCGGCAAGCACATTTACTGCGAAAAGCCCGCCTGCTGCACGATCGAGGAGAGCAAGGCGATGGCGGCGGCGGCCGAGAAGGCGAAGATCGCCTCGCAGATCGGCTCGCAGGGCCGCTCCCAGCCGGAGGCGTACCTGATGCACCGCTACCTGGCCAACGGCGTGGTCGGCAAGGTGCGCCACGTCGAGTGCTTCCATTATCCCAGCCCGGTCGACACCTCGGTCACGCCCGACAGCGAGCCCCCGCCCGAGTTGGACTGGGACCTCTGGCTCGGCCCGCTGCCTTGGCGCCCCTACAACGCCCGCCATCACCACGGCGTATTCCGCTGGCTATTGGAGTCGGGCGGGGGGCAGATCCGCGACCGCGGCGCCCACGTGATGAGCTGCGCCAAGTATTGGATGAACGCCGACCAGACGGGTCCGGTCTCGATCGAGGCCACCGGCACGCCTCCCAATCAGGGGCTCTGGGACAGCGCCGTGACAATGAAGGTCACCTACACCTTCAAAAACCCCGACTGGGTCTTGACCTGGGAGCAGATGCCCAACGACCAGCTCCCGGCGGCCGAAGAGCGCACGGAAGAAGAGATCCGCCAGTTCAGCAAGATCTCTCGGCCCGGCTACGGCGCCATTTATCACGGCGAAAGCGGCACGTGCATGCACTGGGGCGGCGACGGCGGCACCTGGGCCGAACGGAAGGTCCGCAACTGGCAGCCGCCGGCCGGCGCCGTCGACGTCTACAAAAGCCCCGGCCACATGGAGGACTGGTTCCTGGTCATCCGCGGCCAGCGCGAAAAATGCATCATGGACATCGCTTCCGCCGCCCGCGTCGCCAACTTGTGCATCCTCGGCAACGTCGCCTACATCCTCGGCCGCAAGCTCAACTGGGACCCGGTCAAGCAAGAGATTTTCGGCGACGACGAGGCCCAGCGGATGATGAGCCGGCCGCAGCGGCACCCGTATCACTTGTAGACGGGGGGATGGGGAGATGGGGCAATGGTAAGACAGGAATTTCCAACCTCCAATCCCCAATCCCCAATCCCCAATTCCAGACTCCCAACTCCTGACTCTTTCCAATAGCCTTTCCATCGATTGAGGATAAGAAAATGGAAGAACTGACACTCGACGCGTTGCTCGCCCGCATCTCCAGCGACAACCCCGACGTCCGCACCGAGGCGTGGCTTGCCGCCGGGTCGATCGGGGCCGCGGCGATCAAGCCGCTGGCCGCCGTGGTCCGCCAGACCGAAAAGGGCGTCGAGCAACTGGCCGACGACCGCAAGAACAAGGATCTCGCCACGGCCTTGGAGAGCCACCGTGCCGCGAAGCGGGCGATGTGGCAGATCGTTCGCACGGCGGGCGCCCCCGGGCGGGACGCCGAGCGGAAGGCCGTCGAGGCGGCGCTTTTGGGGCTGATCGGCGGCGACCAGCCTGCCTGCGTCCGCCGCGAGGTTTTTTGGATGCTCTCGGAGATCGGCGGCGACGCAACGCTCTCCGCCTTGCGGGAGCACGAGGAGATCCTCGACGACGAGCACCTCCGCGAAGACGCCCGATGCATGGTCGAGCGGATCCCCAGCCCGGCCGCCGTGGCGCTTCTGAAGGAAGTGCTCGAAGAGGCGCCGGACGACTTCAAGATGAACGTCGTGCAGTCGCTCCGCGTCCGCGGCGTCCGGGTCGATCCGGAGAAGTATCCCTGCCAAAAGCTCGTGCCGACCAAGCAGACCGGCGTCGCGCCGGTCGGCCGGTAAGGAAGGAATTGGAATAGTGAATATCGAATAAGGAATGTAGAAGGAAGAAGTGCCTTCACTTCACCCTTCAGAATTCCTTGTTCGCTATTTCACTTTCCCGCACCCCTGCGACGCTGAATTTCCAGCTCCCAACCCCCAACTCCCAACTTATCATGCGAGCCATCGAATTCCTGGGACCACGCCGAATCCGGCTGGTTGACGACGCGCCCAAGCCCGAGCCGCAGGAGGGCGAAGTGCTGGTCGAGTGCAGCCACGTGGCGCTGTGCGGCACGAACATGGGGCCGTACCTGTTCGACGGCCGCTGGAGCGCCGAGATGCCCCGCCCGCCCGGATGGCTGGGCCACGAAAACATCGGCATGATCGTCGAGTCCCGCGCCGAAGGCTGGGAGCCCGGCACGCCGGTGCTGGCCCATCCCGAGGACTACAACGGCTTCGCCGAGTTCCTCCGCTCGAAGCCGGCAGGGCTGGCTCGGCTGCCCGCGGACGTGAGCGACCGTGCCAAGCTGGTCGTGGCGCAGCCGCTGGCCACGGTGTTGAGGGCGTTGGTACGGACCGGCCCCGTCATCCGCCAGCGGTGCGCCGTGGTCGGCCAGGGGCCGATGGGGCTGATCTTCACGCACCTGTTGGGACGGATGGGCGCAAACCAGGTGATCGGCATCGATCGGGTAGGTTGGCGGCTCGATTGGGCGGAGCGGTTCGGGGCCACCGATGTCGTGGACTCCTCCAAGACCGACGTCGCCGAGGCGGTCCGCGAGCTGACCGGCGGCGAAATGATCGATTTTTGCGTGGAGGCGGTGGGCCAGCCCGACGCCCTCTCCACGGCCGCCTTTCTACCCCGCCGCCAGGGGCGGCTCTACGTCTTCGGCGTGCCGCACCACGAAACGCAGTCCTTTCCCTGGTTCCACACGGTGGGCAACGAAACCGAGATCATCACCTCGATGGGCCCCGAGTGCATGGAGTACTTCCAGCTTGCCGTGGACATGATCGTCCAGGGCCGCAGCGACCTAGTCGACATGGTCACGCCGCGGATGCCGTGGGAGCGGGCCGCCGAGGCGTTCGAAATGTACGCCAATCCGGCCGAGGCAAAGGATTCGCTGAAGCTCACGCTTGTGCTCTGAGGAGGGTCGAGAGTCGAGAGTTGAGAGTCGCGAGTTGAGAGTTGAGGGCTGCGGGGACGCGGAATGTTGAATATTGAATGTTGAATATTGAACAAGGAATTATGAAGGATGAAGTGAAGACACTTCTGCCTTCGACATTCCTTGTTCAATATCCGTCATTCGTTGTTCGATCGTCGTCATTTGCTTCTCCCTTCAGCCTTGACACTTTCGGCGAGCGGCTCGACAATCCAGCCAATACCTCGGGCGAGCGGTTCGAGCCCTGCCCCTCACTCCGCCCAATCCCAAATCCCCAATCCCTAAATCCCCAACAAGGAGCGTCAGTATGTCGTCCGCCGCGGAGCGAAAAGACCTGGAAGCCACCAAGACCATGAAGGGGGTGATGGGCCAGTATTTCACGGCGCTCACTGCCGGGCCGAACGAGGGCAAGAAGACCGCCTGGTGCACCAGCGTCGGCCCCGCCGAGCTGCTGCACGCCCTCGGCTTCAACGTCTACTTCCCCGAGAACCACGGCGCGATGCTCGGCGCCACGCGGATGGCCACCGACCTGATCCCGCTGGCCAACGCGCGGGGTTTCTCGCCCGACATCTGCTCCTACCTCACCGCCGACGTCGGCTCGTATCTGAAGGGGGAAAGCCCGCTTCAGAAAATGAAGCTTCCCGGGCCGCCCAAGGCCGACGTGCTCGTGTTCAACACCAACCAGTGCCGCGACGTCAAGGACTGGTTCCAGTTCTACGCCCGCGAGTGGAACGTCCCCTGCGTGGGCATCCACACGCCGCGGGCGATGGGCGAGCTCAGCGCGTCGATGATCGACGACGTCGCCCGGCAGACCGAAGCGCTCGTCAAACCGCTGGAAGAGGTGGCCAGCGTGAAGTTCGACGTCGATCGCCTGCGGGAGGTGGTCGATCTGTCGAGGCAGTGCACGGTGCTCTGGAAGCAGGTGCTCGAAACGGCGGCCGGCGTGCCCTCGCCCTTTACCTTCTTCGACGGCACCGTGCACATGGGCCCCGCCGTCGTGCTGCGGGGGCGAAAGGAAGCCGTGGATTACTACAAGGTGCTTCTGCCCGAGCTGAACGAGCGGGTGGCCGACGGCGTGGCGGCGATCGACCGCGAGCGGTTCCGGATTTATTGGGAAGGCATGCCCATCTGGGGCAAGCTGAGCAGCCTCTCGGCGCAGTTCCTCGAGCTCCGCACCTGCGTGGTCGCCTCGACGTACTGCAACAGTTGGGTGTTCGAGGCCCTCGACAGGGGCGATCCCTTCCGCAGCATGGCCGAGGCGTATTCGAGCATCTTCATCTGCCGCAGCGACGACTTCAAGGAGCGGTACATCGAACAGATGGCGGCCAAGTACAAGGTCGACGGCATCTTCTACCA
>Ga0180438_10012298_pt1 | contig 10203 bp, 12 predicted proteins | sample SS_ome_12_FD_132455 | JGI IMG/M metagenome (GOLD analysis project Ga0180438, IMG submission 132455) | Hypersaline lake sediment archaeal communities from the Salton Sea, California, USA - SS_3_D_2 metaG | ecosystem: Environmental > Aquatic > Non-marine Saline and Alkaline > Hypersaline >...
CGAACTGGGGCTTCACCAGGCATATCATCTTCCCCTCCGGTTTCACCAGCTTGGACACTGTGGGGATAACCTTGTTCAACGAGATAAAGGAAATGTCCAACGTTATCAGATCCGCCTGCTCCGGCAAGGCAAATCGATAGCGGGCATTGACCCTCTCCATCACCGTAACCCTGGGATTCACTCTCAGTCTGTAATCCAGTTGCCCGTAGCCCACATCGACGGCGTAGACCCTGGCAGCCCCCCTCTTCAGCATGCAATGGGTGAACCCCCCGGTAGAGGCGCCGACATCGAGGGCTACCATACCGGATACATCGATGTTGAACCGCTCCAGCGCATGTGTCAGTTTCAGCCCACCCCTGCTCACGAATGGCGGTTTTTGGCGTAGTTCGATGCGCACATCGTCGGGCACCATGGTAGCCGGCTTGTCTACAACCTTATCCTCGATGAGAACATCGCCTGCCAGTATCATGGCCTGCGCCTTCCCCCGGCTGTCCACCACTTGGCGCTCCACCAGCAGCAGGTCTACGCGCTTTTTCATGACTAAAGCATAAGCCTCACCGCAAACAAAGGTCAAGCGAATGTGTAAAACCGATGCAAACTATCTTGACATATCTGCCAGGGATATGTTAGATTATCAAGTTAGTGCCCATTGACTAGCCCGGTACAGGCCGAACGGCTGCAGGAAAAGAGGGCTAGTAAGGCCGCTTAGCCGCAAGGCTCGGCCTTTAATTATGTGTTGGGGGGTATAATTGCCAACTGTAAATCAACTGGTAAGAAAGGGGCGTGCTAAGTCCAGGAGGAAGATCAAGACTCCGGCGTTGCACTTTACCTACAATGCGCTCAAGGGATCGATGCAGAGCGGTGAAGGATCGCCGCAGAAACGGGGGGTATGCACCCAGGTCAAGACGGTAACCCCCAAGAAGCCTAATTCCGCCCTGCGAAAGGTGGCACGCGTACGGCTGACTAATACTATGGAGGTTACCGCCTACATACCGGGGGAGGGACATACCCTGCAGGAGCACTCCGTCGTTTTAATCCGGGGGGGGAGAGTCAAGGATCTCCCCGGTGTAAGGTATCACATAATCCGCGGTGCCCTGGACTCGGGAGGGGTGGAGAACCGGCAGCAGGGGCGCAGTAAATACGGGGCCAAACAGGCAAAACGCTCATCTGGAGAATAGAACATGTCAAGGAAGGCAAGTGTCGCGAAAAGGGGGGTGATTCCGGACCCACGGTATCACTCTGAAATAGTGACAAGGTTAACCAACCGCGTTATGACCCGTGGCAAGAAAAGCACCGCTGAGCGTATTGTCTATGATGCCCTGGATATCATAGCGGAGCAGACGAAAGGGAATCCGGTAGAGACCCTGGAGCAGGCGATCAAGAACGCTACCCCGCTCCTTGAGGTGAAGCCGCGCCGCGTCGGTGGTGCGACCTATCAGGTGCCCATAGAGGTGCGGCAGGGACGCGGGCTATCCCTGGCTATGCGCTGGCTTCTCAAAGCGGCAAAGGCCCGCGGCGGCAAGTCCATGGCGGAAAAGCTGGCGTCAGAGGTCATGGATGCCGCGCAGCGCCAGGGTGCTACCATCAAAAAGAGGGAGGATACGCACAAAATGGCCGAGGCGAACCGCGCCTTCGTTCATTATCGGTGGTGAGGAAGATGTCCAGACAGTTACCATTGGATCGAATAAGGAATATCGGCATTATCGCACATATCGATGCGGGTAAAACCACGTTTACTGAGAGGGTCCTGTATTATACCGGCCGAACCTATAAGCTGGGCAACGTAGATGAGGGCACCGCGGTAATGGACTGGATGTCACAGGAAAAAGAGCGCGGCATCACCATCACCGCTGCTGCCACCACCTGTCACTGGCAGGACCATAAGATCAACATAATCGATACGCCGGGGCATGTGGATTTCACCGCTGAAGTTGAGAGGAGCCTGAGGGTGCTCGACGGAGGCGTGGTGGTATTCGATGCGGTGGCCGGTGTGCAGCCCCAGTCGGAGACAGTATGGCGCCAGGCTGATCGCTATAAGGTTCCCCGGATCTGCTTCGTCAACAAGATGGACCGGCTCGGCGCGGATTTCCATCGCACAGTCAGGATGATCAGAGAGCGCCTGGGGGCAATGCCGATACCGGTACAATTGCCCATCGGGACCTGGGATTCATTCACCGGAGTGATTGATCTGATTAACGAGAAAGCGCTGGTTTTCTCCGATGGTATGGAGGAAGCTCCTCTATATGAAGATATCCCCAGCGAATATAAGGACATAGCGAATCGCTATCGCGAAGAGATGATCGAAAGACTGGCCGAATGCGATGACCAGTTGGTGGGCATCTATCTCGAGGGCCAGACGATCGGCACCACCGAGATATGCGATGCGCTCAGGCGGGCCACCATAGCCAACAAAGTGGTGCCCGTCCTGTGCGGCAGCGCCCTGCGCAACAAGGGAGTGCAGCCGGTGCTGGATGCTGTTGTCTCGTTCCTGCCCTCTCCGTTGGATGTGCCCCCGGTGGTAGGCATAGATCCCAGGGACGGCAAGGAGCTTCAGCGGTCCCCCAGCGATGGCAGCCCATTCGCTGCACTGGCCTTCAAGGTGGTGTCGGATCCATTCGTCGGCCGCCTGGTTTATATCAGGGTTTACTCCGGTAAGGCAGAGGCCGGAGCGCAGGTGTACAACTCGAGGAGCGATCACAGGGAAAGGATCGGGCGTCTGTTGCAGATGCATGCCAACAGTCGCGAGGACATCAAGCGGGTGGAGGCGGGAGACATCACCGCGGCCATGGGGCTGAAGGACACCTTCACCGGGGATACCATCTGCCACCAGAACGCTCCCATAGTCCTGGAGAGGATCAAGTTCCCGCTCCCGGTGCTGATGGTGACCATCGAACCCAAGTCGCGGGCCGAGCAGGACCGGCTCGATATCGCCCTGGCCAAGCTGGCACAGGAGGATCCCACATTCACTACCCGTTACGACGAGGACACCGGACAGACGCTCATATCGGGCATGGGGGAGCTTCACCTCGAGGTGATCGTGGAACGCCTGCTGCGAGAGTTTCAGGTGGAGGCCAGCGTGGGCAGGCCGCGGGTTGCTTACCGGGAGACCATATCCAGGACGGTCAAGGCTGAAGGGAGGTTCATCCGGCAGAGCGGCGGCAGAGGGCAGTACGGCCATGTGATGATTGAGCTGCATCCCGGAGAGCGTGGCTGCGGCTTCGAGTTCGTTAATGAGATCAAGGGCGCCGCTATACCAAAGCAGTTCATCCCTCATGTCGAGAACGGGATCAGGGACGCGATGGAGGGCGGCGTTCTAGGGGGCTATCCCCTGGTCGATATTAAAGCTGTACTCTATGATGGCAGTTACCACGAGGTCGATTCCAGCGATATCGCCTTCAGGGCGGCTGCAGCCCTGGCGCTGAGGGACGGCGCCCGGAGGGCCAGCCCGATACTCCTTGAGCCTGTGATGAAGGTGGAGATAGTCACCCCGGAGGAGTTCATGGGAGATATTCTGGGAGACCTTAACTCCAAAAGGGGTCAGGTAACCAGTATCGACAGCGAGAGGGGCACCAAGATAGTGCGCTGCCTGATCCCGCTGGCAGAGACCTTCGGTTATACCACCGACCTGAGGTCCATGAGCCAGGGGCGGGCCAGCTATACAATGGAGTTTTATCGTTATGAAGAGCTGCCTCCCGATCTGGCGGAGCAATTAGTCATTAAAGTGGGAGGGCTGGCCTGATGCCGAAGCAGAAGATCCGCATAAAACTCAAGGCCTTCGATCATCGCATATTGGATCAATCGGTGGAGCAGATCGTTGAGGCCGCCGAGCAGACCGGGGCGAAGGTAGTGGGCCCGGTTCCGATGCCCACCCGGATAAAGAAGTTCTGCGTGATCCGATCCCCCCATGTGGATAAGGACTCACGGGAGCAGTTCGAGATTCGCACCCACAAGAGGCTGCTCGATATACTGGATCCGTCCTCGAAGACGATCGATACACTGACACGGCTGGACCTTCCGGCAGGGGTCGATATAGAGATCAAGATTTAGACCTGAACAAGAGTAACGCGATGATAACGGGGATAATAGGCAGGAAGCTGGGCATGACCCAAATCTTCACTGAAGATAGGAATGCGGTGCCGGTTACCGCCATCGAGGCCGGGCCCTGTTTCGTAACCCAGGTCAAGCGCGCCGACAAAGAGGGCTACAACGGCGTGCAGCTGGGATTCGGTGAGGCCAAGCGCCTTACTTCCGCGGAGAAGGGGCACCTGAAGAAGCTGGGTATGCTCAAGCACCTGCGTGAATTCGAAGCTGAGGATATCGACTCCATCGAGGTGGGACAAAAGGTGGATGCAAGCATATTCCAGCCCGGGGACCTCGTCGATGTTACCGGTATGTCCAGGGGCAGGGGCTTCCAGGGCGGCGTCAGGCGGCACGGGTTCGCCGGCGGGCCCAAGACGCACGGTCAGTCCGACCGCCACCGTGCGCCGGGATCGATAGGCTCCAGTGCCACACCGGGCAGGGTGTTCAAAGGGATTAGAATGGCTGGCCGTATGGGCAATGAGAGAGTAACTGTGAGGAAACTAAGGGTAGTAGAGGCAGATGCGGAACGCAATCTGCTGCTGGTTCACGGAGCGGTACCCGGGGCCAAGAATGCACTGCTGCTGATTAAGAAAGTTGCGAACGGGGGGGCAAGCCCTGTCGAGGAGTAGATACTGTTTAGGTTTGCGGTATCCAGTGCCTTCAGGAGGAAGGGAATCGCCATATTCGCGATTCTCGGCACGGCTCTGGGTATCCAGTTGATGACCGTTTTATTGAGCATATCCGCTGGTATGGATGACATGATGAACACTATGATGACCGAGCTGGCAGGGGGGATAGGGATCTATCCCGCCGATAACCCCATGGCCTTCCTTACCGGTGGCGGCACACCGTTCTCGGCCTCATATACATCCGACATAGAAGAAATTGACCACGTGGAGAGCGTGACCCCGATGGTGCTGTGGTTCATACCCACGCCCAGGGAGGGTGACCAGTTCGGCGCCGATTTCGGCGACCCCATGGGCGTCACTATAAGGGGAGTTGACTTCGAGCAGGATGCCGAGTTGGACGGTCCCAGTGTTCACCTGACCGAGGGCAGTGCTCCACAACCGGGTAAAAACCAGGTGATACTGGGAAACACGCTTGCCGCGTTTGCTATTGCTGAGGGGGGGGAATTTGCCGACATTGGGGGAGAGTTCACTCTACTATCAGCAGAAAATCAACCGGTCACCTTCACCGTAGTGGGGATGTTTGAAACGGGAAGCAGCAGTATCGACTTTTACCCCTACACCGATATGGAGAGTGCAAGGAAGCTGGTTGGCATTACCGACGATAAGGTTAATTTCATTCACGTTGAAGTCGATAACACGGAGAACGTGGAGACGGTGAATGACGCTCTAGTTGAACTGTTCGAGCGGGAGGGGGTGCCGGTACAGACCATGATCGCCACCGAACTTCTGGGCTCCTTCAATGAGATGATGAGCACCATGAGCAGCTTTTTGTGGATCGTCTCGCTGGTGGCGGCTGTCGCCGGCGGAATCTCCATATTCATCGTCATGCTCATCTCAGTGATCGAACGAACTAAAGAGTTCGGCATATTGAAAGCCTCCGGGTGGTCCAATAATAATATCATCGGTTCGGTCATCGTACAGTCGCTGGCGGTTGCCCTTCTGGGAGCGGCTGCGGGGCTGGGTTTCGGATATATATCCGGCTACGCCATCGACCAGTACATGAATGTCAGCATTACACTCATCACGTGGAATCTGGTACTCACGATACTAGGGTTCGGTGTGATGATGGGTGTCGTTGGAGGCCTTTATCCGGCACTGAGGGCGGCTAGGGTGAGCCCCATAGAGAGCATGAGGGCCGTATAGGTGAGCGTTATGGATAGTTACAGGACAGTGACACAGCGTAACGTTGCCACCACCGACGCCAATTTCTGGAGAGACAACATAGTTGTGGCACAGGATCTGAACAAGACATATGGCAAAGGGCCTACCCGGGTGGAGGCGCTAAAGAAGATAAACCTGAATATAAGGAAAGGCGAGTTCGTCGCCATCCTCGGGCCGTCGGGGAGCGGCAAGACCACATTTCTGAATATGCTGGGGGCGCTGGATAGGCCTACCAGCGGACGCGTGGTCATCGACCGCGTAGAGTCGAGCCGGGTTCCCGAGAGGCTGCTGTACCGCATACGGCGCGCCAAGCTCGGCTTCATCTTCCAGACCTATTATCTGGTGCCGACGCTGAATGCCCTGCAGAATGTGCTCACCCCCGTGTTGCCTGTGCGCAACGGCCAGCGGTACCATCGGCGGGCAGCCCAGCTACTTCGAGTGGTAGGGCTTAAGGATCGCATGGACCACAGGCCGGGGGAGCTCTCCGGCGGCGAGCAGCAGCGGGTTGCCATCGCCCGAGCCCTGATACTGAATCCGAAAGTGATCTTGGCCGATGAGCCCACCGGTAATCTGGACACCAAGACCAGCATGGAAATCATGGCATTGCTGCAGCGCCTGAACATCAAGGGAGGGAAGACATTAATCGTAGTGACCCACGATAGGAGACTCGCAGAGCAGGCTGACAGGATACTGTACCTGATAGACGGGCAGTTATTCGACGTAGCACCGGAGGGATACTAATGGCACAGGTCCCGGTCCATAATATCCAGGGAGAGGTCATCGGCAACATGAAGCTGCGTGACGATGTCTTCGCAGTGCCGATGAACCAGGCAGTGGTGCATCAGGCACTGGTGAGGCAACTGGCTAACGCCCGGCAGGGAACAGCCAGCAGCAAGACACGGGCCCAGGTTGCAGGCGGAGGGCGTAAGCCATTCCGGCAGAAGGGCACGGGTAGAGCGAGGCGAGGCAGTTCCCGCTCGCCGTTAATCCGGGGCGGTGGAGTGATATTCGGCCCTCAACCCCGTGACCATCGTCAGGATATGCCGAAAAAGATGCGGCGCCTTGCATTGAGGTGCGTCCTATCGGCTAAAGCGGCAGGGAACGAGATGATCGTGGTCGATAAGATCAAGTTCAAGGAGCCGAAGACTAGCGAGATGGCTCAGATACTGGATGCGCTGGGGGTAGGCGCTTCGGTGCTCATCGTAACTGACGAGACGGACATGAATCTCTATAAGTCGGCTCGGAATTTAAAAAGTACCAAGACATTGCCGGCTAATATGCTCAACGTTGGTGACCTCCTGTCTCACAGGAAAGTGATGCTCACTAAAAAGGCGGCTCGCGCGGTGGAAGAGGCAGCGGCTGAGCCTAAGAGATCGGTGAAGTCAGCCTCTTAACGACACAGGGATATTATTGAAATGCAGACAATGGAAGTGATACGGCGCCCGGTGATCACGGAGAAGAGCACTGCCCTTCAGGATGCGGGCAAGTACACCTTCGAGGTGGCGGTAAAGGCCACCAAGCATCAGGTGAAGCAGGCGGTGGAGAAGGCCTTCAGCGTTGAGGTGGTAAAGGTGAACATGATCACAATCCACCCCAAATGGCGCGGGCCGGGCAGGAGACGTGGCCTGACACCGGCATCGAAAAAGGCGGTGGTAACCCTGAAGCAGGGGCAGAAGATAGAGTTCTTCGAAGGTGTCTGATAGGTCACGATTTTAGATCTTGGATTATCGATGATGAGACCGAAGGCTGATAGAATATATATCGCAAAGAGGAAGGGTTAGCCAATGCCGCTGAAGGTATACAAACCCACATCGCCCGGGCGGAGAGGCATGACCGGCGCCACCTTCGACGAGATAACGAAGACCAAGCCGGAGAAATCGCTGCTGCGCCCCCTCAAGAACAAGGCGGGGCGGAACAACCAGGGACGAAGGACCGTTCGCCATCGCGGCGGCGGCGCCAAGAGGATGTACCGCATCATCGATTTCAAGCGCGATAAGCAGAATGTACCCGGCGAGGTTATCGCCATAGAGTACGACCCGAACCGCTCGGCGCGCCTGGCGCTGGTGAAGTACGCAGATGGGGAGAGACGCTATATACTGGCTCCGGTAGGACTGAAGGTAGGGGCTAACATCCAGGCCAGCGGTGACGCCGAGATCAAGCCGGGGAATAACCTGCCGTTGAGGGCTATACCTACCGGTACCGCGATTCACAATATCGAGCTGCACCTCGGTAAAGGCGGGCAACTGGTAAGGGGTGCAGGCGCTGCGGCACAGCTCATGGCCAAGGAAGGCGACTATGCACTGGTGAGGATGCCCTCCAGCGAGATAAGGAAGATACATATCGAGTGCCATGCTACAATCGGGCAGGTGGGGAATGTCGACCATCAGCATATCAAGCTGGGTAAGGCGGGAAGAAAGAGGCACCTCAGGATTCGCCCCACGGTGCGCGGTTCGGCAATGACGCCTAGGGATCATCCGCACGGGGGCGGCGAAGGCAGGTCTCCGGTGGGGTTGCCCGGCCCCAAGACCCCGTGGGGCAAGCCGGCTTTGGGATATGTCACGCGTAAGAACAAACGTACCGATAATATGATAGTGAGGCGCAGGAAGTCAGGAAGGTGAAGAGGATAAACCATGTCCAGATCTGCTAAGAAGGGGCCGTTCATAGACCCGAAGCTGCTTCAGAAAGTGAACAATCTGAATCAGTCGGGTGAAAAGGCGATCCTGAAAACGTGGTCGCGCGCATCCACCATCGTACCTGAGATGATTGGCCATACCATCGGTGTTCATGATGGCAGACGGCATGTACCCATCTTCATCACCGAGAACATGGTGGGGCACAAACTGGGCGAGTTCGCCTTTACCAGAACATTCAGGGGTCATTCCGGTAAATCGGAACGGGTGGCGACGATCAAGAAGAAGACGAAGTGAAGCGATGGAGGTAAGAGCTACCACCAAGTATATCCGTACGTCCCCGCGTAAGCTGCGGCCCATCGTTGATGTGGTGCGCGGCAAAAAGGTGGTGGATGCCATGGCGGTGCTCAGGTTCATGCCGTCACCATCGGCACGCACGGTGGCAAAGGTGGTACAGTCGGCTGCTGCCAACGCGGAGAACAATTACGAGATGACGCCCGATGACCTGGTGATCACCGAGATCTTCGTCGATGGAAGCAGAACCATGAAACGCTTCCGCGCCGGGCCGAGGGGGCGAGTCAAACCGATATTGAAGAGATCATCTCACATAACCGTCGTGGTTAAAGAGGAGGAGTAATTGGGTCAGAAGGTTCATCCAGTAGGTTTCAGGCTCGGAATAAGCAAGGATTGGCAGGCAAAGTGGTATGCCGGTAAGGCTTATTGCGACCTGATCCAGGAGGATTTAAGGATCAGACAGGCCATAAGCTCCAAATACGGGTCCGACGATATTTCGCGTATCGAGATCGAGCGTTCCGCTAATCAGGTAACGGTGACGGTTTACACAGCACGCCCCGGAATAGTTATCGGGCGGGGCGGGCAGCGTGTCGATGAGATGAGGCAATCGCTGGAGAAGACCGCCGGCAAGCGCGTGCGGTTGAACATCCTGGAAGTGGCACAGCCCGAACTTGACGCCTATCTGGTGGCCAGGAGTATCGCTCAGCAGATGGAACGGCGAATCTCCCATCGTCGTGCTATGAAACAGGCAATATCGAGAGCGATCGAGCGGGGAGCTCAGGGCATAAAGATCACCTGTGCCGGCAGGCTTTCCGGGTCGGAGTATGCCAGAAGAGAGACCCTGCATCAAGGCAGGGTGCCACTTCATACCCTGCGTGCCGATATAGACTATGCGCAGGCCGAGGCCCATACCACCCTCGGCCGTACCGGGGTGAAGGTGTGGATATACAAAGGCGATATCATCTCCGAGTCCGAGAAGCAATTCCTGGAAGGCTCGCTGCTGACCCCTGTCGAGGAACGGGTTACGGCGGAGGAGGCGGCACCCGCCGATGTTGAGACGGCCTCTGGAGCGGTTGCCACGCCTGCGGAGGTGGAGACGGAGGGGGCGATGGGGGATACGACGGTGGTAACGGGTGTTGAAGTCGCTGAGCCAGAACAGACAGCCGCGGAAGGTGAAACCACAACAACGGTCGAGGGCGGCGATGCGGAGAAGCCCAAAGCCAAACCCAGGGCCAAGGCGAAGACAAAGGCCAAGGAGAAGCCCGCGACAGATGAAAAGGTCGAAGAGCAGGGAGCGGCCGAGGCGGCAGGCGAACCCAAATCCAAGTCCAAGGGCAAGGTGAAGGCAG
>Ga0180438_10012299_pt1 | contig 10202 bp, 8 predicted proteins | sample SS_ome_12_FD_132455 | JGI IMG/M metagenome (GOLD analysis project Ga0180438, IMG submission 132455) | Hypersaline lake sediment archaeal communities from the Salton Sea, California, USA - SS_3_D_2 metaG | ecosystem: Environmental > Aquatic > Non-marine Saline and Alkaline > Hypersaline >...
GCTTAACATCCCTACGCCCCGTAGGTACAATAATTGGTTTCACCAACAAACTATATACACACCACGCCATTCATCACCACGCTAAAGCATTGGTGCTTTCTTGGTTGGTTATCAGTAAACATCGATAAAAATATAAGGAAATTATTTTAATAGGGGAAATTTATCAGGCAAGTTTAGGTATCGCAGTAAATTAAATTAAAACATGCCCCTGCATGGTAACAGGGATATTACTAGATTATGAAGATAAATAGGTGAAAAATGTGCAATTAGTGCAGAGTGAGTTTCTCATTTTCTTCATAATGTTAGCAATGGGGCTTTTTTTCTCAGAACTCTTTGAAAGGCTACGTCTACCATATGTTATAGCCTTAATATTTGCAGGGATACTTGTAGGCCCCCTAGGTTTTGATATATTTGAACTAACGCCCACTATATTATTTTTTGGAGAAATTGGAGCTGTATTTTTGATGTTCATGGCAGGAATAGAAGTTAGAACAGACATTTTGGGTAAAGTGGAGAAGAAAGTGATAATACTAGCTCTTATGAATGGTGCTATTCCCGCTCTTGTAGGATTTATTGTTGCTCATTTCTTCGGTTTTGATCTCCTAACTGCCCTAATTATTGGAACGATTTTTATATCCTCTTCAATAGCTGTGATAGTTCCATCCTTAGAAGATAGAGGCCTGATAGATACAGATATTGGTGCTGTTATCATAGGAGCTACCGTAGTTGAGGATATGGCAAGTTTATTTATTTTAGCTATAATATTTCAGTCTGTAACCCCCAGAACTGCTCTGCCCCTACCAGTTTTCATCGCAGCATTTGCACTTGCCGCAATTGGTCTTAAGGTAGTCATGCCAAGATTTGAAAAGTGGTTCTTCTCAGAAAGGAATCCTGACAAGTTTGAGGATGAAATCCGATTCGTTATCATAATCACCATTGCAGTTGTTGTGCTTTTCGAATTCATAGGTGTACATCCAATTATAGCCGGATTTCTTGTAGGTTTTACTCTTTCAACTGTCGTTAGAAGTCATAAACTTTCGAATAAACTTCATGCCATTAGTTATGGGATTTTTATTCCAGTCTTCTTAATAGAGATTGGCATAGAAACCGATTTAACAGCATTTATAAGTGCAACTAGTGTTTTAATAGTGACTTTTGCGATAATTGGAAGCTTAATCGCGTCTAAGTTGTTAAGTGGCTTTTTGGCTGGTCGTTTCATAGGTTTTTCAGGAAAGACAAGTTTACTTATAGGTAGTGCCTCGATCCCCCAGCTCTCCACCACGCTAGCTGTAGCATTTATTGCCTCTGAATTAGGTCTTTTTGATCCAAGCCTTGAAGCTACTATAGTTGTGTTATCTATAGTCACTGTTTTAGTTGCACCTTTCCTTATTAAGGTTCTAACACCTCATGTCCCCGAACTCTCCGAAGTTATCAGTGAGGAAGAGGGCGAAAAAATGCTTGAAATGCAAGTTTAATAACATTGGAATGGTAAAAACCTTCAGGAACAATCTCTTTGAGTGAGAGTTAAGCTGGCAAACCCTACAGCTCTGCCCAGTGAAAGTTCTTGTATTAGTCGGGAGAGTAGGCTTATTCGATGCCTTGCTCTATGAATGGGGATTTTCTCTGCCTCAATTTCCATTTCTTGGACCGCTTATGGGAATAGTGTGGCTATTTGGAACTTTAACCCTTTCTTCACGTCTATTCCGCTTTAAATAGACTAAAAACGGAGTCTGCTTGTCAACTAAATTATGGATCACACAGGATCTATAGTGCATTGATCAGATAGTTTTGAGAAATATGATAATATAGGAATGATGAATTTCATTTTTCAGTCAACGTATAAGCGCGTCAACTACTTTTGATGAAGATCTACGTTGTTACTGTGAGATAACACACACACATCCATATAAGTTGTATGAGTTCTAAAAATTACTAAAAATACAAAAAGAAGGTGAAAAAATGTCTAGTTGGGAAGAATATGTTGATTACGGCCAGTGTCCTACATGTGGCATGAAATACAAGGATAAGAATGAACTTCAAGAAAAGTTTAAAGAACATCATGGTATGCCAGGATATATTGAAGTGATGGAGAAACACATGGATGACTATGGTACGTGTCCTACATGTCAATTAGAATATAAATCGAAAGAAAAACTTCGAAAACACATAGAAGAGCATCATGGTTTACCAGGTTACATAGACGTAATGGTTAGAAAGATAGATGAATCTGGCAAATGCCCGACATGTGGCATGGAATATAAAAGCAAAGTGGAACTAAAGAAAACCATAAAACAACATCGTGGTATGCCAGGACCAGGTGCTGTTTAAAAAATCAAGAACCACATTTTTAACGAAACATAAGCAAAGTTGGAAGTTCTTGCCAGAATATACGCTTCTGGCATCTTTCTTTTTCTATAGAGCGTCACTAAAGCAAAACAATGATACTTAAACGATAGCTACTTACTTTTTGGCGTTTAGATAGTCTCTATTGCTTAAATACGGTTTTTTCCTTTTATACACATAAGAGATTTCTTCTTCAGCCTGAAAAATCTAAAACTCAAAGGGCATATTACCTGCAGGAGGGATAATTAAATAAAATCTGTTGTAAGGTATAATGCTCTCATTTCCCTAATTATATCCCGTATTTTTTTGCGAACGCTTTTAATGCGACCCTAAAGGCCTTAATAGGAGCGCGAGAGATGCCAGCGCCTATTTTCCCAATTCCCGCTTTTTTATGGACAATTTCTATAGTTGATTTAGGAACAAGACCAGTTTTATTGACTTTAATGATGTTTATACCCAATGGAGTGCCTTTGAATTTGAGGGATGGTATAAGAAATTGACTGTTGACACCATCACACACCTCATAACCATCATGGGTCATACGCACGGCATCTTTCATGTTTTTTCCAACAAGTCTTATCACGTTAGGAGCGGCTTCTAATGCATAACCACCAAGTCCGAGCGTTTCCGTTATAGAATTATCACCAAAATCTCCAACAGCGTCTTGTTGAATATATTCATTGAAGTAAATACCATTAGGAACTTCTGCAGGACCGATGAACCACTTGCCCCCCAATCCGCTCACTCCTATACCAAAGTCGACACCATTTCCCGTCATTCGCGTCAAAAGTGTGCTGTATTCTATGCCATCTGCAGCATCTGCCAGCGCTTTATTTGCAGACATTGCAAGGTTCAGGAAGAACTGATCGTGATCAATAATGAACTTAACAACTGTCATGCCATCATCAGTATCCCACAGATAGTCTATTATGCTCTTCAAGAATAACATATTTGATGCATTAGATCTTAGGTGGAACTCATCTCCCATCAGTAACCCTTGGCTGATTATAGATATCAGATCTATCGGCTTCTTCTTAACCACCTTTTTCAGTGAGGGTCCAAAGACATCAAATATCCAGTAAAACTGTCCAATCACTTCGTCATTATATCCTCCAAATCTTAAATTTGTTCCAAGACCTCCTTCGTGAAGATTGCAAAATGCTTTATTTCTATATACAGAATTCTCCACGACTGCTACATACATAGAAGGAGTTATTATACCTGTCATGGAACAGACGCTTGCATATTCATGACAAGGTTTAAACCTTATCTCCCCGCTTGTTGCGATTTTATCTGCCTCTTTTAGAGTTTTTGTCTTTCCTTCGAAGATAAGGCCGCCTTGAATAGCTACCTTCATTGGTATAATCATATCTTTGTAATCGATCGGTGGACCTGGATGAAGAATAATATCATCACTCATGTTGGGTATAACCTTTTTTGCCATGTCAAAGTCCACTAACTTGGCCTTGCCGTTATCTAGTATCTCTACAGCTTTTGAGTTAGCAGCGTTAATCTCATCTCGAATATTTTTTTGACTTGAAATACGCCTCAAAATTGTTTTCCATTCCTTAATATTTCCTACCTTCTGTTTTTCTAAGATTTTTAGTCACTTCACATCACATTCCACTAAAGATTTTCAAGAAATAGTAATAACATCTGATGCCCTGATTGGTAGATACTTCCATTTCTTGTTTTTCCATTTTTTTATAACCTCGCCGATTGTATTTTGGATATTTTTAATTTCCTTTATTATTATGATAGCCCCCCGTTATTTTTACTTTAAATAGAGCAAGTTTGTTAAATTCAATATATTACTCACAACAGAATGTTCTACTAAACCTCTGATAATGTGTGTTTCCGATTTTATAATCGATTTGTGCCAGTTATAGCTAACTGCTTCTTTGAAAAGATATTAATGATGAATTAAATCTTATATTTATGTGACTGTTAACTAACAGTAACTGGAACAAAACAAAGATTTTTGGATAGTAAATATGAAGTGATATTCCGTTCAAATGACAGATTTCTTTACAGGGTGTTTTAGGTTCCATCAAGTTGAAATGATATAATAGTTTATTATAGTAAAATAATATATTGTAGCCTAAAAACAGGATCCGTGAATGAAATGGATTCTAAAAATAGAACTACAAAAGAGCAATTCTCAGAGAAGGAAGAAATTATTGAACTACTAACTGCTTTTGGACTCACCAATAACCAAGCAAAGATTTATGAAGCAATAATTAAATTAGGCGCCGCTCCGGTCGATATCATTGCAAAGGTGTCAGATGTGCGTCGAGAGGATGTTTATAGAAATTTACCTAGACTTGAAGATATGGGCTTAGTAGAAAGATTGTTGGGGACACCAATGACGATTAAGGTACTTCCAATTAAGTTTGCTCTTTCAGACTTAATAAGTCAAGAACAAGAAAAAGCAAAAAAAAGAATTAGTAAATTAAAAAATAAATTACAAGAAGCTTTGACAGTAATCAAGCCACGCAGTCAGAAACAGGAAATAAATGAGGATACGCCCCATTTCGCGTTAATGTCAGATAAGACTATTTTTTATACTAAAATTTCCGGAATGTTGAATGCCGCGAAAAATGAGATTGACATCGTCATCTCAAGAAGCAAAATCATCGAATTCATATCTTTTTTTCACGATCTAATGAAAAAAGCAATAGAGAGAGGAGTAATAATTCGTATAATTACAGAACTAACTAATGCACACGAGTTCGTTCCTAAATTTTTAGAAACGGCCAAGAACTTAGGAATAGAATTTAAGACATGTGATCCAGAAAGACTCCTAAGTAAATACCTGCTAATTGATAGTAAGCAAATGGTACTAGCAACCAAACCAGGAAAAGGACGTCTAGGGGACTATCCTGATTTATGGACTGATAATCAAAGCCTTATTAATCATCTTAAAAACGATTTTGAAGAAATCTGGAAGTCATCCAAAATAGAATCAACGCGTATAAAAATTACTAGTGAATCCTAAAATCTCTGGAAGAATATTTGCGAATTGTTCCGCCTTTTGATCGACTAAAAATGATATTTTTTATCTCATATCATCGATCTACCACCTAAAAAAGGGAATGGATGGATCGCCGTTCTTTTCTCGTTCTCGTAAGAGAAAAGTTTTTAATATCCTTATAGTGCCAGGAGGATGTCAATGAAACTTCAATTTGCTAAATCACTAACAGTATCGATGAGAATACGGATATCCATGGATTTTCGCTATAGGGGAAGGGGAAAGGAATGGGTAAAAATGAACTATTATATAAAATATTGTAGAACAATAAGGCATGCCAAAAGTATATATAAACCTGCAATAAAAAATCGCAAGTTCTTAGAAGATACTCTTTGAGAGAATCGTGCGCCTATTTGTGCGCCTATCACTAAACTCGGTGCGATAAACAATATATATACATAATTTATATGTTCCAGTGACGCATGAGTCATAAACGCAGCGAAGGCAGTTATAGTAACCATAAGACTTGAGGTTCCCGTGGCTAAATTCACAGGAAGTCCACCAGCAATTAATACAGGGACTTTCAAAACACCGCCTGAAATACCAAAAAACCCAGCAGCGAAGCCAGCTAAAAAACATGCTGGTAGTACAAGTGCTAAATTTACAACATATTCAATATTCTTTCCATCTCGATCTATTAAGACTCTTCTGATGCCAAAAAAACGGTGGTGTCCAGCCTTAATATAGTGCCAAGTCCCACTACTATGTCCGGTCTCACTATAGTGGTGGCCTTTCAAAACAATGACTGAATTGATAAGTAAAAGTAATGCAAAAAGAATTTCCAAAAAAGCAGCTGTTATAAATGTTGTTGTATAAGCACCTAGAATTGCACCTGGAACAGTTACTAATTCTAAAAGCAACCCAAGTTTCCAATCGATTCTCTTCTGTCTAAAATATTCAATAAAAGAAGAAACACCTGTAAACATTACTGCGGTAACACTAATTCCTACGGCTTGATGTGCATCAAAACCAAGAAACAGTAGAGTAGGCACCAATAAGATGCCTCCACCAATACCAATCATAGCTGAAATGAAACCAATTATCACTGTTGTTATAACCAACAACACATATATCAGCAAACTCATTCTTATCATAACTTGTGTAAGACTATTAAATACATAAACGTCAATTATTATTCAAACTGATGTGATAATTTGAGATAGTACTTCAACATGAAGTTCTTCTTGGAAAGCTCTCTTTTGGTTTTTCATCGGTTATTTTACGTTACTTGGAAAGTGGAGAAAAAAGAAACTCTCCAAATAACTTGGAGTTTTTTTCTAGCGCATAAATTTTATATCGCCATGATTCAGTAGCTTGTATACTTGGACTTTTACAAAGTCTGTTATCACAAAAAACACAAGTGCATATCCCCAAATAAAAAGTGCTAAAGTCCAGCCCATTGCAGGAAGCAAAATTCCGTAAACGGTGATTAATGTTGCAATAAGTTGTGTAAGCAAAACAGCTAGAACCAGTTGTTTCGCTGGTTTTACTGACCAAAAGTGACCTTTTGTTCGAGCCACAAATACTGTCAAATGACCTGCTACGGAAAGCTTCAGATATATAAAAGACTGAAGTACTTCACGACTAAGGTGTAGGATCTCTAGTCCAATATAAAGAATTCCAAAGGAAGCAGCAACTCCAATAATTCCAAGCACCGTGGCAATACTTAATACTGTCCGCATATTCCATTTCTCTGGTTTATCAGAGTATTTAACATTATCATAAGCGATGGTCATAATTGGTGCATCGTTCAGGAGTGCTAATAAGACTATCATAATAGCAGTAATTGGATAAAATCTAAAAGCAAGTATAGCTAGAGTAATGAAAAATAACACCCGAATCGTTTCCGTCATGCGATAGATAGAGTAATTATTCATTCGTTGAAATATCTTGCGGCTTTCTTTTATGGTATCGATGATCACTGAAATACCAGGTTTAGTGAGAACTATATCTGCAGCAGATTTCGCGGCATCAGTAGCGCCAGCAACAGCAATTCCTGCATCGGCCTTTTTCAGGGCAGGAGCATCATTAACACCATCTCCCGTCATCCCTACAATGTGTCTTTTCTCTTGGAGAAGATCCACAATATGGTACTTTTGTTCGGGAAAAACTTCGGCAAAACCATCGGCGTTTTCAATAATTTGCGTGGCCTCTCTGTCCGATTTATTCAAGAAAGATGATGACGGTACTATGTTGGTGCCCAGATTAACCTGATGGGCGATCTCTTTTGCCACAGCGGTATGATCTCCAGTAACCATTTTGACGTTTACACCCATAGCTTGTGCGATCTTGATGGTTTCCGCAGAATCTTCACGAGGTGAATCGTAAAGGGCAAATAGTCCGACAAATTGCCAATTATCCTGTTTATCTATGGTTTTAGCTACAGCAAGCGCACGATATCCCTTGGCAGCAAAGGCTTTGACAGTATCATTAACTTCATTAATTATTGTCTCTTTATATAACGCTAGTGCTAGGATAACCTGTGGTGCTCCTTTCGATACTTTGAAATTACTGCCGTCAGCAGCCTCTATGACGGCTTCAGTACGCTTTGCAATCGGGTCAAACGGTTTAAAAACGGTCACCTTGTAGTCAGTAATAGACACATTAATCGCATCTATGGTTTTGGCTTTGGAGATAATTGCGTCATCAATAGGATCTTGATCATCCTCTCTTGACGCTAAAGTTCCAAAAAGAAATACGTCATTCTCTGTGTATTCTGTGAGAAATTTCACTTCGGCAACGGATATCTCATTTTTAGTGATAGTGCCGGTCTTATCTGAGCATAAAACATCCATTCCTGCTATTTCCTCAATGGCAACAAGTTTACTGACAATAGCCTCCTTTTTCGCAAGAGCTATTGCTCCTATTGCTAGTGTGACTGATAGAACCGCTGGTAGCGCCACAGGTATTCCAGCAACGGTTAGAACTAGTGCAAACTGAAGAGTTTGCAGTATGCTTTGCTGACGGAAAAGTGAAACAATAAAAATGACCATCACTAGTCCAAGAGCAAGTGCAATCAAATAATCACCGATTTTGATAATGGCTTTCTGGAAGTGACTCTGGGTTTTAGCTTCCTCCACTAATTTGGTTGTTTCGCCAAAATATGTGTTCATACCAGTAACAGCTACTAATGCAGTCATTTCCCCTTGGCGGATAATAGAACCAGAATAGGCAATATCAGAAGTATGTTTTTCGACGGGCATAGATTCTCCGGTTAATGCAGATTCATCTGTTAGCAGATAGTCGCCTTCCATAAGTTTAACGTCGGCTGGAACGATATCTCCCAGGCGCATACGCACTATATCTCCTGGTACTAGTTCCTTGGCAGACTTTTTAATCCACTTGCCGTCACGAAGCACGCGCGTTGACTGTGCTAATTTCTGTTTTAATAATTCGATGGCATTGTCCGCCTTGTGCTCCTGCCAAAATCCCACTACTGCGTTTAACATTAACAAAGCAAAAATGATCCAGAAGTCCTCCCAGTGCTGAATGATTGCCGATAAGACAATGGCGGCCTCGATCATCCAAGGAATCGGTCCCCAGAAATAACTTAGAAATTTAATAATTGGATTAACTTTCTTTTCGCGTATTTCATTACGCCCGTATTGTGAAAGTCGTTGTTCTGCCTCCGAAGTAGAAAGACCCATTTCACTTGAGGAAAGTTTTTGTAATAATTCTTTTATTGAGTTCTTTTTTGCCTCTTCTGTTTTAATTATGACATCCTCTTGACTCATAACTTTGGTCTCTCCATTTCCTTTCCGTAGAACGATCAAGTTCTTGTTATTACAGTAAAATTTGTGTCAATTACATATCATGAAAATTAAGCGGGTCCGTATTGACAAGATGCAGAAGATTTGATTATTAAACGTGTGTGACTGCTATGTAACAGTAACATGAGTAAACTTTAGGATAGATTTTTTATATGTCTCTTTGAAAAACTTATATACGTGCTTTAAGTCGTATTTAGTTGATAATTATTAATGAAGAAGTCGAAAGACCCGCTTCGCTTGTTGTAAATTTCTGAAACAGTTCAGTTAGAGATAGTTGCTTTGTTTCATCTGTACGTGTTGTATTTTTTTTTCAATTCAACTTCATTCCTTATAACACTTGTATGATCTACCCAAGATCAACTAAAAATTGATTTGCTTGAGTTACTATTCTTTTTTTCTTGCCTAAATCGCATTTTGTATGTGTTGATTTCATAGATTGATATTATAAAATGTTAAAGATATTTTTATTGGTTAGGATTTCATAATATTCAATCTGTTGTTACTGTTACGCGACAGTCACAAAATATAAAATAACAATCCCGAAAGATAGCTTATAATAAAAACACGCCTCTTATAGTTTTTTCACTTGTTATTGAGAAAAATAATATCCTATGTTTAGGTTCATGTCACTTAATATGGGCCTGTATTTAAAAATATCAATTTCTATGGAGTATCTAATTTAATGAGGAATATTATAATGTTGGCTTCAATTATCTTGAGTTTCTTAAAGGAAAAGGGCATGAGGATGAAAGTTGAAAAAATCAATGATACACAATTTTGGCTTGAGACTGCAGACGGTTTTATTACCTTCAAAGTTATTGTCGATGAGGTAGCCCAAGAGATATTATATGATATTTTTTCGCCGCAATATGATAAGCATTTGAAAGTCAAGTCCCTTAAAGATATTGAAAAATTAGAATTTATTGAAGAAGAACTACGAACATTTGAACACAAGATGTCGATTGAAGATGTTTGGTTTACTTTAGAGTGGGTTAGGTTTTGGGCATATAAGAATCATTTTAGTGTAAGAGAAACTCATTTAATCTAACTGACGAAGA
>Ga0180438_10012300_pt1 | contig 10202 bp, 6 predicted proteins | sample SS_ome_12_FD_132455 | JGI IMG/M metagenome (GOLD analysis project Ga0180438, IMG submission 132455) | Hypersaline lake sediment archaeal communities from the Salton Sea, California, USA - SS_3_D_2 metaG | ecosystem: Environmental > Aquatic > Non-marine Saline and Alkaline > Hypersaline >...
TCAATCGGGCATAATCAAACCCATAGCGCAAGAAATGCCAGAAGCAGCGCCAGGCCCTGGAATGTTTACACAAGGGCTAGAATCACTTAAAGCAGGCTTTGAGGGGATAGTAGAACCTGTAGGGATGGGATTAAGAAGAGCGGGGGCAGGTCTTGGTCAGGCGTTATATCCTGCAATTGAAACTCTAATTCCACCAGCGCGTGAAGCCTTCGGCGGTCTTGGATTGACTGGAGCGCTCGAGCAAGAAATGAAGGCAGCAGAAGAAGCATACGGCGCAAAATATGGCGGCGAATTGTTGCCTGAAACGTTGGCATTTGGTGCAGAGGTTGCGCCATTTGTTGCAGGGGGTGCAGCCGCTGGACTTGCAAAAACCCCGGCCTTTTTACGTGCCGCAGGCCAAAAATTGCCACAGCTTGCAAGTGCTGCCTCTGTGCCTCGTCGACTGCTAACACAAGCAGCGGAAAAATTCCCAAAGCTAACAGGCGCAGCGGGAATATTTGGCAAAGGCGCACTAGCAGGCGCAGCAGCTGCCCCTATAACCTATGACCCAACCTTTGAAAGGTTAGGCTTAGAGGGTAGCCTAGAAAGAGCAGCAGAAGCCGCCCCCTTGGGTGGTTTGCTTGGTTTAGGCGTTGGCGGTTTGGCAAGAGCCCCGCAAGCATTGCGCAAGGCCTTCGGTCGAATGGGCACCCTTACAGCTGAAGAAGCGCCGGAGTTATTAAGAAAATTAGAAGGAACAGAAACGCCCCTCGGTGACATTTTAGACAGTCCCAGATTAAAAAGAGGCTTTGAGAATATAATGCAACCTATCCCACTTTCGGGTATTCCTGAAAAATTGCAAAGATTGGGTACGGAAATAAGGCAACGTGGGGAAAATATCATTAAGGATATGGCACCAGCGCGTATACAATCAGTAGGCGAAGAATTAAAAGATGCTTTAATCAGGGTGAATAATCAGCTAGAAAATGAAAAAAGAGCACTTTATAAAGATGTGGATGTTTTAGCCGATAGATTCAAAATCTACGTTAAACCGGAAAAATACACGCAACAAGCCGAGGAGCTTTTAGGACAAACAGAAACATCTGGAATATTTGGAAAAATCAAGGACCCAGCAAGACAAGAACTTAAAGAATTTCTACAACAAGCAGCAAATGCGCAACCCGGAAGAGTGAAAGACGCAAATATTATGATTGGAGAATTAAACAACGTCGGCTATGAGTTAGAATCTGAAGGGAAAACATTTCTTGCGCAAAAATGGAAAAGTATGGCTCAAAGCTTAAAAAATGATTTGGAAGATTCCATGCAGAAGGCGGGAAATCCTGAAGAAGTAAAAATCGCATATGATAAAGCGCAGCGGTTCTTTGCTGATAACATTGTACCATTGCGTGAGCCTGAAATAATGAAATACACCTACAGCCAAAAAGGTGACCCGGACACTTTAATTAAAGACTTTGTGAAGACTGGCATTACAGACCGCCCAATTCTTCTCAGTAAATTAACCAAACTTTTAGAGCCAGAGGACAGAAAGCTACTCGGCCAGAATCTTTTAGCAACGGCAATCGATAATGAAAAACTGAGCCCAAAAAAAATGGTCAACCTTTATAAAAAAAGGGATCAGCGGATGAAGGATCAGCTTTTTACCAAAAAACAACAGAAGCTTTTAGATGATTATGTGACTCTAGTTGAAAAAAACGAGCCCGCACTCTATGCAATGGCAAACCCACCAACAGGTCAACAGCTTAAAGAAATGCAAGCGCTTAAACTGATAGCAGGTGCTGCGGCTGTTCCTTCTTTGGCTAGCATGGGTGCAACGGTTCCAGCGTTGGGCGCTATTCTAGCGGCCAGATTAGGCGGGAAAGCAATGACAAGCCCGCGTGCGCGTCGTTATCTAGTCGAGCAATATTTAAAAGGTAAGCAGCCAGGATTTATACAACCCGGTAAGATTCCAAGTGGTGCAATAGGTGCAGGGCTGCCCTTAATTTCCGGCACAGATACACTAGACGGAATGTTTGACATTCCAGAGTTCGAATAAGCGAGGTAATAAAATGGGCGTTATACTAGCACCTAATGGCAGATGGACAGGACGAGATAAGGCGGGTAATGCGCTGGCCGGTGGTTTTCTGTTTACGTTTCAAAATGGAACTCGAGTTTTCAAAGATACGTACGCAGATCCTGGAATGACTGTATTAAATCCGAACCCTTTGCAGCTCGACTCAAGCGGGAGCGCGTCCATTTATTGGGAGGATGACGACTATTACACCATCGCGCTGTATTCTGTAGACCCTTCTGCGCCTTCTGTGCCGTATCAGTTGGTTTATACACAAAACAACTACCCACAAGTTACCGGCGGCGGTGACGGTCCGGTTGTGATTAATCAAAGCTTCCCTAACATTGTAAGGAATGCACAATTCACGCGCTGGGGGAGTGATGATTTCCAAAGCAGCAACACAAGCAATGAAACATATATCAAACTGAACGCGACAAGTGAAACCTCACTTGATGGTGTAAATCAAAACATGTTAGCGGATGATTGGACGCTACAGCGCGACACCACATCAATGACTATCCAAGTACAGCGTGTTCCCTTTGCATTAGGGCAAACAGAAGTTCCAGCTAATCCGCTCAATTATTTAAATTATCAATGTTCGAACGTTGGCGCTGGTAACACTACCCAATTATCAATAACTCAGGCTTTCTATTCAGTGCAACTTTAAGCAATAAAGAGGTGGCGTTTGGTTTTTGGGGGCGTAGTACTACAAGCTCGACAGTTACGGCAACCTTTGAGCAATTCTTCGGAACCGGTGGCACCCCTACACCACAACAAGATACACCATTTGGCGCTTATGCGCTATCACCTGTATGGCAACAATTCACCGGAGTAATCACGGTTCCGACTGTACAAGGTGCGACGCGTGGAACGGATGAGAACGACAAAGTGCTGCTCAACTTTAAACTGCCCTTGAATGAATTGGCAAATATAGACATTGCCAACGTGCAAATGCACGAAACTAACGTTTTACCAGAATTTCCCTATCTTTCGGTGAATGATCAGATAAAAAGGGGCGATAAAACTTCAATTTTTGCCAATGATCCAACCGGAACCTTAAAGTTTGGAATATTTGACCCAAACAACGTTCAAAAAGGGTGGATTCCTTGCAATGATCAAACAATCGGAAACTTTGAAAGTGGCGCAGATTATCCCTATCAGGCAACGATTAATCTTTACATCTTAATCTGGAACCTAATCGATGAACAATACGCGCCAATATTTGACAGCAACGGCGACCCAACCACTAAGGGCGCATCTGCTATAGATGACTGGAACGCTAACAAGCGGCTGCAGATTATTAGGACATTGGGCCGCGTAATTGGTAACATAGGACAAGGTGTAGGTCTAACAAATCGGCAGCTAGGCGAGTATGTAGGTGAGGAACAACACACTCTTACAATCGCGGAAATGCCAAGACACAATCACACATACACACTGTACGATGATTTATATCCTACTGGTATCTTACAGCGGGGGATTGAGGCCGCGAGAAATACTACCAGAAGTACTGGGTTTACAGGCGGGAACGGTCCACACAACAACATGCAACCGACGACATTCTGCACAACCATTATTAAACTATAGGTGATATTATGACGATAAGCTCAAAGCCTGTATACGGCGTAACCGGAGAAAAACCTAGCCAAGATATCGGCGTTTTTATAAAGCGCGGGGGTGTGGTTCTATCTGCTGGAACAAACAATCTAGACAAAAATCTGTATGATTCCAAAGGTAACCCGCAATTTTTCAAGTTTTTACAAGTTGGTACTGGCGGATCTTTGGTTTATCTTACCGCAGAGAATCAGCCGAACGCCTTTGTAAGTGTGCCCGATGGTGCAATCCTGCCATGTCACGGATACCAAGTATTGAGCAGCGCGCCAATCAATACTTATGATGCCGCCGGAAACATTGTATCAACAGAAATCATAGCAACTTCAGCCTTTAACATAACCTGGCACGGTGGCGAATAATGAATTGGATCAATGGGCAGAAATACATCCCGTTATTGGTTGGGTTTGGTGAGCCACCACTCCCACCGCCCCCTAACGACCCCATGATCACAGAAATTACAGAAGATGACATCATCACCGAGTTAACCGCAGAAATAATCGTAACGGAGTAAGAAAAAATGGCGACTAAGTTTTCACAATTTCAAGCAGGAACGCCAATTGTCGACACTGACCAAGTGGTCGGTTTTAACACAGACAATAAACGCTGGACAGCCTCACAATTAAAGGCATATATCGGGCAGGTGGTGACCTCATGGGATGGTTCAACGGTTCCGGTTAATGTCACAGCGGGCACAGGTGTTAGTATAACTAACGGAGTCATCAGCTTTACAGGTGATACAAACGTTGACTTACAGGACGCATACGACAACAGCGCAGACGGCAATACAAACCTTGTAGCTGGGAAAGAGGTTACCTGGACCTCAACAGAAGCAGGAATAAGACCGCCAGCCATGACACAAGCACAGGCTGATTTAATGGTCACCCCTTCCACAGGTTCGACCGTTTTTATAATTGACGACAACAGACTAGCCAACAACAGAGGCACACCAGCCACGCCAGATATAGAAAGGGTGGCCTATCTTTCAGACCTTCCGGTGATTGTTAACGATGGCGCCTATGCGGAGCTCTCACTTCAGAACAACACCACAGAAACTATCATATCCACTGCGGGTGTTCCCGTACAAATTGCAGGTACTTATACTTTAGGCCCTGTTGCAGATTTTTTTAACATTGGCGGACAAGGCATTCTCACATACACAGGCGCAGAAACTCGAGTCTTTAAAGTTTCCTTTACAATCACAACAACGGCAGACTTAACCGCTGTTGATGTTACCGCTTCGATTGGCCTTAATGGTGCCCCTGTTCCTTCTTCGCAGCAGACAGAATATCTAGGAAGCACCACATCAGCCGAGCATGTCATAAACGTGCAGGCCTTGGTTCAATTATCAACCAATGACAGCTTGAATTGTTTAATTCAAAACAACACCAACGCTGACAACATATTAGTTAGCAGCCTTAACTTTACCCCAACTTCAATAGGTGGCACTTCGAACGTAACCAATGACCAAGTGGTTATCAGTTGGAACGGTTCAACAAATCAAGTAGCTGTGACTGCTGGCGCAAATATGGACATTACCGCGGGTGTTATTTCTACAACCGCAGAACCAAACGTTGTGACAGAATGGAACGGATCAACTGCTCCTGTTCAAGTAACCGCTGGCGCAAATATGGACATTACCGCGGGCGTTATATCCACATCTGCAGAGCCTAACGTTGTGACAGAATGGAACGGATCAACTGCGCCGGTTCAAGTTACAGCTGGCACAGATATAGACATTGCAAATGGTGTTATTTCATACACTGGCAGTCCCGGTGGTGGTGTTGTGACTTCGTGGAACGGTTCAACTAATCCCGTAGCAGTAACAGCTGGCGCGGGCATTGATATCACAAACGGGGTAATCACAAACACCGGCGGAGGCGGTGGGGGCGCACAATCTGGTAACTTTAACATTGGCACATGCTTAGTTCCGCGCACGGTTTTTCAATTTGGCAATTATCTGTCAGTGATTGATCAATTGCAGGGCACGCAAACAATTGCACCGGCTTCTCTAGCGGTTGGTGAATCTGTAAAAATGCGTTTTACTTATGAACTAAACCCAACACTTCCCACACTTTCAACGGTCAGTGGCTCTTTTCAGTATGTTTTTGGAAATTCAATTTTAAATCCACCCCCCAATGTTAATTTAATATTAAACAACAGCGCGCAGCGTACAGGTTTTATTGAGTACTCAGTAACAAGAAACGCAATCAATGAAGTAACAATCGACGCTACAGGTTGGTATATAACAACAAGTCCGGTGGCTTTTGCGCCCGTTGTGCCAACTCATACGGGAATTTTTACAACCACGCTTCCATATGATGAAAATTTAAGTTATCTGTTTGATGTTAAATGGGCGCGGGTAACTGGAGACGTAAACAACTATTTAGACGTAAAAGCCTTAAATTTAATGATTGATCAACACACGCAGAGAGTCGGCGCGGGTGGTACTCAAGTGGTGGAAAGCTGGAACGGCGGAACCGCACCGGTTGATGTGACAGCAGGAAACCTAATAGATATCACAGGCGGTATCATTTCAACAACTGCAGAGCAAAATGTGGTCACAAGTTGGGATGGTTCAGCCGGCCAAGTAGCCGTTACAGCTGGTACAGGAATTAGCATTGCGGGGGGCGTTATCTCAACAACGGGCGCATCTTTTCAGCAGTATTTCTTGGATGCTGTGTGCTTAGAACCTCGCGGATTGAATACGCAGTATACGCCCAATACATTTGAAAATGTGTGGGTTACGCTGTTTGGGCCTGCTGGCAGTCCTTTGAATAATGTTCCGGCTTTATCGGTAGGTAACACTGTACAAATAAGATCAACGGGAATTTTAAACAGCGTGACAAGTGGTGGCACTGGTCAACTGCGCTTAAATTTTGGGGGTGTTTTTTCCATTACTAGCCCTGTCATTGATTTTAGCGCGTCAGCTGTCACCAGGGCCTATGATCTAAATGTGACAATAACGAACGTTACCGGTACAGACGTACAATGCACCATTGCGGGCGGATATTTTGACAAAAACAACACATACAGATCTTGGGGGATGTTTGTAACCCCGGCCTTGCAACCTTACACGCCAAGCACGCAAGCCCTGACTTTACAATGGAATGCAAATGTTAGCCCTGGGAATTTTTTCGATTTTCTAGCTTTTAATCTGAATATTGAACGTTTCTATACAATATAAAGGAGCCGATTTCATGGTATCGCCTAATAAAACATTAAACATTCCAAACGTTAGCACAACAGATAGGAATAATAATTTAATTAATTCTCCGGATGGAACCTTTATATTCAATACTGACTCTTTAACAGTTCAAGTTAAAAAAGGTGCAGCGTGGGAAGATATAGCAACGGGGGAGGGTGTCTTTAGTTTACAAGATGCCTACGACAACGGGCCCACCATAAACATGGATTCAAACGTTGATTTGCAAGTGTTCAGCAGTTCATCAGATCTTGCTTTTGCAGTTGTAGAAGGGGGCGCATCAAGTAGCGTTGAATGCTTGAATACTTTAAAAATTAGCTATGAAAATTTAGGCGGTCCGGCTCTGTCCTTTGACCATCTGACACCAACCTCAGCGGGTGCAGTAGTTGCCAATCTAAAAGGGCAAACACAAGCAACCGATGCAACGGTCAAAAACTATCAAATGATAGAATATAAAATAACAGATAGCTCAAATTTAACTTTTACCACTGAAACATTACACAAAAATTTACTGAACGGAAACGAAACCCCCACATTTTCAACAGGTATTGAAAATATCAGTTATCGTGACCTGAACATGCAAAATAGCTTCATCAAAAACGCGGGCGCGATTGATTGTTCAAGTTTAGATTCGCCGACGATTAATGTTTTGGGGGGCTCTGTTTCCGGTGCGGGCTCGATTGATTCTCAAGTAATAACAAGCGCACTTTTTGCGCAATTCAACGAAATAGAACAAACCGATCCCAACAACAGCAGCACTTTATTTTATAACATAATTAATAGACAGCCTGCGGTAAATGCAAATTTAAGCTGGCAGCGCAATCATTCAGCTCTAAATTCTACTGGCGGAACGTTTACTTATAATAGAGAAGAATTTGTCACGGCAAATGTCACCACTGGCAGCGAATCGGGGCTTCACAGTTTTTATTCTTCTTCTAATGGTGCGCTAAGTGAATATTTGCGGTTAGATGGTGCGGTTGATGAAGTCAGCATATACAAATCAATTAATTGTAATACAAACCCAATAAATAACGTCTCCACTATTCAGGGCACATTAAGCAATAAAATAGATTTTAATAGTTCCCTTTTGCCGGGTGCATTAGTAGTTGAAAGTGGCAGCGTTGGCGTCTTATTACAGGAGGCTACAACAGGAAACAACATCGGCATCACTGCAATTTCTAGTGGGTTTGCTGTTAATTCTGGAAGTACAAATATCAGAAACACCGACGGCACTAAGGACATTTTACTAGATAAGCAAAACGGCGGAAATATCAACTTGAGAGGGAATGCTTCCGGTTTTGTTAATGTGCAAGATTCAAATTTAAACTTGAACGCTAACGACATCTTAGAGACGCGTTCAATTTCTGGCACAAATGGCGCGCTTGATTTTTCAAGTACTATTAATCAATTGAAAATAAACACCACCGCTGCAGCTGGTCTTTTATTGCAAAGTTTAACCGGACAGATCAGCATTAATAATAAAATAATTTATATTCCAGACGGGCAAGCATTAACTGCCATTGCAGCAAATACTACGTATGTATTTTTAGGCACTCACACATTCACTAGCACTCTGACAATCAATCAACCCGGCGTTGTGTTTAGAGGTACGGGGCGCGATAACTCAAAAATACAAGGCGCATTTGCTGGCGCTTTGATTGATGTAGTTAATCAAGATTTCGAGATTGCAGATCTTACCTTAACGGCAAGCGGAGATGATACGTTCGCTTTGACGGGATCGAATTTTGCCGTTGGTCAGCCAAACAGCGGAAGAACAAAAACCCTTAACATGCACAATTGCCAGCTGCGCAATTGTAAAAATGGCATGATTCTCACTGGTTTTGATCTCGTCGATTTTTCACAAACTCTTTTTTATTATTTCGAACAACGCACAGATGCACTGGCACAAGTTGGCGTTGAATTCAGGGCAACAAGTAAAGTTGAATTGACAAGCTGTGAATTTTTGCGCTGGTTTGATGAGTCAACCTTTGCGGCACCTGCTAACTTTTTTGTAGGCGATCAGGTCAAATTTGTTAATGATTCCGGCGTTGGGTTCGGTGCTGTCAACATTAATGGTTGCCTAACCCATCCGCAACAAAATCAAAACGGGGTGGTAGTTGATAATGCGGCAACTTTTGGATTTGCAAATATTACATCTTGCAGCTTCATTGATTTAAATCTAAACACCCCCACTTATCAACCGCTAGTGATTGATATTGACCTGCAGCCCTCATGGATTATAGAAGCAAATCAGGGCGTGCCAAATTATAAAGCTTTTATTAATACAGAAGTGGACAACAATGCAACAGTAACCACAATCACAGCGGCTTCAACACCTACCGCCGTTTTAGCTTCTGCGTTTATTAACAACGGAAGCTCGCGCGTAACCCTTAATACTTCGACTGGGTTAATTACAAAAGATAGCAAGCGGTCAAATTATTTTTCAATCAATCTAACCGGCCAATTTACAATACAATCTGGCGGAAATAATCAAAATATTGAATTCGGCTTATTGCAAAACGGCACGCCAGCAGGCCCAACAACAAAAGTTGAGGCAGACGCTAACGTTGGCGCGAATTTCACATTTAACATCATAGGGTTTGCAAATCAAAACGACAACTTCCAGTTGTACTGTCAAAATAACAGCGGCGCCAATGATATCTTGGTGAATAATCTACAACTTGCAGGCGTGGAGTCCTAAATTAGAAAATGCGGAAAGATCTATAAACTATTAAGGGCTAAAAATGGCAGATGCTCGAGTGGATGAGCACATCATCAAAGTGCATGTGCTCGAAAGCAATATTAATAATCTCTCTGCTAAAGTAGAGAAACTCTGCGATCATTTAGATGATAGCTTGCCGCGCCTGACAGAATTGCATCTTAAGCTACAGGATGACTTCGAAAAAAGAAAAATTATCGAAAAGCATGTTGATCATATTCTAGAGCAGGTCGCAAAGTTAAACACTGCACAAGTTGAGCACCAAAAACGACTCGATATTCACCACTCAACCCTTGAGTTACTGCGGGAAGAGTCAAACTATCACAAGCACCTCCTCAAAACATCAAAAGCCTTTTGGAGAGTCCTAGTATCTCTTGTCTCTTTTATTCTAATGATAGCAGGCGGATTTTATGCTTATGATAAGCATCAGGCTAGCAAAAATAGCGCAAAGTATGCTAATATAAGTTATTATGAAAAATAATTTTAAAAATTGCATTCCTTTGATTTTGTCTTATGAGGGAGGCTTTGTTAATCATCCAAAAGATCCGGGGGGTGCCACAAATTACGGGATAACCCGCGCGACGTTGTCACGTTTTCTAGATCGTGAGGTCGACGTTAAA
>Ga0180438_10012302_pt1 | contig 10202 bp, 7 predicted proteins | sample SS_ome_12_FD_132455 | JGI IMG/M metagenome (GOLD analysis project Ga0180438, IMG submission 132455) | Hypersaline lake sediment archaeal communities from the Salton Sea, California, USA - SS_3_D_2 metaG | ecosystem: Environmental > Aquatic > Non-marine Saline and Alkaline > Hypersaline >...
AAGAATTCCGTTGTCTCTGTGAACTCTATGGTAAAAAGAGAAGGATCGTTGTAAGCGATACCGATTTCGATAGCGATTTCGATAGTATAATCCGGGTTTTTAAGGCTCCTCCGCCATAGTTAAGTCAGTATAACAAGCTACAATTTGCCCATACACTGATTTTTTTGACTGTCATGGAGATGAAGCCATGATAGGAAGCAGCTGTTCTTTTTTTACTTAAATCCAGGAAAAAGCCATGAGATTTCTCCCGCGGTTATATGATTCCCCGGATTTTGACGATCAGGGGGGAAGCAAAAAGAAGAAAAATAATCGCAGCAGGTTACTTTCCACCCCCCCGCGTGTGATCCTGTTCAGCTTTGCAAGTGCTATCCTGGTGGGAACCCTTCTCCTTTCGCTTCCCATAAGCTCCACGGGAAGACCGCTTTCCATGGAGGACGCACTTTTTACAGCGACCAGCGCGGTATGCGTAACAGGGCTTATTGTTGTTGATACGGAACACGATCTTTCCCCATTCGGTCAGCTGGTTGTGCTGATCCTGATCCAGCTGGGGGGGCTGGGGATCATGACATTTTCGACTTTTTTCGTACTCATGCTGAAGCGGGGATTTATCTCCCAAGACAATGTGTCTATACTGCGCGATACGCTAACCCCGGGAACCCCGGACATCCGAAAACTGCTTTTTGCGGTGTTCAAGGTTACGGTTATGTTCGAGCTGTGGGGAACGTTGATACTCTATCTTTTCTGGAAGGGAAGCATACCCGGAGAACGGGTATGGTGGGATTGCCTTTTTCATTCTGTAAGCGCTTTTTGCAATGCGGGATTTTCCACGTTCAGCGAGAATCTATACAGGTACCGTCAGCTCCAGGATGGGTGCCTTTTGATCATGCTACTGATCATTATAGGGGGGCTGGGTTTCAGTGTTCTGGATTCGCTTTTATACAGAAAAGATTATTTAAAGATGGGGCATCGGGCGTTTCCGCTTCAAACAAAAGTGGTTTTGGCAACCTCGGGGGTGCTCATTCTAAGCGGCACGCTTTTTTTCTGGGCGCTGGATGGGGGGCATTCCCTGATTCATGACGGTTTTTTCACCGGGGGTTTTCATGCCCTGTTTCAATCTGTAACAGCGAGAACTGCAGGATTCAACACTGTCAATTTTGCGAAAGTGAGCCATTTGGGTCTGGTTCTGATCATGGGACTTATGTTCATAGGGGGAAGCCCGGGTTCCACAGCGGGGGGTATAAAAACCACAACCGCGGCGATCCTGTTTGCCACAATTCGAAGCCACTTAAGGTCGCGGAGCAAACCCGATGTGGAGATGTTCAAAAGAAGGATTCCCCCGGATAACGTGAGCCGGGCGTTTATTATTTTAGTACTTAGCATCCTGGCTGTAATTATCGTTTCCGTTCTTCTTTTTGTGACTGAGAGAAGCCGGGTGCAGATGTGGCCCCCCGGGCAGGAGCCGGTTTTAAGGATTCTTTTCGAAACCATATCAGCATTCGGAACAGTGGGATTATCCACGGGAATTACGCCGCATCTTTCCGTTGTAGGGAAGGTTCTGATTACCATAACCATGTTTATCGGCAGGTTGGGTCCGCTTACCATATTCCTGGCTCTGGTTGATACAAGGAAGGCGCCCCTTTACCGGTATCCCGAGGAAAAAATCATGGTCGGATAAAGGGAATTTAAAATTAGAAATAAACATTTTTAAATTTACAATTTTTTAAGAAATAGGGGCGTTCTTTAGGGAATTAACAATTATGGCAAAAGCTAGAAATATAAAGGAAATCCTGGAGGGAGTTGTTCGTGAGGGGCTGAAGGGTTATGCCGGTGAGCTCGGGGCGAGCCTGCCGGATGTGGAAATAATTATCGAGCGACCGAATATAAAAAGCCACGGCGATTTCGCCACAAATGTGGCTATGCAAACAGCGCGGGTGTTTCGCAAAAACCCCCTGGCAATAGCGGAAGGCATCAAAGCGCATATTCCGGAAACCGGGTTTATAAAGGAGATTGTGGTTGCCAAGCCGGGTTTCATCAATTTTCACCTTTCTCCCGGTTCGGGCGCAATGATTTTGAAAACCATTCTCGATCAGGGCGAGGATTTCGGTCGGGTTAATATTGGGCACGATAAAAAGGTGCTGATAGAATTCATGAGCGCTAATCCAACGGGACCCCTGCATATCGGTCATGCGAGAAACGCAATCCTGGGGGACTGTGTTGCCCTAATCCTGGAAGCGGCAGGATATAGTGTTACAAGGGAATATTACTATAACGACGCGGGTGTGCAGATGAAAAAACTCGGGGAATCGCTCCGGGCGCGATATTTGCAGGAGCTGGGAAGGGACGCGCCCTTTCCCGAAGACGGATACCAGGGCGATTACATGATCAATATCGCAAAGCAGCTTGCAAATGATCGCGGAGAAGCGCTTGCGGATGAAGTAAACACGGGGGTTTTTACGGACTATGCCGCACAGAAGATTATCCGGCTTATTGACAAAGACTTGAGGGGGCTCAGGATAGAATTCGACAACTGGTTCAGCGAAACCACCCTTCACAGGGAGGGCAAGGTGGAAAGCAACCTGGAGGTCCTCAAAGAAAAAGGCATGCTTTACGAAAAGGGGGGCGCCTGGTGGCTCCGCACTGAAAAGTTCGGCGACGAAAAAGACCGGGTGGTAGTGAAATCGGATGGGGAAAAGACCTACCTGGCGCCGGACATCGCATATCACAGGGATAAATTCGAGCGCGGATACGATGTTCTCATTAATGTGTTCGGAGCGGATCATCATGGGTATGTGCCGCGGCTAAAAGCCGGGGTCCAAGCCTTGGGATACGATCCTTCCCGGCTCCATTGCATTGTGTTCCAGATGGTTTCCCTATTAAAAGACGGAGAAACCCTGAAACTTTCAACACGCGCAGGCAAATTTATCACCCTGAAACAGGTAATAGAAGAGCTCGGTGCGGATGTGGTGCGATTTTTCTTCCTTATGCGAAGCGCGGACAGCCAAATGACCTTTGACTGGGAACTGGCAAAAGATCATTCCATGAACAATCCTGTATTTTATGTACAATACGCCCATGCCCGATGCTGCAGTCTTTTCAAGAAAGCCGCGGAATTAGGGATTCGCTGGGAGGGCTTCAAGGAGGAGCAACTGGCATTGCTTGTGTTAGATGAAGAACAGGATATGTTTCGGGTTTTGGAACAGTATCCTGATATTGTGCGCCTGTGTGCGGAAACCCTGGAACCCCACCATATCACTTCCTACCTGAGGGAGCTGGCAGGCACATTTCACGGTTTTTTCACCGCAGGAACCAAGGATGAAACGAAGCGTTTTCTGCAGCCGGGAAATCCGGAGCTGACCCAGGCTCGCATGAGCCTTGTGGCGGCACTCAGGGTGGTGTTGGCTAATGCAATGCGATTAATAGGAGTCGTACCGCTCGATCATATGTAATCCCCGATAGATTTAGTTTATTCCAGAGATTGATCCTTTGACAAGTATAAATCCCTGTTTAATTTTCAGAATTTCCCGGAAAATTACTTGATTAATACAAAGAAAACAGGATAATTACCTTCGATATGTTCACTGGTTTTACACGACAGGAACAGCGAATCCTGCTTTTCCTTATAGGTTTGATAACATTGGGGTTGGGTGTGCATCATTTTCGAAGGCGCCCCAAAACGGACGTTTTGTTTGTTGAGCAGGAATCAGGGGAAAAACAAAATATTAGTGAAGGGATAATTGATAAAGAGGCTTCCACGATCATGCCTTCTCCCACGCAAATCCCGTTGATCAACATCAATACTGCCGCATTGGAGGATCTGTGCATTCTGAAGGGAGTGGGTCCGGTAAAAGCCCGGGCTGTTATTGAATACCGGGAAGGTTCAGGGATGTTCCGTTGTGTTGAAGATATAACAAATGTGCCCGGGATTGGTCCTGCAACGTTAAATCGTATCAGGGATCAAATCACGGTTGGTGATATTGCGCCCCGTGAAGCCCCTCCCGTTGTTCCCAGCCAGGGTGCGGTTTCAAGCGATGGATCGGGGGGAGTTTTGCCAACGCCCTCTTGTTCACCCGATCCGAAGGCAAAGGTAAATATTAACACAGCAGATATTGAAAGTCTAATGACCCTGGAGAATATCGGTGAAACAAAGGCGAAAAGGATCATAGAATACAGAAGAAGATTTGGAATGTATCACACCCCCGAGGATTTAATGAAGGTTCGGGGAATCGGGAAGAAAACATTTACTCAAAACAGGCACAGAATCGTAGTAAACCATTAAAACCGTAATTTCCTATTGCAAAAGTGTCGATTTTCCACGGAAAAACAGGATTTTCAGGCAGATTCTGAGGTTAGGGTCCAGAAATGGCGTCATTCCAAAGTCTTGATAAATTATATCATTTTATTTGACATCAAATTCAAGGCTGGGATATAAAATTATAATGTTGAGGTGGTTAAATTTAAATAATTTACAATGAAAGGTTGGCAAGAGAAATGAAAAAAATATTTCAAATCCTATTCTTTCTTATATTGAGTACAATATTCACAAGTGTTATGGCACAGGGATCCAATCCTTTTGCCCCTACTTCAGCTATGGATACAATGAACGAGGCGCCGGTTGGCGGGGGCATATCCACGGGAACTTATATGGACCGCGCGCGCGATGTAGGAATTGTGGAGGGGCAACCTCAAAAACGGGAATCAAAGATGGGAGGAGGAGATCCCCGATTTGCCGAATTTGCCATGATGGAGGGCGGAGGACCTCCGGGGGGCATGAGGGGCGGCAGGCGTCCTTCCCAGCCCGGGGTCCAGGCAACACCTGTTCCCACGCCGAAACAGATACGCGTCTTGACCGGTTCCCGGGTACAATGCGCGGTGAGCGGAGAGATTCTTGAAGATATCATTTACCGTGATGTGCCGGAACTTGAAAAAGAGAACTACTACGATGACGCCACTCATGGAGACGCGGAAGCCGGGGATGGTACCTATACGAATATCACGGTTCGCAACGATGTAATGAGCGCTGCCTCGCATGAGATTCTGCAGCGGCTGCTAACACTTATGGAGAATATCGAAGATACGGAACCCATGGATTTTTTCCGTCTCAACGTTGTTACATCAGAGCCGTTATCGTCGATTTCCAAACAGATTGAAGAAGAGCAGGATCGGGACATCAAGTTATCCGAATGGAACGATCGGTTTGTTCGAATGTTTCGCGTGAACGAAAACAACCCACAGAGCGAGTTTTACCCGTTATACATTCCGCCTTCACCATCTTATCCATCCGTGCCCCTGCCTGGGGGATTTCAGCCCATTATTCCAGCCACGCCCACGCCAGAGTCTGAATCCGGGAGAAGCGGTTTTGATGTGATGGGAGAGGGTAGGGGGGGGCACATGGGCAATTATTACGACCGTGGCAAAGCGGGTAAAATGGGAATGATGTAATGATTAAACAAAAGCAAGCCCAGGACATAGTTGACGATTTAAAAGAGATTAACAAACAGTGGATTGCCATTAAGAAATATCTGATGAAAGCGTTTACAAAGGAGCCCGTGACTACGGAAATTGAGCAGCAATTTCTTGACACCAAGAGCAAGACTTCAAAATATCTGAGGGTTCTGGCTCAAAAGATCGATCCGCATCAATTCAAATATGAGCCGGATAAAATAACCGGGCTTTTGCGCCAGGCAATCTCAATTGTTCATTTAAGGGGTTTGCCCCTTGCAGACCGTAAAAACCTCGTGGTGCTGTGGCATGAAGTGTTCATACGTATCACCCAGGTTCTCGGGGCATTTGAATTCATTGCTACGGGTTATCAACCGATGAAAAAGGAGCGGAAGGACACAAGCATTGCCGCCTTGAAAAAGGGCGCCTCCAGCGGGGGAAAAGAGGAAAAAGAAGGCTCCGGAAAAACCATTATTATTGTGGTTCTTGTCATTTTAATAGTGGGAGCCGTTTTTATTGTGTTAAAGGGAAGATAGCCCTATGAGGGAAGAAAGTTTCGTTCTCCCCGAATTTTTATATTGACGTTCGGCAGAGAACAGGGAAGATAAATATCCTAATATAAAGGTGCCGGTAAAGAATAAAGACATAAGGTAATTTTGTCCCCAGAATAAATCCGATTCTGATGAAAGGTGGAAAATTTTAATGAAACGAGACCGCCAGCAACATTCTTCACACCTTAAAATGTGGTTCGGAAGTGCCGCAAGGTTTTATATCTTGATTTTAAGTATAGGTGTGCTAATGACCGCGGGGTGCGCCAAGCAACGCGCCAAACTCCATTTAAACAAAGCGCGCAAGCTCCTTGCTCAGGCAGAACAACGCGAGGCACCCAGGCTGGAAAAGGATAGCTATGAAGAGGCGAGAAAGCAAGTGGAGGAAGCGGATCGTTTGTTGGCGGAAAAAAAATACAAACAGGCTCTGGACTATGCCACCAGAGCCCGGGACAAAGCAGGCAAGACCCTGGACAGCGCGCGCTCCAAGCTGGCAGCCCAAAGGTTGAACGAGGCGAAACAGGCGCTTGACGTGGCAGACCGAAATAATGGGGTAAGAGAGGACCCCGAGCGCTATAAACGAATCAAGGAACTCTATAATAAAGCCCAGGAAAAACAGAGAAAAAACAAATGGGATGATGTGATCAGCCTTTGTGATGAAGAGATGAGAGAGGTCAAGACCCTTTTGGGGCGGTTACTTAATGAAGCCAATCAAAAACAAACCCAAGCCCAATTAAAATTTGAAGAAATGAAAAGCGTTGGCGCAACGGATTATGCCTCGGATTATGTTATTACTGTTCAGGATATGCTAAGGACAATAGAAAAGCACATCAATGTGGACAGGGATTACCAGGGAGCGATCAATCGAGCAGACGAAGCCTTGAGGAAGTGCGAAGAGGGAATTATTGCCACAAAAAAGAAAATGGCACAGGAGGAAATTTCATCAATTGAGGAAGGTCTTTCCGATGCCATGAGAAAAGGAGCGAGTATACACGCAAGAGACCTCCTGGATTCCTGCAACGAATCTTTTGACACAATTATCCTCCAATATCATGATCAAAAATACGACAAGGTTCTGGACAGCGCCAAGATTCTGGCGCCCAAGGTGAAAAATCTCATATACATAACCCGAAAGAAATCTGCAGAAGTAAGGATACAAACCCTGGTTAAGGAAATTGACGTGTTGGTGGAGGGAGGCGCCAGGCAATATCTTCCGGGGCGTGTGGAAAAGATCGAGGAATTTTTGCAAAAAGCGCGCGGGCTGTTCGACCAGGAACAATTTGAAGAAGCGGAAAATGAATGCCTTTCCGGATTTCAAGAGGTTGAAAATACCGCTTCCGCTTTTAATGACCTGGCTTTGGAGGCGATGCGCAACAGCGCGGAAACGCTGGAAATCTCCCGCAATGTTTTTGACAAAATGGCGGATGTCTTCATCATAAGCTTCGATGTTCAGTTAACAGGTCTTGACCTTGAATTCGAACAAAACAAGCAAGCCATGAAAACCGAGCTGGATACCATCCTGAAAAATTCTCGCCTGACTTTGGGAATTGCCAAGCTCCGTCAGGAGGAAAGGAAATACAGGAAAGCCATTGAACTTGCAGGAGAGGTAAAACAAAGCTCGGAATATGTTCTGAACGAAACATATCATGTTGTAGCCCACAATGCAATAATGGAGTTGGCGGATCAGGTCACCAAGCGAGAGACGGACGGAGCCCGGGAATATGCGCCGGTGGAATTGGACAGAACCCGCAATCTGCTGGAGCAGTCTAAAGAGATTCTTGCGAGGGGGAATTTCAAAGAAGCGGTAAGAAAAGCCTCGGAAACGCGTGCTCAATTGGCTTTAACCACCCAGGAGCTGGCGCAACGGGCAGTGGAAAATATGAATGTGGCTCGAGAAGAGATCAAAGAGGCGCCGAACTATCGTACAGCGGAATTCCAGAAAGATGAGCTGGATAGAGCCGAACGGCTGCTTACCGAAGCCCAGACAGCCCTTGAAGCACTGAAGTTAAAGCCGGCTGTGGAAATTGCCCTGGATGCCGCCAAGGTTGCCCGTGAAGCCTCCCAAGAGTCCGGGCGCATCTGGTGCGAAAAAACCCTGGCTGAAGCGGATCAAGCCATTAAAAAGGCTGAAGAATCCGGATCTCTCAATTATGCGGCAGAGGAGCTGGATGAAGCCAAGCGTTTTTTCCTTTCCGCACAAAATCTGGCAAAAAGTGAAAATTATATCGAGGGCAAAGAGGTTGCGCTTCGTTCTGTTCAAAAAGCCAGGGATGCGTTATACAAAAAGATTATCAATGCGGAAACAGCCATAAACGAAGCCAAAAGTTACAATGGGTGGAAATATCGTTACAAAACGCTTTCTCAAGCGATTGTGGACGCTAAAATGTCGCGGCAATTTATGGAAAATAAAAACTATTTTTCCTCGTCCTCTTTTGCTGAAAAGGCGACATTGGAGGCAAAGGATGTTGTAAGGGAGTCAAAAAAAGCTGCATTCAACGAAAGGGTGGACAGTATTTCCGAAGATGTTGACAAGGCTCTGCATTCGGGGGTGAATTATTACCAAACCCGTGAAATCAAGGCGGTATACCGTCAATTGGCTGATATTCAGGAGGAATTCACCCTTGAAAATTACGATTTTATGAGCACAAAGCTGGACAAATTGGAGGCGGACCTGGAGCATTATATAGCAACTACTCCTGAGGTTCTGAAAAAGATACTCGAAAAGCAAAAGCAGCGCCTGGCAAGTCAGAAGGAAACAGAGGCGATCGATTTTGCCCCCAATTTAATGGAGGACGCTGAGAAAAACCTGAAATATGCACAGATCGATTTCGACAACGAGAAATTCCCGGAATCCTATCGCGATGTCCGCCAGGCGATCAGGAACCTGGATGAAGTGGACAGTCGGCTGAACCTGAGTAACTACAGGGAAAAAGCGAACCAGATTCTCGAGGATATGAATGTGGCGCTAAGTGAATTCAATAATGTTCTTTCCCTGGGACCAGAGGTGTTAAAGCGTTTTACGGAAGGTCCTACAGGCAAGGGGCAATATATCAGCATTGCGGGCAAGATGAAACCGGATCGGTTCCGATCCGTTATAACGGAGTTGTATCACCACGGCAAACAGATTGACGTTCCCGAGGGACTGGAAAATATTCACAAGGACTTTGTGGATATGCTGAATGATGTTCGCCTGTCTTCGCTCTATTTTGAAAAGCTGGTCATACTCAATGAATTTGAACCGAAAAGCCGTCACAAAATCATTGATAAAGCCTTTGACCTGATAAACAGCGCAAAAGAAAAGCGTTCTGCCCTGCAGGAAGAGTTTCTGAACCGGGAGCACCAAATGCGTGTGGCAAAACTTCCCTAAATTTCCAGCCTGCGGATAGAATATCGGATGGAGTGAAGGATGAGTATTATCAACAATCTTCTGAAGTCTATTTCATTCAACTACATTTACAAAGTTGAAGTGGTGGTGATTGTCACCATCGTGTTATTTGTCTTTTATATATTTTATTCTCTCAATCTCTTTAAGAAACATTAATAAAGGTGGTATAGGAATTTATGGCAGCGGGTAAACCATTTATGAGCCTGGAAGGCCGTATACAATTATGCAAGGAGTACACTACGCTCTGGTCTGATTTTTTCAAGACATTTGCAGATGGTTTAGAGCATAAAAAGATTCTTATAAACGAAGAAAAAACCTTTATGCAGATGGTAACTCTGCTTGCCTTTAAACATTATCAATTCACAGAGATGATGGACAAGCATCTACCGAACCCTGACGGAATCCTGGAGGTTCTTTGCGATGCGGTGAGTCTTCAACATTTCAAGGAATTATCCGAGGCTCAGTTTTCCAAGCTTCAGGTAGATTGGCATACCCAGTTTATAGCAATGAATAAATGCCTTGGGAAACTTTTCATAAATATGCCAGCGGATAAAAAATCGGAAAACCGGACCAAACAAAAAGCGACACAAGAACAGGCTAAAGCGTCCAAGAGAACAGCTTCAAAACCCCAACCCTCCCCGACGCCTAAAACCAAGTAATAACAGAAAACAACCCGGAGATTTTCGGCTCCAGGACCATAAAAATTATAAAGTGCATCTTTGGGCTGAAATTTTTTTAAGAAATATTACCCAAAAAGAGAGGTGTATGATTTATGGCAAAGAAGAAAACAACAAAAACCGTTTCTTCCTCAAAGAAAGCAACTCTTTCCA
>Ga0180438_10012304_pt1 | contig 10200 bp, 9 predicted proteins | sample SS_ome_12_FD_132455 | JGI IMG/M metagenome (GOLD analysis project Ga0180438, IMG submission 132455) | Hypersaline lake sediment archaeal communities from the Salton Sea, California, USA - SS_3_D_2 metaG | ecosystem: Environmental > Aquatic > Non-marine Saline and Alkaline > Hypersaline >...
ACCTCAACCGGAGTGAGAAATCCCGCCGCTGAAATCGGCAGGCTTCTGCAAGGGTCGGATTCCCTGTATCTGCTGGACGCGGTCACCAGTCTGGGCGGAATCGAGGTCGATGTGGACGGATGGGGTGTGGATGCCCTATACAGCGGCTCCCAGAAATGTCTGTCCTGCCCTCCCGGCCTGGCCCCGGTAACCTTTTCCGAGGAAGCGGTGACGGCGATCGCAGCGCGAAAATCCAAGACACCGAGCTTCTACCTGGATATCGATCTGATCGGCAAGTACTGGGGCGGGGAGAAGCGCTCCTACCACCACACCGCGCCGATGAACATGCTCTACGGTCTTTACCAGTCTTTGATGCTGGTCATGGCGGAGGGCATGGATGCCGTATTCGCCCGCCACTTGAAGGTCCACGAGAAGCTGGTTAGGGGACTGGAGAAGCTCGGCCTGGAGCTTCTGGTCGACAAGCCCTTCCGGCTGCCCATGCTCAACGCCGTGAAAATCCCTCAAGGGGTGGAGGACGCTGCCGGGCGCAGCGCCCTGCGCAGCAAGCACAAGATCGAAATCGGTGCCGGTCTGGGCCCCCTGGCCGGCAAGATCTGGCGCATCGGCGTGATGGGTCACACCGCCCGGGAGGAGAATGTCGAACGGTTGCTGGGTGCCCTTCGGGATGTGCTTTAGCTAGAAGATCTTTCCAGGATTGAGGATGCCGTTGGGATCGAAATCTTCTTTGATCCCCCTCATCATCCGGATCTGAGCCTGATCGACTCCCAGGGAGAGGAAGGATTTCCGTGTCAAGCCGATCCCATGCTCCCCGGTGACCATTCCGCCCAGAGACACGGCCAACCGGTAGATCTCTGCGGCGGCCTCGGGCGCCTGGGTTTTCCACACCTCTTCGTCGACGTCCTTGATGATGTTGACGTGCACGTTCCCGTCACCGGCGTGGCCGAAGCTTATGACCGGGAGCTGATAGCGCTCCCCGATCTCCTTGATCCTGGGAAGCAGCCGGGGCAGTTGGGTGCGGGGCACGACGATATCCTGGGTGTCCATGATGTGCTGGGGGCTCAGGTTTTGAAGTGCCTCGATGATCAGCTTGCGGGTCTCCCACAGGCGATCCCGCATCTGGGGATTGTCGGCAACCAACACGTCGATGGCCCCGTTTTCTAAACAGATCTCTCCGATCCTCTCGTAGTCACGGTCGATCTGATTCTTGTCGTTGCCGTCTAGAGTGATCAGCAGATGAGCCGCGGCCTCCCTGAAGGGAACTTCCTTTTCGGCCAGCTTTTCCACGGCCAGGACGCTGTCCCTCTCCATGAACTCCAGCGCCACCGGCACGATCCGGGCTTTGATGATGTCCGACACCGACTTACCGGCTGCCTGGAAATCGTTGAAGGGGACGAGCAGATCCACCCGCTGTTCCGGTTTGGGCAGCAGGCGAAGAAGAATGCGGGTCACCACGGCCAAGGTACCCTCGGAGCCGGTGAGCAGCTGGATCAGATTGTATCCGGTGACGTTCTTCATCACCTTGGCCCCCAGCTCCATGACCTCTCCGCTGGGAAGCACGGCCTGCAGACCGTTCACGTAGTCCTTGGTTACCCCGTACTTGATGGCCCGGGGACCGCCCGCGTTTTCGGCGATATTTCCGCCGATCGAGCAGGAATCCAGGCTGGCCGGATCCGGGGGATAGAACAGCCCCGCCGCCTCCACCTCCCGGTGAAGATTGCCGGTAATCACCCCCGGCTCGGCGGTAACCATGAGGTTCTCTTCGTCGATCTCCAGGATCCTGTCCATCTTCTCCAGGGACAGAACCAGACCTCCGAACACGGGAACCGCCCCGCCGCTCAAACCCTGACCCGCGCCACGGGGAGTGACCGGAAAGCGTCTTTTTTGAGCCAGCTTGAGGATCTCCGAGACCTGTTCGGTGGAATGGACCCGGGCCACCGCCTCGGGAAGATGCCAGAGCTCGGCAACCTCATCGTGGGCGTAGGCATCGAGGTCGTCCTCCGGGGTGAGGAGGTTTCCGTCGCCCAGGATTCCCCGCAGCTCCTTCAATCCGTCACCGTCGATCTTCTTGTACATAGCAAGATATGCATTATACTGACTGGCAGGACAAACAGGAAGAGGCAGACAAGGTAATGGAAAGTGAAGTGTCTGTGCAGAGGCGGCGAATGTCGATGATTCACCGCCGGGCGATGCTGGTGGGGGTGCTCTTGCTGATCCTGGGCGGCTGTGCGGATCGAGGCCGGCGGGAATACATGGAGCTGGACAGCTATGATATCGAGGACCTCGAACCATTTCGGGAGCTGCTGATCGAAGATGAGTTTGCCGAACATCCGGAGTTGGCTGATCGTACGATTTACCATCTGGATTTTGAAATTGGTGATCCTCCGAGCGAAATCAAGGCCCGCGGGCGGATCCGCTTCATCAACAGCGAGCCTGATACGATTCGGGAGATCCCTTTCTTCCTCTATCCCAACCTCACCCCCGGCCGGCTCGACGTGAACTCCGTAACCGTAGATGATGTGGCCGTCGAACCGGAGTTTCGCAACCGCCGCAGTCAGCTTCTGGTGAGGTTGCCCGCGGCGTTAGAACCCGGGGAGGCCTCTTCGATTCTGATAAACTATCATCTCTCCCTGCCCGTAACCCAAGACGGGGAGTACGGTGGTCTGGGGTATGCCGGGGGTGTTCTGTCGCTGGCTTACTGCTACCCAATGATCCCCGCTTTCGAGGGGTGGAACCATCCTCTGCCGGTAACCCACGGTGACTTCATCTTCAACGAGGTGAGCTTCTACCTCGTGCAGATATCGATGCCGGAGGAATTAATCCTGGCTGCACCGGGTATCCAGGTGGGTTCGCGCCGGGCCGACGGCCGCCGGGAGGTGGTTTTTGCCCTGGGTCCATCCCGGGACCTCTATCTGGCGTTGAGCCGGGAGTTCGCAGTTCTCAAGCAGCAGGTCGGAGAGACGGAGATCCGCAGCTATGCTCGGAAGGAGGATGAAGCGGGCTCCCAGCGGGCTCTGTCGACCGCTGCGTCGGCGGTGCGCAGCTTCGGGGAGCGTTTCGGGATGTACCCTTACAGAACCCTGACCCTGGTGAGCGTTCCCTTCACCGCCTATGGTCTGGAGTTCCCCGGAATTATCATCAATGCCCGGCGCCTGTACGATCTGAGTCAGAACTACAGCGGCATTCCCGCCTCGGTTCTGCTGGAATCCACCACGGCTCACGAAGTTGCTCATCAGTGGTTTTATGCCTCGGTGGGAAACGATCAGCTGCTGGAGCCCTGGCTGGATGAAGCCCCGACCCAGTACGCCACCTGGCTGTACTACAAGGACCGCTACGGCAGCTCCGCCGCTCAAGGTTTTTTCCAATCCCTGGATGACCGCTGGGATCGGGTGGGCAGAGCGGAAATCCCGATCGGCAGACCGGCTGGTGCCTACACCCCCAAGGAGTACGGGGCGATCGTGTACGGCAGGGGACCGTTGTTTATTCACGCCTTGTTCGAGTATTTGGGGGCGGAGGTCTTCGACGGGTTCTTCAGGGAGTACACCAACACCTTCGAATGGAAGATCGTAGACTCTCTTGAATTCGAGGCGGCGGCTGAAGAGGCCTGCAACTGCCAGCTGGACGAGCTGTTCGAACAGTGGGTTCGAGACTGAATTGTTTATCCCCTGCCGATCGTGTCTATTCCGGCATCCTCGAGTTTTTGCCGGTATCCTTTCATGTCAAGTGCCGGGGGGGTGAGGGTCTGGAAGACCGGCGCCACCTCCAAGTTCTCGGCGAAAGGCATGGGCGGTTTGAAGTGGCGCAGCAGATTCAGGTTCTGATCGACGAAAAACGCTCCGTGCTCCCGGGTCAGACGTACCCGTTCCAAATCGAGGGTAACCGTAGCCACGGTCGGCTCCCTCCCGGCTTCCCAAAGGATGTTGGCTTCAGGATCGACGACCATGGAGTGGCCATACAACGTGCCGCTGTAAAACTCCCCTACGCCGTTGGTAGCCACATAGTAGAGCTGATTTTCCAGTGCCCGGGTGATCGGCATGCAGCGGTACGGCTGATAGAGAGGATCAGGATCCGCGGCCATTTTCACAATTACCTCTGAGCCCAGAAGGGCGAGATTTCGGGAGATCTCTGGGAAGTTCATATCGTAGCAGATTTGCACCCCGATCTTCGTTTTTTTTCAGGGATGGGAAATACAATGTATTCTCTACCCGGGACACTCGACTCCGCCGGATGCCAGGGACAGATCTTGCGGTAAACCGCGATGATCTCTCCCGCCGGATTAATGATCGGAGCGGAATTGTAGCTCCGGCCTTCGTCGAGGTCCGGGTGGGCCTCTGCCATCGAGCCGGGCAGAAAGTAAATTCCGAATTTCCGAGCGATCTCGCACAGGGCCTTGGTGGCGGGCCCAGGAATAGGTTGCGGCTCTCGGGAACAAATGCCCTCTTCCACCCCAACTATTAGTTCCGGGCGATGATAGTTGTCCATCATCCGCTCGACCTGAGTCGTTATGAACTTCAGATTCGTCTCTGTGTTCTGATCAATAGGCATCTGGAGGATGCCCAGATTCAGATATCGTTTCATCGTCATCCCTTTCTATTTGTCGACGGCCGTAACAAATTCATAGGCCAGGAGAGCATAAATCCTGGCGGCATCGATGACTTCCTGAATCTTTACCCGTTCATCCGGCGCGTGAGCCGTATGGATGTCACCGGGACCGAATACCAACGCGGGGATTCCTTCGGCACAGAGGAGCTCAACCTCGCAATAGCCATTGATCCCGGTACAGGCGGGTCGGCGTCCGAGCACCTGTCGAGCAGAGTCTGCAAGACGACGCACAACCGGGTCGGTTTTGGAGATTTCCCAGGTGTTGAAGTGCTGGCTCTTTATCAGATCCACTTTGATCTTGTGAGTTTTTCGAACAGTTTTAATCATTTCCCGCACCTCTTTATCCGCCTGTTCGATGGTCTCGCCGGGAAGGACCTGTCGGTCGAATTCGATTTCACACAGATCCGGTACAAAGGTTACTCCGGTTCCGCCGCGATCAGAGCTTTGGTTCCCTTGAAGAACACCTCTTCATCGATCACACCGGTGAACATAACACTTCGCTTCCGAGGAACGCCGCTGTCAGCCAACATCTTCATGGCGAACACTTGGGCGGCCAGGCCGGCTTTCATATCAGCCGAACCACGCCCGTACAGATATCCATCCTCGACAACTCCGGCCAGTGGGTCGTGCTTCCACTTTTCCGTGTTTCCGATCTTCACCGTATCTGTGTGGCCGTTGAACAGGATGTTGTCGGGCTCATTCCCTGCCAGGGTAGCGATCACATTCGGTCGGCCCGGCTCGACCTCCTGAAGCTCCACCGTACAACCGAAATCCTGCATAAATTCAGCGATCAGCTCCGCCGGTTCCAGTTCCGATGCCTCGTCGTAGTCTTTGATCTGGGCGAACAGCTCGTCCACGTGGGCTTCCTTCTTTATGGCGAACCCAAGAATAACATGAATCACCACGTTTGCCAGACAGCCAATGATTCCCGGGGTCCAGCCGCCGAACATCTCCCACCCGGTGGGAATGGCGGCAAACACGATGGCCACGGCCAGTCCGACCAGCATGCCCCAAAGAGCGGCGTGCTTGTTGCTGCGTTTCCAGAACATGGCGAACAGCAGGACCGGAACGATCTGCAGCAGTCCTTCGTAGAGGATGATGGCTATGTGTGCCAGGTTGGGCAGGTCGAGCATGGCGATCACCAGGGCGACGATGATGATAACCAGGCCGACACCGATCACCAGGCTCGAGATGATGCCCTGAATTAGGTCGGTGATAACCACAGCTCGCATGCCGCTGTAGTGGATGTAGAACAGGCTGAACGCACCATGAGGGAACATGTCCGAGACGGCTATGCTATGGAGCTGAAGGCGCTTCAAAGCGGGGCCTGAGCCGCGCTTTCTCTACGCAGGTCCCTGAGCTGCCGCATGCAATCGTACCACTTGACCGGACTCTCCCGACGAATCGGTATTCTGTACAGCACCTTTTGATGCATGAAGTGAAGCTTATCCCCCGGTTCGACGGTGATCGCATCTATATTCTCCAATGGAATGGATACGCGAACATTCCCCCTCCGCTTGAGTCGACCGCGAAAGGTGAACCGTCTGTCGGTGAGAAAGGCCCGGCCGAAACCGAAAATCCGCAGGTTCGGATAGAATTTTTCCCTGTACAGAAAGTGGGGCCGGCTGACCAGGTAGAGTTTCTCTCCCTTCTCCAAACGGATCAGGTTGGAGCGGATTGGCTTCAGGGGCATTCTTTTGATCTGCCGGTAGATCTCCGCCACGGTTTTCGGATTTCCGGCCTTTTGCCCCTCTTCGTCGATCGGTGTCAACCGGCTGCCCAGATCCACCTCCCAGGTAGCGAAACAGCTTTGGCATTCCACCTGATTTGTCGACAGGGGTTCCACGGCTTTGAGGCTCTCTACGCTCTGACAGTGCGGGCAACGGTAGATGATCTTCTGTACTCCCGAAGCCAGTCCGTTTACCCGCCGCTTCAACTCCGGCAGCCGCATCTCGTAATCGGGGATACGGATTGCCTCGGCGATATCGGCGATGACCTGTTCCTCCGAATCCGGGATAGCCTCAGGGGTGTACAGCTGAGCAAATTTCAGACGCACCCGAATCGGCCGCGACTTATCGGCCCAGCGGGGAAAGTGCAAATAGGCGCCTTCGAGCTGGCAGTAGAAAACCGGTACCTTCACTCGCCGAATGATGCGGGCGATGGTCGGAATAATCGGTGAGTTGGTGCCGTCCCAGCTGCGGATTCCCTCGGGATAGATCGCAATCATGCCCCCGGCTCGCAGCAGCTCGATAATGAGCCTGATCGATTGGAAATCCTGGGCTGCCCTGCGAAAGGGGATGGTCCCGAACACGCGTACAAAGGAACTCAAGAGTCTTCTTCGGAACAGCTCTTCGGTCGCTACGAAATGCATCGGCCTGTCGATCACGACGTAGATCCAGATCGGATCCCAGAAGTTCACGTGATTGGCGACCAGGATGGCCGGCCCGCTCAAAGGGATGACCTCCTTGTTCAGCGGCTGAAGGTTGAACAGCTTGAACAGCGGCGCGCGTATGAATATGGAGGCGAAGATGTAGAATAGGGGATTGACCGGCTTTGCATCGCGCAGTTTGTCGCTTTTTTTTCCCATTGTTGCTTTCTCTATCGCTTGGCGAAAAGCCCCTTCAACGGGACCGAAAAGATCGGCTCGGGTCTCAAGCCTTCGCTTTGTAAAATGGCGTTCGCCGACAGGAGGGCGGAGGTGGTGGCCGCCTCCATCAGCATGGCCGGATAGGGCAGCTTGACCCAGTCTCCGGCCAGGTAGAGGTTGTTGATCCGGGGATCATAAGTCGGCCGCCCCGCGTAGAGCCCCGTGTGGAATGCCGTGAAATCATCTCGCAGCTGATGGTACTCGTAGAGGATCTTTGCGGCTTTCAGTTCCGGAAGATAGACGTACAGCTCCTCGAGGAAATGCTTCCTTATCTCCGTTTTGCCCGGAACATCATCCGGTACGGCGTAGGAGTGCAGCTCGAATATACCGCCTTTTGTCTTTTTAGCCCATTTGGCCGACGCATCCTCCAGGTTGTGGTACAGTGAAATCGAGTCGAGAAGCTTCACCCGGTCGGTGAAGATGAAGAAGGGAAGCTCCTGTTCCAAACCCCGGTCCATCCAGAGGCGCAGTACCGAATAGCGCTGGGAGGCTTTCAAACCGGAGATTTTTTTGTAGCTGCCCGGATTCTCTTCTTTGAACAAGCCGGAGCTTTCAGCTATGGATCTGCTGCCCACCACGTCGGCGGCCAGAACTGCATAGTCGAAGGCCTCCCGACCCACGGCAAATCCCTCTCCCCGCCGCTCGAGCTTCTTTACAGATTTTTTCAGTTGAATGCGCACACCCCGTTTCTCCAGGTATTTCCTGGCCGGTGAGAGAAAGGTAGTTTCGAAGTCATCCCGAAGCACATCGTAGATCAAGCCCAGATCGTTTGAGAGAAAGTAGAAGTGGAAGCTCTTGATCATTTCCGCCATGGACATCAGGTGGCTCTCTGCGAAGAAGGCCCGGGTAAAGGTGCTGAAGATCACCCGCATTTCCGGGGGAAGCCCGGCCAGCTCGGCGAACTGCTGATAGGAGAGGTTGTCGAACTTAGCAAAGGTTTTTTCCGCATCGTACTGTAGAAAGGCCAGCAGGCGCCTGGATTCGGGGTTCTTCATCATATCCCCGAGCTTGTAGACTTTGTGTTTGGCCATGGAGAGCATGTTCAGCGCCGGGGTCGTCTTGATCCCCTTGAAGCCGTAGTTCCCGTGATCCAGAGTAGAGATCAGGTAGTCCTCGATCGGGATGAGGTATTTGCTCGAACCGAACCGATCCAGCAGCCCACGCAGGTTGTAGTACTGCCGGAAGAAGGCATGAAAACCGTGCTCGACATGAGTGTCGAAACCGTCTTTGAACCGGGCAGGCCAGGAGCCGATTTTCCCGCCCAGATAGTCGTTGCTTTCGAACAGGGACACCCGCAATCCCCGCTGGGAGAGCACCGCCGCCGCGGCCAGTCCGGCTATCCCCCCTCCGATCACGGCAACAGATCTTTCCTGCCGGATTTTCTCAGGCAGACTTTGGTCTACGGGGTTGACCTGGATCCGATTTCCACCCAGGCGTTTCATGATGATGCCGGCGACCGGACCTTTTCTTTTTTTCATAACGCTACCTCTCGATATCGATCTTTCGTCCCTTCCAGCTCACCTGGCGGAGGAAGAAGGTCCGAAGCATGGATATGACAAACACGACTGCAAAAAAAACGAATGGAAGCGGATACAGCAATGCCGTGTAGATACCGTAGTTACCCATACGTGAGAGAATCCAGTAGATCTGCAGGATATACAGAACATGGAGCACAGTCCAGGGAGCTGCCTCCTGCAGGTTCGAGGTGATCAGCAGAATCAGAAGCCAGAAGGATACCACGAATCCTCCGGCAACCCAGCAGATGATCGGAATGAGGAACTTCGGGTCGGCTGTCCGGGCTCCGGAGGCCATCCCCTTGGTGAACCCTGTAATCAAGGAGCCGATGCCGGCCGGGTACATGCGAAAAGAGATGACTCCTCTGCCGCCGTAGTTGTGCAGCTTGAAATCCGCGCGATCGAACATCTGTCCCAGGGCTACGTCTTCCAGAATCGCACCTCTCACCGCCTGGTGACCTCCGGCGGCAAAGTAGTCGCTTCTGGAGCAGACAACACAGGGTCCGAAGGCTCCCAGGCTCCGAGTCTTTTCCCTCCGGATCGTGAAGGAGCCCATGCTGGCCATGATAATGATGTTGAACAGAGCAGACAGGCGTTCGTAGAGGCGCCGCATGCGGTGGTACGGCCAGATGGACAGTAACCCGCCCCGGGCGATATACGAAGACAGGATCTTCTGCAGACCCCCCACCTCGAGACAGGTGTCCGCGTCGAGAAAAACGAATATCTCCCCTTGAGCCTGCCGGGCTCCCTGCCAACAGGCCCACGGTTTACCCAGCCAACCCTCGGGAAGGGGGGCGGATTCAACAACCCTGGCTCCGAGTTCGGAAGCGATGCTGGCTGTATCATCCTGGGAGTGATCGTTCACGACAACCACTTCGCAGACAGCAGGTTCCTGCTGCCGCAAAGATTCGAGCAGGATGGGAAGGGTCTTCTCTTCGTTACGAGCCGGAATGATTACCGATACAGATCCGGTGTTAGCGATCCCCCCGGCGCTATCCGCCCGCGTAGGATAGGGGATTACCCAGAGATACAGGAAGGGCAGAAGCCAAATGAGAAACAACAAGCCAAGGATCGGGATTGCCATGCTTTTTCGTTAACCTATCACCGGTACAGACGGGGGTCAAGAAAATTGCACGCTTCGCTTTCTTGACCAATGATCCTGACCTTCGTATTTTCAAGTTTGTATGTAAAAGGAAAACGAAATTATGAAATCCGTAATATCAAAATGGTATGTGATTTTTTTGGGCTTGTTTGTGCTGTTTGCGGCTGCACCTCTGTCAGCCGACGGCTTGCAGGACGGAAAGATCCTTTTAGAGAGCGCCACCGAGGGTTTGTTCAATGAGAGCCTGCCCCGCCCCACCCTGCGGGAGCTTCTGGACCGCAGCCTCGAGTCTTTCCGCCAGGTACAGGAGACCTGCGAACGTGATTACTGGCAAGCGC
>Ga0180438_10012305_pt1 | contig 10200 bp, 8 predicted proteins | sample SS_ome_12_FD_132455 | JGI IMG/M metagenome (GOLD analysis project Ga0180438, IMG submission 132455) | Hypersaline lake sediment archaeal communities from the Salton Sea, California, USA - SS_3_D_2 metaG | ecosystem: Environmental > Aquatic > Non-marine Saline and Alkaline > Hypersaline >...
CACGTCATCCTTCCAGAGGTGGAAATCGCTCCACGCGTACGTGTCTCGAATCCTTCCTTCCTCCATCATCCGGTCGTATAGCCTGGTGCCCGGACATGGCGTTAGCGGCGAAATCTGGTAGAATGTCGGTTTCATTTCAACGAACATGTCGATGTCCTTCTTCAGATTCTGGCGGTCGTGGAAATCAAAACCCAGCACGAGCGAGCCGGTCGTCTCGATACCGTGACGGTGTAGCTCGTCGAACATCTGCTTCAGCTCTTTGCCCTTGCGCTTGGCGTAATGATCCACGGTAGTGCCGGCCTCGGCCAGGAACGATTCGACACCGATCCAGACCATGCCTAGACCGCACTCGCGCAGTTCCTCGGGCGTGAACTGAGACAGCGACCTCATGCTTCCGAAGGTAATCCATCGAATGCCCCATGTCTGCTTGTCGCTCCTGAGCAATCGGCCAAGCTCGCGGACGTATTCCGCTTTCATGAACAGATCTTCGTCAAACAGTATGATCCGGATGTCATTGGCCGAAAGACGCTTCTGATAGTTCTTCATATAACGGTAAACCTGCTCCGGTTCGGCAACGTAGATCTTCTTGTGACGGAAAAAGGCGGAGGTGTTACAGAAATCGCATGCGTTGGGACAACCGAGCGCGACCAGGATAGTAGGTACTCGCATATGAACGAAACTCAGACCCGCTACCGAGAAACCGGTCGTCGGCAGGTGATACTGTGTGATCTCGCGGTCCACAGGTTGATCGTCGAGCAGACGACGCATGAACCCGACGCCCTCTTCCCGGCACAAATGGTGAGAGTTCTCCCGGATGAACTTGGCGCTCCCTTTCGTATCGCCCGGCACGGGCTTTTCCAGAGTGCTCACACCGTACCCTCCGATCACGATCTCCGTCTTCGGACACTTGTCGCGAATCCGGGCCACCATCCGCGCCACCTTGTCCGTGTACACACTCTTGAGCTGAATGCCGATCACGTCGTACTGGTTGTCCAGCTCGGCGTCGAATTCTTCCCAGTGGAGGTTCTCGAGAACCGTTGCCGGATGATTGATGTTCTCGGCGATCAGGTAGAGACCAAAGTAGTGGCAGTGGGAGTCCATACGAAAAAGGTTGTGGCCCCGGGCCAACCGGCAGTTGAGCAGGTCGTACATGTCCTCGCCCCAGGCCAGTTCGTTGGGGCCGTAGCCGGCGGTAAGCAGGACTCTCTTCTGGCGGGCCATGTCGTCTTCCTTGTGGATTCGTTGACGCGATCCCCGACCGCAACTTTCTGCTCAACCTTCGCTGCACTTGATTATACGCGGATGCGATCGAGGAACACAACGAGAATCGTCAACGTGGCGTCCTCTTTGTGAAAAGCGCTGCCATACATCCCTCTATGGCATGAGCCGGCTGGAACGTCCAGATTGCTCGCTTCGCTCAGACTGACGTTCAGTTGTCGCCGGAGCTTCTTCAACGGCTCCACAGGGATCCCTTTCTTGGGTTGTTCCTCAGTCGGGTAGGCGGGCTTACATCGCCACACTGCCGGGCGTGCCCGGTACACAAAAAAGCCACGGGCAGTAAGCCCGTGGCTTTTCTGCAGCATACGCGTTTTCCGAAACTCACAACCACCCGTAGATCGTGGCCCATGAAACGCTCACCGGGAAGGTGTCCGGATACTTCAAGAACTCCACGTGGCCGTCCATGTATAGCACGTTGCACCCGCCCGGGATATGGTTGAAGTTCTTGGTGTTTGTGGTGATCTCGTCAAACATAATAGGCAGTTCGCTTTGTGCGAGGGCACTGGCAGCCGGATTGTTGATGTCGGTGATAAAGAACCGCTCGATACCTTCGCGCAGTCGGTACACCGTCACATCCTGCCCGTTGTCGTTTGTGTAGTCGAGGTTGTCATCTAACGGCTCCGTGACTCCTACCATCGCGGGCGCGATGGTGTCCTGGAGAAGCTTCGTAACGAAGCCTATGTCGATGTTTACGCCGGGGACGGAAGGATCCAGGTTTTCATCAGTTCCGGCGATATTGACGTGGTCCTTAGTGACCGCCCAGCCGATGTACTTGTACGACACGCCGTCGAACCGACAGGGATCTATCGGATTATCCGGATCGCCGTCGATGCTCCATCTGCCTCCTTGTAACTCCGCGATACCATCCTCGTCCGACGGGCAGCAAATCACCTTCGGGTCATTGAGGTATTCGGGATAGATGGACGGTCCATTGAAGAAGAAGCTGCCATCCGTCCATCCTAGGCATGGTGGTTCCCCATCTCGTGAACCAACTGCTCTTAGCGTTGGGAGCGCACCGTCCCACTCGTTCGCGTACATCTTGAATACAAGTCCCATCTGTTTCAAATTGTTGGCGCAGGATGCTCGTCGTGCCGCTTCGCGCGCACGCGCAAGCGCCGGCAGCAGTATCGCCGCGAGTATGCCGATGATCGCTATGACCACCAGCAGCTCTATCAGCGTAAACCCTTTTCCTTTTCTCACTGTCTATACCCCCTCTCTCGGAAATGCAGTAGCCCCCCCGATTTCAGATGACACGTCATCTTCTGCATCGCCTGGGAATTGAGCATCACCTCCTTCGGAAGAACCTTGACCTGTGCCTTGATATTGTCAGAAGAATCCCGACATCTCACCCATCTCATACAATATCACCAGATTAATGCCTCGTCAAGCGGTATGTTACGTCGTTCTAACGTTCTACTCGTTGGAGAGATGGCCAAATCGGGGGCATACAGCCACTCTTGACCGGTCTTCGTGGATGGAACGGCACGCTGTTCGGTGTACGGAATGGATGAGGGGCGGCCGCGGTAATGGTCGCCCCTTGATTCGCACCGCGTATGACGGGCGGTTGTCAAGCATCGGCTGAGCCGACGAAAGCGTCGGTTCCGCAAGTCACAAAGTCTTAAGTGTTTTTGCGGCGAACATCTCGTCGACACTGTCGGCACTCGCCACCGGTTCAGTGCCGGCCGGCGGTAAAGAAACGACGCCTCCCTCGTCGCGTACCCTGACGACGTCGCCTCTGATGTACATGGTTCTCGATTGTGCAAGTCCGAGTGTGAGCAAGTTCACAATCCAATCAAGCGGCATTGACTTGACTGTAATCGCTACATTGATTATCGCGTCAGCGTCCGTCATCGCAATAACGTCCCCGAGCACCTCGGACACGTCAAACGATGCGGTCCAGTCAAACGCTCTCATCTTCTTCACTTCGACACTTCTCACCAACTGGACTCTGGTTGGCGGGTTGTTGAACATGATCGGGATGGCACCCCGTCCGCTGATTTTCGCCAGGGTACATCCCTGTGCCAGGCCCAGTACCGCTACCAGCATGACCGCTGCAATCAAGCGCGACTTTCGGTTTTGCTTTATCATGACTTCTCCTTTCGCAAACGTTTCTTTCCCCCACAATTGCAGGTCTCCAACCTGACACCGCTCCCAAGACGCTGAAAAATATATCACACAATCCGAAACCTGACAAGAAAAAAGTTGCGGCACGACCCGGAGATGGCGTATCATGCAGTGTGGACTGTTACCAGGTGGGGTTCGAGGTGGGCGGGTGAGCGGCAGCCCGGTGTTGTGCGAACAAGGGGAGTCTGGACTATGTTGTGGATACGATTGAGATCTCAGATCGGACCGATTGTTGTCACCGTTGCGGCGATGCTGATAACGAGCTCGTGCGCAATATCGCGCCGTGGGGGGCTTGTCGCGGGGAGAAGGCTTTCGCCGGAGATTCGCAGCGCCATCGAGGCCGCCGTAGCGGAGGTGAAGCCAGCGTTGGTGCGCATTCACGTTGTGGACGTGCGCCATTACGGCGGACGCGAGATCAAGTACGAGGCGAGCGGCAGCGGCGTGATCATAAGCGAGGAAGGTCACGTGATCACCAACCACCATGTAGCGGGCAAAGCCAAACACGTTGTGTGCACGTTGTCCAACAAGGAGGAGATCGAAGCCGAACGCATCGGTACGGACGCGCTGACGGACACCTGTGTCCTGAAGCTGCACAACGGCGGAGGCAGACAGTTTCCGTTCGCCAGGTTCGGCGACTCGTCGCAACTCAAGGTGGGCGACAGGGTGCTGGCAATGGGCAGCCCGCTGGCCCTGTCGCAATCGGTGACGTTGGGTATAGTGAGCAACACGGAACTGATAACGTCGAGCAGGGGGTATCCCTCCGATTTCCGGATAGAGGGGGAGAGCGTCGGCTCAATAGTGTTGTGGATAGGTCACGACGCGGCGATTTTTCCGGGGAACTCGGGCGGTCCGCTGGTGAACCTTGCGGGGGAGATAGTCGGTATTAACGAGATAAGAATGGGTCTGAGCGGCGCTATACCGAGCAATTTGGCTCGGGAAGTTGCCGACGAGCTAATCGAGCTCGGGACGGTGCGGCGGAGTTGGGTCGGGCTGAAGCTTCAGCCGATTCTGAAGGCGTCCAAGAGTGAGACCGGGGTGTTGGTGAGCGGCACCATCGAGGGTTCTCCTGCCGAGAAGGCCGGTTTCCAGTCGGGCGACGTATTGGTGAAGTTTGCGGATCAGGATATCAGTGTCAGATTTCATGAACAGCTGCCTCGGTTCACGCAGTTGGTTGCGGGAATTCCGGTCGGGCAGGAGGTGGAGGCGGTTGTTCTGCGCGACGGGCAGGAGACCAGGCTCAACCTGGTGACGGAGGAGCGGCAGCGGGCCAGGGAGGACGAGCACGAGCTCAAACGGTGGGGCGCAGCCGTGCGCGACATCTCTCTGATGGATGCCCGGGAGTTGAAGAGACCTGACAGGAACGGGGTGATTGTCGATAGCGTACGCCCGGGCGGCCCGTGCGATGAGGCAAGACCGGTGATACGCGGTCGCGACGTCATAGTGAAGGTGAACGGCAAACCGATCAACAATGTCGAGGAACTTCGGAAACTGACGGATGAGATAACCGAGGGGCAGGAGGATCCGGTGCCGGTGACCGTGTCTTATGAGAGGAAAACGGAGCGGTACATGACGGTGGTCAAAGTGGGTATCAGAAAGCTCGAGCAGTCCGGCCTGGAAGTGAGCAAAGCGTGGGTACCGGTTGCGACACAGGTGTTGACCAGGGAGCTGGCGGAGGCGCTCGGGATGCCGGATCGAACGGGTGTGCGCGTGACGCAGGTCTATCCGGGAGCCGCAGCGGAGGAATCGGGTCTCGAAGTGGGCGACTTCGTAATCGAGCTGGACGGCGAACCGATACCGGCGTCTTATCCGGAAGACTACGAAGTTTTCCCGGCTATGGTGCGGCAGTACAGGATAGGTTCTGAAGCGGAGTTGACGGTGCTCCGGGACGGGGAAGAGCACAAGGTCACGGTTAAGCTGCCTGCTTCGCCGAGGCTCGACCGGGAGATGAAGAAGTATCGTGACGACAGATTTGAGTTCACCGTGCGCGACGTCGCGTTTCTCGACCGGGCTCGCGAGAAGTGGGCTGCCGTCACGGAAGGCGTGTTGGTGCAGGAGGTGGATGAAGGCGGCTGGGCGGCGTTGGGCCAACTTGCAGTGGGTGATCTGATCCAGGAGGTGGACGGTCGGCCGGTGACCGATGTGGATTCGGTGGAGAAGATTATGGAGGAGATCGCCAAGGCGAAACCAGAGTACGTTGTGATTCGGGTTCTTCGTCGAATTCATACAATCTACATAGAGCTGGAGCCGGATTGGGAAGACGGCGTCCGTGGCGGTTCCTAGTTGAGAGAGAGCGGGAGTGCAGTTTCTATCTGCGTTACGAGGAAACGAAAGGTCGTGCTGAAAGGAGGAACGGACATGGCGTACATAAGTTTGGCCAGGAAGCGATGTGTCTTTGCGGCGGTGCTGGCTGGTATGGTCTTCCTAGCGACCTTCAGGGCCGTCGCGGATGAGGATGCGGAGAAGGGCCGGGACATAGTGGAACGGTGGGAGTCGAGCGTGGTCACCGTCAGACTTGTGATGGAGCAACGGGTGGTGGTAGGCGGACGCGAGATGAGCAAGTCCGAAGGCAAAAACGAGGTTACCGGGACGATCATCGATCCGTCGGGTCTGGTGGTCGTTTCGTTTTTCTCGACCAGCCCGAATGAGTTGTATCAGCAGATGGCCGCCGCTATGGGGCAAGATTCGGGCGACTGGAAGATGGAGAGCGAGACGACGGACGTGAAGATCAGGTTGCCGGACGGGAACGAGTTGCCGGCGAAAATCGTGCTGCGCGATAAGGACCTTGACCTGGCTTTCATTCGACCGGTGGAGAAGCCTGCCGAACCGTTGCCGGCGGTTGACCTGTCCGCAAAAGGAGCGCCGGAGCTGCTCGACACGGTAGTTGTGATCAATCGGTTGGGCAGGGTAGCCAGTTGGGCGACGGCGGTCTATATCGACCGGATACACGCGATTGCAGAGAAACCTCGACGGTTCTACGTGCCCGGCGGGATGGGTGCGATGGAAAGCGAACTTGGCTGTCCGGCGTTCACGCTCGACGGCAAAGCCGTGGGTATACTCGTGCTCAGAGTGCTGCCGTCGGGAGGCGGCGGTATGGGCAGTGCGTTTGGTGGAATGAGCGGCGCTGGGATGCTCCCCGTGATCCTTCCGAGCGAGGATATACTCGAGGTCGCCAAACAAGCGCCGGAAATCACGGAGTAGACGGCATACGGTAGACGGTAGACAGGGAACTGTGACGGCGTAAGTGCTGCGGAGCATGTTTCAAGGTAAGAAGGTCGGTTGCTCGTCTATCTTGATTCCTCGATCTCGGCGAGGTAGTCTTTGAACCTCTGTTCGATGGCGGCATCGTCGGTGGTGCCGCGATGGACGAGAAGTCGGTCTCGTACCGTGAACGGTTTGTCGGGCGTCAGCGTGATCGGCTCGCCCCAGAGTGTATAGTTCGGTGCGAACCAGCCCCAATCGCGCACGAACCAGTATGGCGGGTAGTCGCGATTGTCCGGATGGGCGAAATAGGCTATACCAACCCATGACCCGTCCTCGCGTTTGCCGCAGTAGTCGAGCCATCTCGCGCGTTTTTGCATGGTGCCGCGTTCGTTGACGCCGCCCTCGGAGTTTGCGATTCTCCCGCTGGCGGTAACTCGGATCTCGTCTGCGACGCGAACGGCCGGCAAACCTGCCTCTTTTGTCTGGCCGATGGTCACCGTGTCGGAGTCGCTAGTGAGTGTGACCGCAACATCTATGATGTAGTCGCCGTTCTCGAGCAGCCGGAACCTGAACGTTCTCTCGTCGTACATGACCGCTGTACCGCGCGCGTCCCACCTGTTGCGAGCGACGAACCCCGGATATGCCGCTTCGTCGAACACCTGGATGAAACGTTCGTGGCGTATGTTGTTGCCGGGTTTTTCTTCGGTCCAGAAGTTGTATCTGTTCACGCGGTCGTATCCGAGCCAAATGCCGTGATGATGTATGTGGTCGGCCGGCTCGTCGTTGGTGATCGGTTTCCCGTCCGGTGCAAACACAGGTGACAACCGAGGTTTGCGGAGCTTTTCCCCGAACCGGTACTCGGCGACCTTATCATCTGCGAGCCGTATTTCGACAAGGCCGGGTGCAGTTTCTCTGACGAACGTTCCGTCACTTAACTCCTTTGCCCAGCATATCTTAGGGGCCACGCATTTCCCGCACAGGAGGACTAGAAAAAAAGCCAGGATCGTCGTTCCGTGGTGGACGAATGAGGAACAGTCCATGTTAGCAAATACCTCTCGTTTAGCGCTTCAGGACGCTTGTCGCGTGGGCATCAGCAGAAGATTACCTGCGATTTCCCGATACTATAAACGGTGCCGGTCGGCTTGTCAAATCCGTTTCCAGCCCGGACGCGAATTTGGTGGACGGTAGACTCGAGGCGGTACGAAGCAGAAGTTGGATTGTAGTCATTAGGAACCGTAGGTGCCGCGCTGCCCACTGGCAGGTGGACGCACTATTCTACCAGATTGGACTATTCGCATCTGTGTTGTTGTACGGAAGTCTTTTTCTTCTTGACAGTTATACAGTGGTGTGCTATTTTAGCTGTGTAAACGAGAAACGGTAGATATTCGACGTTTGTGGAGGGGACAGAAATGGCAGACCTCGGTGAGATTCCTGAGATACCAGTTGAAATCGAAGAGGGTGGACCTCCCAAGGGGCGCGGCATTCTCAAGACAATCCTAACGGTTGTTATTGGGATTGCTATCGGCGGTGCGGCGCTGTATTTTGTGGCTCCGGTGCTGGGTATTCTTGTGAAGCCCGGTGAGGGTAGCGGCACCGGGATTGCAATTGGCGACGAGCAGTTGAAACGAAAGATTAACGAACAGCAAGCCGAGCTCGATCGATACAATGTGCTCGGTAGTGTGGACAAGATCAAGGCCGAGCAGGATGAACTCCAAAAACGGCAGCAGGCCCAGGGCAATATGGAGGCGCTGGAGGCAAAGCTGCGCGACGCGCTCGATAAGGAGGAAGGATACGACGCGCTCACGAGGGATCTCGAGAACCTTAATGAAAAGGTGGCCAGCTCGCAGGAGGCGTTTGAAACTACCAGCAGACAGATTGCCGAGGCTGATTCGCGGTTGACGGGGCTTAGAACCGAGATAGCTAGGTTTGAGGATCAGGTAGGTAAGCTGGCGGTTGCCGACGCAAGACGGCAGGCCGTCAAGGCGACGCTTCTCAGAGACGTTGAACAACTTATTGTCCAGATACAGAAGAGCAATCCTTTGGTGCCTCCCGAGTACCGCAAAGAGGCACGCGTTGCCAGAGCGCGTAAGATTAGGGACGAGCTTGAAAACAGCAATTGGGTAAGACCGGAGGTGCTTGAGGAGTACACGCAGCTTTATCTCGAAGAACTGCAGATGGCTACCCAGGAGAACTATTTCCTGGCCAAGCTACCTTTGGTGGAGAGAAACAAGACCGTCATGAAATGGGCGGAATGCGTCAGCATAGGCAACCGCTTCACCTACTTCGAGACACTGGACAAGAAGTTCACTGGTATATGCCGCAACGCCAATCCGGAGGGAGCGGTACCGCGGTATGAACTTCTTGTTGACCTGCCGCGAGCGGAGCTGATGGAAGTACGTGACATCATGGCGCAGTTCAGGCCGGAGGACTTCGAGGAGCGGATACGAGCGCAGCTCGGTGATGAGGTTGAAGTCGTGGGCCGGCGGCCGGCTGCCGCGGCACAACCTCAGGCAAGCTAGACGGCAAATAGACAAGGTTCTTGACGAGGGCGGAGATGGATGTTCCGCCCTTATATTGTCTGGGCCGTTTGCTGTTCTGTCCCCCGGCCCTCGCTTGAACATTCTGAGGTAAGAAAGTACAATGGAGCCGGTTCATTTGAGATTGTCACGGTTCCTCGGGCGTTTCAGGAGAAAAAGGCAGGTGTCGTCATGACGGAGAAGCAGTCTTGTCTCAGAGAGATTATCGAAACGGGTGTGGTCGCGGTAGTCAGGGTGGACAGCAGCGAGCAACTGCTGGACGTGGTTCAGGCCGTAGCCGAAGGCGGGGTGAAATGCGTCGAGGTCACGATGACGACGCCGAATGCTCTGCAGGTCATCTCCGATACGTCGAAACGTTTTGGTGAGGACGTACTGATCGGCGTTGGATCGGTACTTGACTCGGAGACGGCCCGAATGGCGATACTGGCGGGCGCCGAGTTTGTCGTTGGCCCCGCCCTTAACCACGACCTGATATCCATGTGCCGCCGATACGGCAAGGTTGTGATACCGGGAGCGTTCACGCCGACCGAGATCGTTGAGGCGTGGCAGAGCGGCGCCGACCTCGTCAAGGTCTTCCCGGCTTCGCTCGGGGGCCCGAAGCTCATCAAGGCGTTGAAAGGGCCGCTTCCTCAGATCCCGCTCGTGCCGACCGGCGGAGTTACGGCGGAGAATACCGGCGATTTCATCCGCGCGGGTGCCGCGGCGGTTGCGGCAGGCACCAGCCTGGTAAGTAAGGAGTTGGTGATAAACAGGGATTTTAAGGCGCTCACGGCGCGCGCCGGCGAGTTTGTCAACGCGGTCAAGCGAGCCCGCCAGGGCGAGTAGACGCGTTTGGGAAAGGGGGCCCGTATGTTCGATATGGTTGCGTTGGGTGAGGTTGAGGCCCAGATCAAAGGGCAGGACGCTAAAGTAAAGAGATGAGAAAGGCGGAAACACGGATGAGTGAAGACGTGCGGGCAATGGACAAAAGTCCGGATGGCGGTTTCGTCCGGGGTGCGAGCGGTCGGCGCATCGGCAGGAGGAGTTTCATCAAGCGCGGTTCTGTGAGCCTGGCGGGTGC
>Ga0180438_10012306_pt1 | contig 10199 bp, 6 predicted proteins | sample SS_ome_12_FD_132455 | JGI IMG/M metagenome (GOLD analysis project Ga0180438, IMG submission 132455) | Hypersaline lake sediment archaeal communities from the Salton Sea, California, USA - SS_3_D_2 metaG | ecosystem: Environmental > Aquatic > Non-marine Saline and Alkaline > Hypersaline >...
CCAGGTGATGGGCCGCAAGGCCGGCTGGCTCAGCTACGGGGCGGCCATCGCCGGCGAGGCGAGCCTCGTGATCGGCCTGGAGGATATCCCCGACTCGTGGTGGTCCGAAGAAGTCACCATGGATCCCAAGACCGGCAAGGCAATCCCCGGCGACGACGGAAAGCCGCTGATGCGCCGCATCATCCGGGTAGAGCCGATGGTGGAGCGAATCGCCAAGACGGTGCTCGCGCGGCTCGGGGACGGCAGGGATTACGGCGTGATCGTGATGGCCGAGGGAATCGGCGAGTTCTTGCCGCTGGAGGAGATCCACAAGTGCATTTCGGAGGATGAGTTCCTCAGCCTCAAGCCCGACAGCTTCGGCCACTTCCCCGTCTCGCAGATGAAGTTCACCAGCCGGATCGGGCGCCTGGTTGCCAAGGAGGTGGAGGAAAAGGCCGGCCGCAAGCCGAAAATCACCGGCCTGCAATTCGGCTACGAGGTCCGCTGCCAACGCCCCACGGCCTTCGATGTTATTCTCGGGAGCCAACTGGGCGTGGGGGCGTATCGGGCGCTGGTCGAGCAGGGCAAGGACGGCGTGATGATCTCCGTGACCGACCAGTTGGAGTTGGCGTACAAGGAGTTCGAAGAGCTGATCAACTACGAGAAGCTCCGCGCCCACGCCCGGCCCATCTGCCCCGGCGAGGCCTTCCACCAGCTCGCCCGCCACCTCGAAGAGCGGGTGGACGATTAGGGCGAAGAATCGACGATTCCCCGGGTGGAGCGGAAGCAGCCGTGCCGGATATCGAGCGCAAAACGGGAAGCGTGTGACCGCTAGACCCTTTCCCCTTCCCCCTTCCCCCTTGCTTCAGAACCCCAGTCCGGGGCCGCCCAGCTCCGCCGTGCCCAGCGTGCCGTCGGTGACGCGGAACATGCCGGGGAAGCGCTCCGCCCAGCCCTGGTTGGCCACCGGGCAGTATTGGCGGGCGTTGCCCTCGATGGCCGCCACGGTGGGAATACGGGCGGAGAGCGACGCCGAGTGCAGGAAGGACGCGCCGGGACAGGTCAGGTCCTGCACGCAGAGGAACATCTGGAACTTCTGCGCGGCCGCCCCCATCAAGAGGGCCTCGCTGTGGCCCTTGCAGGCCTTCAGCGCCACGCCCGAGTAGCCTTGCTCGCGGCTCAACAGCAGGCTCTCGAAATCCACCAGCGCCTCGTCGATCACCACCGGCTTGATCTTGGCCGCCTCGTGCATGCGAAGCTCGGGGTGCGCCCGCAGATCGCGGCTGGTCGGCTGCTCGATATACTGGAGCCGTTCGAGCGCGCTGGGCGACTGCTCTTTGACGCGGGCGAGGAACTCCAGCACGTACTGGACGCTCTGGCACTTCTCATTGAAATCGGCCGAATAGAACCACTCGCCGCAGCCGCGGGCCGCCTGCGCCGTGGCCGCCACCCGCTCGATTGAAACCACCCGCTCCACGTCCCAGTCGAGATCGTCGCCGTTGAGCTTGATCTTGAGGTGGGTCAGGCCGTCGGCGTGGATCCACTCGGGCAGCGTTTCAGGCAAGCCATCGCCGATCCGCTCCTTGACGTCGGCATCCGTGAGCGGGTCCAACGCGCCGATCAAGTGGTACAGCGGCATCAACGGCTTCGGCTCGCGAAGCGTGTAGCGGTCGAGGTGCTCTCCGGCGAACTCGTCGCCCAGATAGGCGGACAGATCGCGGTTGGCGAACTCCGGCCCCAGCAGGTTGTAAGAATTGGCGCCGAGCGTCTTGCCGTAGGCGTCGTGGATCGCGGCTTCCAGCGGGCTGGCCGAGACGAGCTGGGCAAGCCGGGGCACCGCTTCGGCCAGCCCCAGCGACGATGCCACGTCATCGGCCGCGGCGGCATAATCCCGGGCCAGGTCGTGCGTGATTTCCAAGGGGTGGCCGCTTCCGCGGTAGTCGCCGGCGCGATCCACCAGCCGCCGGCCCAGCTCGACCATCGCCTTGAGAGTCAAGTCGACCGTAAGCGTCGGGCTGGGCCACGCCCAGACGTTTCCCATCGGCATCGAGCCGAAGCCCCGCCCCGTGCGGCCGTCGCCGCTCTCGACGTCGACGCTCACGTGCAAGAGCGTCACGTCGGTAACCACGCGGCCGCCGAACTTGATCGGCGCGCGGTAGGCGAACTGCTCGGTTTCCGAGCTTACCTCGAGCAGGCGAATGTCCGTAGCTTTCGACACGGCAACCTCCCGGCAGCAGGCAATCGAGTGAGAGAAAAGAGGATCGTGCTTAGCACTTAGTGCATAGCTCCTAGAAAGCCGTCAGGCCGACGCAACGCCTCGACCGCGGAGTCTAAGCTCTAAGCTCTAAGCCCTAGGCTGTCAACCCTCATCCCTCGCCGCCCGGCTAGACCAACTGCTTGCGGACGGCCCACACGGCGGCCTGGGTGCGATCGGAGACGCCGATCTTCCGCAGGATGTGCTGCACGTGCTCCTTGACGGTCTCGTAGCTGATGTGCAGGGCTTGGGCGATCTCCTTGTTCGTCAAGCCGTAGGCCAACTGCCGCAGCACCTCGCTTTCGCGCTGTGTGAGGGGGACCTCGACGTCGGCGGCCAGTCGCGGAGTGGCCAGCGCGCCGGTCACCCGACGCAACTCGTCCCGCGTCCACGCGCTGCCGCCGGAGGCGGAGACGCGGATCGCCTCCAGAAGCTGGTCCCTGCTGCAATCCTTGAGCAGATAGCCGCTGGCGCCCAGGGCAACGGCACGGGCGATGTAGGTGGGATTGTCGAACGTGGAGAGCATCAGCACCGGCATGTCGGGCTTCTCCAGCTTGATGCGGCCGAGGGCCGTCAGGCCGTCGCCTTCCGGCATGCGGATGTCCAGCATCACCACGTCTACCTCGTTCTCCATCGCATAGCGGACGGCGGCCTCGCCGGTGCCGACCTCTGCTACGATTTCCACGTCGGTGTCGGCCAAGAGCGTCCTCAGGCCGCAGCGGACGACCTCGTGGTCGTCGGCGATCAGCAAACTAATCTTGCTCATTCAGAACTCCGATCACTCGAGATGACATTCACTGCGGGGCGCTCGGAATCGGCAGATCGACCGTCACGCGGGTGCCCTCCCCCGGCGCGCTCTCGATCGCCGCCCGGCCGTGAAGCAGCCGGGCTCGCTCGCGGATCCCCTGTAAACCAAGACGTTTCTCTTCAACGTTGGCCGGGTCGAACCCGACTCCCCAGTCACGGATTTCCAGTTCGATCCAGTCGCCCTTCCTGGCGATCCGGACCTCAGCGCGTTGCGATTTGCTGTGGCGGCGGACGTTGGCGATCGCCTCCTGCACGACGCGATAGATCGTGCCCTCCAAGAGCGGCTCCAAGCGGTAGATCTCGCCCTCCACGGACAGCGTGATCGACGGCCCGCCTTGCGACTGGTCGGCGATCAGGTACTCCACGGCAGGCACTACCCCCAAGTCGTCGAGGATGGGAGGCCGCAGCCCGTTGATCACGTGCCGCGTCTCCTCGACCGCCTTGCGAACGAGCTCCATCGTGTCGGTCAATTCGTCGCGGGTGGGGCCTTCGGGAATCCGACCCGAGTAAAGCAAAGCCTGCAACCGCATGTGCGCTGCAGCCATGTTCTGCACCGGCCCGTCGTGGATCTCGTAAGCGATCAGCCGCCGGTCCCGTTCGTGGCTGCGGAGCATCTTCTCCGTCAGCCGCCGCTCAGCGAGCAATTCCGCGTTGGCCCGCTGCTGCGTCGTGACGTCGGTGGCGACGCCGACCATGCCGATCGGCTGGTTCTCGCGGTTGCGCAAAGGGCCGTACCAGACGGTGAAGACCCCGCCGTCGAGCTCGACGGTCGCCGCGCCCGACTCGCCGGCCAGCCCGCTGCGAACGCAGGCCCCGATTTCCGGGACGTCGCCGAAGACCTCCCCGATCGATCGGCCGGTCGCTTCCGAAGGGTCCAAACCCATCAGCTCCAACTCCTTCCCTTCGGCCAACACGAAGGCGCCGTCTCGGTCGAGAGCCCAAACGCCGACGGGGGCGTTGGCCAGCACGTTCTCCAATAGGGCCGCCCTCAGTTCCGCGGGGGCCTCCGGGCGCGCCAATTGGTCGCGCTCGCGACGCGAGCCTTCGCCGGACGCCCCTGTTGCGTTGCCGGGGCCATCGCTGATCTGCGGCTCGCAGGCGGTGAAGCGAAACTGCCGAACTCGGGTTGCGGCCCCCGAGTCGGCCCGCGGACGACGCAAATCTGCCCGTGCGCCCATGTCTAACCTCTACCCCATCGCCAGAGTTGGAGTCACCCGCCCGCTCCAGCGGAGCTGAAGTCGCCGGATGGGTACACCATGACCCAACTCCGCAAGACGTCCATTCTGCGACTTACCTCGCCTGAGGTAATTGCCCTGGCTGACCCGCGTCCTTTGGGGGCCCTGAGATCTCCCCACAACGGACCCCCCTAGCTTACCAAATGACCGGCCCTCTGTAAATCCTACCAGAAACTTTCTTGGGGGGTAGTGATGGCACGAGATTGAGGGTGCGATTTCCGGTTACCCTCTCGAACCGCGGAATGGCCCCTTGAAAGGAACCGAAAAACCCCACCGGCTTACCCTTTCATACCACCCAACACGGCAGTCGCCCAGAAGCGACCTAAGAAGCGCTTCGGCGATACCGGCCTCGATCCTAGCCGCCAGAGGCGATCTGTAAACCCCCAGGATAGGTGGGGTAGATTGGCTCTCGGCCCTGGCCCAGGTTATTCGTGACGGTGTGGCTGAATTCGCAGGAATTCAGGTCGGGGCAACGGGTTCGGCTGAATTCTTGCGAATTCAGCTCGTGGCCGCGGACCAACCGGAAGGGCAGGCGAGGTCAACTCAAGGCGGAGCCCTCGCTTTCCGCCTCGGGGTGGCGCCCGGGGCTCACTGGTGATCGCGAGCTACGTAGCAGACCAGCGATCGCGACTCGAGCGTTACCCGCCCATCCAGGCGCAGCCGAGGGCCGTCGAGCCCGGGGTAGATGTCCGCCGGGGACTCCGCAGCGGTGTTGACGAACAGCCGCCAGGGGATGTTGCGGGCGACGTCCGGGAGGCGGAACTCGCGGGGCTCGATGCCGGAGTGCAGCGTCAGCAGCACGTGATGGTTGGGCGGATCGAGCGTCGATTTTCGCGGCACGGCCGCCAACAGGCAGACCAGGCTTCGCTCGTCGGCGTTCCAGTCGACCGGCCCGCCGGCGGCGCCGTGCCAACTGATGTCGGGCAGCCCGCCCGGCCGCACGGGAGCGCCGGTGAGAAAGTGGATCTGCCGGACGGTCGCTTCGGACTTGCGGAAGGCGATCAGTGCCTGGCAGAACCTCCGCAGCGCGTCGTGCTTCTTTACCAGCCGCCAATCGAACCAACTGATCTCGTTGTCCTGGCAGTAGGCGTTGTTGTTTCCTCGCTGCGTGCGGCGGCATTCGTCGCCCGAAAGCAGCATCGGCACGCCCTGGCTGAGCATCAGCGTGGCGAGCATGTTCTTGACCTGGCGGAGGCGGAGGGTTTCAATCGCCCTTCGGCGGGTGGGGCCCTCGATTCCGTAATTGCAGCTGAGGTTGTGGTTGTCGCCGTCGCGGTTGTCTTCGCCGTTGTCCTTGTTGTGCTTGTGGTTGTAGCTGACGAGGTCGTTGAGCGGGAAGCCGTCGTGGCTGGTGGTGAAGTTGATGCTGTGGTACGGCTGGCGGCCGCCCGGCTGATAGAGATCGCTGGATCCGGCCAGCCGCGTGGCGAGCGGCCCGATCATGCGGGGATCTCCCCGCCAGTACTGGCGGACGTCGTCGCGGTAGCGGCCGTTCCATTCCGCCCAGCGGAGCTTGGCGAAGGAACCGACCTGATAGGCTCCGGCGGCGTCCCATGCCTCGGCGATCACTTTTGTGTCGGCCAGAAGCGGGTCTTCGGCGATGGTTTCGACGACGGGTGGATTGGGCAGGATCTCGCCGTCGCGGTCGCGGCTAAGGATCGAGGCCAGATCGAAGCGGAAGCCGTCGATGTGGTAGTTGTGCACCCAGTGGCGGAGGCAGTTGAAGATCAGCTCGCGGACGATCGGGTGGTTGCCGTTGAGCGTGTTGCCGCAGCCGGTGTAGTTGCGGTAGCGGCGGCCGCCGTCTTCGAGCATGTAGTAGACGCGGTTTTCCAGCCCCTTGAAGCTGAGCGTCGGCCCCACCTCGTTGCCTTCAGCCGTGTGGTTGAAGACGACGTCGAGGATCACCTCGATGCCGGCTTGGTGCAGGGCGAGAACCATCTGCTTGAATTCCCGCACCTGCGCGCCAGGCTCCTTGCTCACCGCGTAGCCGCGGTGCGGCGCGAAGAACGCCAGCGGGTCGTAGCCCCAGTAGTTCGGCCGCGCGGGCTTCCGGCCCGTGCAGTCAAAAATCGGGAACTCGTGCACCGGCATCAGCTCCACCGCCGTCACCCCCAGCGACTGGAGGTAAGGGATTTTCTCGATCACGCCCAGGTACGTGCCGGGATGCTTGACTCCGCTGGAAGACGAGCGGGTGAAGCCGCGGACGTGCATCTCGTAGATGATCGTCTCGGAGAGCTCGCGGCGGAGGTGGCGGTCGCCCTGCCAGTCGAACTCGTCGTCGACGACGACGCATTTCGGCGGCCGGCAGATGCCGTCGTCGGCCGGAAGGAAGCAGCCGGCCAGCGCCTTGGCATACGGATCGATCAGCCGCGCCTCGCCGTCGAAGCGGTAGCCGTTGTCCGGGTCGAAGGGACCGTCGGCCTGGAAATGGTAGAGCTGTCCGGGCGCCATGCCCGGCACGAACACGCTCCAGATGTCACCCCAGCGGTTCAGGTTGCGGTCGAACTCGATGATCTCCAACGGCTCGGGGTCCTCCGCCGTGTCGTACAGCAACACCCGCATCGCCGTCGCCGAGCGGCTGACCACCACGAACTGGACGCCGTCTTCGTGGACGATGGCACCATAGGGAAGGGGGTGGTTGAACTTTAGGGAGGGAGGCCGCTCGTACATGGGCAGGGGCGAATCGGAGCGTCCCAGAAGAAAGCTGACATCTCCAGGATACCATTGATTCAGATCATAAGCCATGATGTCTTCTGGACAAAATCAACCGGTTGCGTGATCTGGGAAAACAACGGACAGACACTGAGCGCAGACGCTGGTCTAGAGTCCAGTCTTATATCGGAAACTGCAACCGGGAAATGGAGCCCAACGGCGGCAAACCGTGCCGCCCGCAATTGGACCCCCAAAAAACCGACGGCGGCCGCAAGGTCGCCGTACACCGGAGAATCATGTCTTGCCGGTCGGCGGCGATACCGGGCGCTGCCGCCGCTGCGGGATTATTCTACCACTGTGCCCGGATGGAAGATCTCGTGGCAGTCGTCGCAGCTTTTCTGGAGCTTCTCCATCGCCTTTTCGGCGGCCGCCTCATCCTGGGCGACGATCGTCGCATGGACTTCGGCCGAGGCGTCCCGCATCTCGGCACAGTACTTGTGCCAGGCCTCCACCTCGTTGGGCTGTTCGGTTTGTGCGGCCAGCGGCATCGATCCCTGGGCAACCACCGCTATTACTGCGGTCAGGCCGGTCGTCGTCTCGGCCTCAGACTCAAAGCGCGAGCCCCGCATGTAGCGTTTCAGGCGGCTGTGGATCAAGGGCACGGCCTTCATGAGTTCCGCCATCGAAGCCGCTTCCGCCCGCTCCCACTTGAGCGTGGAAGGGTCGCCTCCGGTCGACGCGGCTGCCGCCTTCAGCGCCTCGACGGCCGCCTTCGTTTCGGCGTAGTCTGCTGCTTGCGGCTCTCCTGTGGCGGCTTCCGCCGATCCTGACGTTTCTGTGAGGGCAGCCAGCTTTTCGGCGGCCTCGACCAGGGCCGGGGCGGCCTGCTTGTACTTGCTGTCCTGGTCGTGAAGCCCAAATGCCAAGCCAACGAGAACCAGCACGTTGGCGTCCTTGACCAGCTTGCTCTGCTCGTCGGCAAAATCGGCCTCGTCTTCCACGGCCTCTTCGAGGTCCTCCAGGTACTCTTCCAGTTGGCGGGCGAGATCTTCGGCCGGGGCGTAGGTCGACAGCTTCGCCGCGTCGACGGCGGCGGCCGCAGCCGCGGCCGCCGGCTTCTCTTCAGCAGGCTGCTCTTCAAACGGCTGCTCGGCCGCGGGCTTTTCCTCCGCGGGCATCGCGGCGGGCGGCTCTTTCGGCTTCTCGGCAGCAGCCGGCGCGGGTTCCTCGGCGGCAGCCTCGGCCGGCTCCGGGGCCGGCTCGACCGTCTCTGCCGGCGGCGGCGCTACCGGCTCCTCTTCAACCATCGGGCCGGGTTCCTCGGCGGGCGCCTCCTCCTCTTCCGCCTCCTCCTCCCCTGGAGGGGTCTCCGGCCAATCTTGCGGCACCGATTCATCGACCGCCTTCTCTTCCGGTCCCGGGGCGCAGCCGGGCATTAGCAGGCCCAAGAACCCAATCATTGCCACCAGGGCCAACAGAACGGCCCATTGCGCCCTTCCACTTGTTGACTTCATCGGATCCTCCTTTTGCTTACCGGTTCCCCGAATGACGCGCAGCGATTGCCGCAGTTTTACGACTGGCGTGCCGGCTGTCAAGGATCGGCCACACCTCCTGACTTTGCGGCGAGTTTCGCGGAGCCACTTTTCCAGGCGGCCGTGAGGCGGCTAAAATAGTTGCCTTCATCGAGTTCTGCATCGTCGACCGAACACATGGCTAAAGCAACCTACAAAGACGCCGGCGTCGATCTGGACGCCTATCGCGACGCCATGGCCCGGCTCCCGCGGCTGATCGCGCGGACGCGGACGCCCCGGGTCGTGCCGCTGGAACAGGGTTTTGCCGGGCTGTTCGAGCTCGATTTTGCCAGCCGTCTGTTCGCCCGCAACTACCAGAATCCGGTCCTCGTCGCCTGCACCGACGGCGTAGGCACCAAGCTGAAGGTGGCGACCTTGGCGGGCGTTCACCATACGGTGGGGATTGACCTGGTGGCGATGTGCGCCAACGACGCGCTCTGCTGCGGGGCCGAGCCGCTGTTCTTTCTCGACTATGTCGCCATGCCCAAAGACGACCCCCCGCTTCTGGAGCAAATCGTCGACGGGATCACAACCGGCTGCGTCCAGAGCGACCTGGCCTTGCTGGGCGGCGAGACGGCCATCCTGCCGGACGTCTACAAGCCGGGCGAATACGATCTGGCCGGCTTCTGCGTGGGCGTGGTTCAGCGGAAGGACGTGATCGACGGTGCCGCTATCGCCCCCGGCGACCTCGTGATCGGCGTGGCCTCCAGCGGCCTGCACTCCAACGGCTTCAGCCTGGCGAGGAAAGCGGTTTTCGAGATTGGCGGGCTTGGGATCGACGACCACGTGGAGGAACTGGGCCAGACGGTCGGCCAAAGCCTTTTGGAGCCGACGCGGATCTACGTCCGTCCGGTCCGCAGCGTGCTGGCCTACTACAAGGTCAAGGCCGTCGTGCACGGCATCGCCCACGTCACCGGCGGCGGACTGGCCGAGAACCTCGAGCGGATTGTGCCCCCGCGCATCCGCCTCCGGCTGGACCGCCAGAGCTGGCCGGTGCCGCCGGTGTTCCGCTGGCTCCAGCGGCTGGGCAACGTCGAAGAGGAGGAGATGGAGCGAGTGTTCAACATGGGCATCGGGCTGGTGCTGGTGGTCAGCTCCTACTACGCCGAGAGCATCCGCCACCAGCTTGCCGACTACGGCCTCGACACGTGGCTCCTCGGCCGCGCCGAAGAAGGACCCCGCGGCGTCGCGTTTTCATAACGCGCCGTCCGAAGAACGTGGAAAACGGAAAGCCGGCCGTTATAACCTCTCCCCGGGTGGGCGGGGCGTTGTCGCCTGGGATGCAGCCGCCAATGCATTCTGAGAGGGCCCCGCTGCTTCCAGCGCGGCCAGCACCTGGCCCTGCGTCAGCGTCCCGTCGAGGATGATTACCTCGTCATCGGATCCGCCGGCCGGCCAGATTGCCAGCACCGGGATCGCCTGACGTTTCAACTCTTCGGTGAGGACCTCCTTGATCACCGGGGAGCGGTCGGTCCAGTCGGCGATCATGGGAATGGCGCCGAGCTTCTCGACCTCTCGCCGCACCGCTTCGGTGTCGATGGCGAACTTGAGGTTCCACTTGCAGTTGGGGCACCAGTCGGCCGTGAAGTCGACCATCACGGTTTTGCCTTCCGCTCTGGCTTGCCTGAGGGCCTCAGGTGAGAACGGCTGCCAGGGCAGCTTGAGGTCCTCCAGCAGCACCATGAAGCCGAACAGCCC